>Ga0316204_10011788_pt1 | contig 10856 bp, 9 predicted proteins | sample 6monrhotite_MG_2_FD_205661 | JGI IMG/M metagenome (GOLD analysis project Ga0316204, IMG submission 205661) | Microbial mat bacterial communities from mineral coupon in-situ incubated in ocean water Damariscotta River, Maine, United States -... | ecosystem: Environmental > Aquatic > Marine >... | reverse complement strand
ATCCCGCTATCGAGCCATATCGTCATTTTCGATTGAAAGTAGATGGCGGACACGACCTCTATGTCGAGGAATGCGGTAATAAGGAAGGCTTGCCCGTCATTGCCCTGCATGGCGGCCCCGGGGGCGGAGCGGGTCCGATGATGCGGCGTTTTTTCGATCCCGATAAATACCGCATCATCTTGTTTGATCAACGCGGATGCGGGCGATCAAAGCCGCACGCCTCGCTGGAATATAACACGACATGGGATTTGGTGAACGACATCGAGGGCATTCGCGAGGCGCTCGAAATCGATAAATGGGTTGTGTTCGGCGGATCCTGGGGTTCGACTCTTTCGTTGGCCTATGCGCAAACTCATCCCGAGCGAGCATTGGCACTTGTCCTGCGCGGCGTATTCCTGTCCACACAAGCCGAGCTGGACTGGTTCTACAAGGACGGCGCGAACCGAATTTTCCCGGACGCGTGGAATGCACTTTTCTCCCGATTGACCAGTAATGAACAGCATGACGTATTGGCCAGCTATCATGCCCGCCTGATGAAGACCGATGTGAAGGTACGGCAAGAAGATGCTGTTGCATGGGCTGATTGGGAAAACGCGTTGATTTCCTTTGCTTCACCGGAACCGTCGTCGAAAGGCGATCCTGCACGCGCCGACGCCATATCGCGTATCGAGACCCATTATTTCGTCAATAAGAGCTTCTTCGACACCGATAACCAGCTGCTTGAAAATATGCCGCGCATCCAACATATCCCGGGATATATTGCGCAAGGCCGCTACGACGTGATCACGCCGCCAACGGCGGCTTGGGATATTGCCAAAGCTTGGAATGGAAATGCCCGGCTGGAGTTTATCTCCGATGCCGGGCATTCAGCAGGTGAACCGGGTACGGTGGACGCGCTGGTGCGCGCCACCGATGAAATCGCCCAGCGTTTTGGCTAGCTGCCGAACAGCATTACCGAAATGCCCCATCCAAAGCGGGAATCAAGCCCGAGGATGAGAATCAATGTCAGCGCAATCGGCGCAAGGAAACGCAGCACGAACCGGAAGTAGCCAAACATCAACGGTGAGGCATGAGACAATTGCGCATGCGCGATTTTGCGATCCACAACCCACCCCATGAAGACCGCCATCAACAAGCCGGCAAGTGGCAGAGCGATTGAACTCGACAAGAAGTCGAGGAGATCGAAGAACTGGAATGAGAAAGCAACGCCTGCTCCCACCAACCAAACAAAACCGCCCATCGTCCAGGCAATCGTGCTTTTGTTGAAAGTCGAGTTTTCCTCAATCCAGGCCACCACGGCTTGCAGCAGTGAGATTGACGAAGTTAGCGCGGCGATCAGTGCCAGCACGAAGAACGCTCCACCCACGATGTTGCCAGCTGGCATTTGTGCGAATGCCGCAGGAAGCGCCTGGAAGAAAAGCGCCGGACCCGCATTGGGTTCCAAGGCCGTAAAGGCAAATACGAACGGGAAGATCGCCAAACCGGCAATCAACGCCACACCGGAGTCCGCCGCCGAAATGATCGCCGCGGACTGGCCTATATTTGCATCTTTATCGAGATAAGAACCGTAGGTGATCATGATCGCCGATCCCAAGCCAATCGAGAAGAAGGCCTGACCGACAGCGGCGAGGAAGGTCTGCCCGTTCACTTCGGAAAAGTCGACGGCAAACAGGTAATTGATAGCTGCGCCCATATCGCCCGCGATACCGGCATAAACGACCATTCCCAACAGCATGACGAAGAAGATTGGCATTAAGATGGAGGCGGCGCGCTCGATGCCGCCTGTGACGCCTTGCGCCACAACGAGTACCGTCAAAATCATGAAGGCTGAATGCCAGCCCAGCACCTGGTAGCTATCGGCCGAGAATGTATCAAAAGCGCCCGCGATGACGTCCGGAGCCTGTCCTGCGAAATCGCCGGAGAACATCTGGAAAATATAGGCGGTTACCCAGCCTGCAACGACGGAATAGAAACAAAGAACGAGGATGCCGCCAATCAGACCGACGAGGCCGGTCGCTGCCCAAAGCCGGGACGAACCATTATCCATCGCCACTTTTTGAACGGAACCGATGGCGCTTTTCTGACCGTATCGACCAACCGCCAACTCAGCCATCAGGATCGGAAAGCCGATCAACAGAATACAGGCCAGATAAATCAGCACAAAAGCTGCGCCGCCATTTTCTCCGGCCGTATATGGAAATCGCCAGAAATTCCCTAGTCCAACGGACGACCCAATGGCCGCCATCAAGAATCCAAAACGTGACGACCAATGTGCATGAGCCGCTGCGGCCATGGCAATTCTCCCCTGAAATTATGGCGGGTTTGCCCCGCCCGAATTGGCGCGGAGACTTCCCCATCCTAACGCAAGGGTCAAGAAATTCTAACTGCTAGCCGAAGAGACCCGCGCCCCTTGGGGGTTCCGCGTTTCTGTGAATGTGCGCCCCGAGGATCAAGCCGAAACCAAACAGCACGGCCAACATAACCGTGCCGCCATAAGAAATCAGTGGCAGCGGGACGCCAACAACGGGCAACATTCCCGTAATCATGCCCACATTAATGAAGACGTAGAGCGCAAACGTCGTTGCAATGCCCATAACGGTGAGCCGCAAGAACGTGGATTTGCATGACGCCGCGATGGCCACGGAATTGGCCAGAACGAGCGCATAGAGGCCGATGACCGCGAGCCCCCCGACCAAGCCGAATTCCTCTCCGAGAATAGTGAAAATAAAATCGGTCTGCTTCTCCGGCAAAAAATTCAGCTGGGTTTGGGTGCCCTCGATAAAGCCCCTGCCCGTCAGGCCGCCAGACCCTAAAGCGATCTTGGACTGAAGAATATGATATCCCGCGCCCAAAGGATCGTCCTCTGGATTCAGGAAGGTGAAAATCCGTCGGCGTTGATAATCTTCCAGACCGAAGCGCAAGAAGGCCGGGATCGCGAAGGCAGCAGCAATGGCACCGCCAATGATGATGCGCCAACTCAATCCCGCAAGGAAAACGATGGCGGCACCGGTCACGACAACGAGCACAGCGGTGCCAAGATCCGGTTGATGCAAGATCAATGCAGCAGGCGCGCCAAGCAGGAAGGCTGGCACCAGCAATCCGAACGCCGAATTGACCTTGTCCGCCGGTAGATCGTGATAGAAACGTGCCATCGCCAAAACGACAGCGATCTTCATGATTTCAGAGGGTTGCATTCGAACCGGGCCGACATCCAGCCACCGCTGTGCTCCGTTGACGGTTTCGCCGATGAACTCGACCCCCACCAATAAAGTCAGTGCGCCAAGATAGATCGGATAAGCCATCCCCATCCAGAATCTGGGCGGGAATAGCGCCACGACAAGCATAATGACCATTCCGAGACCGAACCGGATGAAGTGTCGGCTTGCCCAAGGATTCCACGCACCCTCGGCTGCAGAATACAGCATACCCACACCCACCGTGCCGAGGAGCAGGAGCAAAAGAACCACGCTCCAGTTCAGCTCGAAGAGCTTTTCCTGAAAGGTCCGGGGGACGGTTTCTCGGAAAACGGCCATCAGGTGGGCTGCCCTTCATCCGTATTTTGCGTAAAAGGCCCGGCCCCGGAGGGGTCGCGCTCGATAAGAAAACGCAGAATATCTCGCGCAGGTCTTGCCGCCGCTCTCGATCCTCCACCGCCATGCTCAACAACGGTTGCCACCGCATAACGCGGGCGGTCTGCGGGCGCGTAACACACGAACATGCCGTGATCGCGCAATCGCCACGGCAATTCATCCTGAGTGCGGACTCCCGCTTCGCGTTCTGCTGCGGATATGGAATAGACTTGCGCCGAACCTGTTTTTCCGGCCATTTCCACACCTTCCACACCCAATCCGCCGAGCGTGTAAAAAGATGTGCCTCCGGGTTCATGAACCACGGCACGCAAAGCATCTCGCACGATATCAAGATGTTCCGGATTTTGGACAAGCTCCTGTCCCTGATCGGCAGGCCGGTCAAGATAAAGTCGCGGACTGACAGACCTGCCTGAAGCAATTCGCGCCATCATCACCGCCATCTGTAGCGGCGAAGCCAGCATGAAGCCTTGCCCGATGGCCGTAATGAGGGTTTCACCTTGTGCCCAGCGCTGTCCATAGCGCGAGAGCTTCCACTGCTCGTCTGGCACGATGCCGCGTGATACGCCCGCAAGTCCTATATCCGGCGCGGAACCAAGGCCGAACTGCCGTGCGGCTGCGGCGATGCGGTCAATGCCCAAGCGTTGCGCCATTTCATAGAAAAAGATGTCGCAGGATGTTTTGACTGCATCACGCAGATTAACGCGGCCATGCCCACGGCGTCGCCAACAGTGAAACTCGCGGTCCCCGAACGGAATACTGCCGGTGCATGTCACTCGCTCGGTCGGGCTGACAACACCCGCTTCAAGCGCTGCCAAGGCCACCACAGCTTTGAAGGTCGACGCTGGTGGATAGGTGCCCTGTAGAGCTTTGTTATAAAGCGGGCGAAACTCGTTTTGATTGAGCGCATTGAAATCAGTTTGTGAAATCCCGGTCACGAATTGGTTGGGATCGAACCCTGGCGTCGAAGCCAACGCAAGCAGATCGCCGCTTTCCACGTCAATCGCGACAGCTGCGGCGCTTTCGCCTTCCAGCCGATCATAGGCAAAGCGCTGGGCGTCGGCGTCGATTGTCAGGCGGACATCTTCGCCAGGGACGGCGAGGTTGGACTGTTCCGGCAATTCGCGAATAACGCGACCAAAGGCATTCACTTCAACCTTCAGCGACCCTGCCGCGCCACGCAATGTGTCTTCGCGGGCCGACTCTGCGCCCGTGCGACCGATCCTGAATCCTGGATGGCGCAAAAGCGGATCATCACCCGCATCTGCTTCGGGTGCCGGCTGAACATAACCGACTATATGGGCAAAAGCCTCACCGGATGGGTAATCGCGGATTTCAACCACTTCCGGAATGATGCCGGGCAAATCGGGCGTCTGGAGATTGATCGCGGCAAAATTGCCCCAATCAAGATCATCGCGGACGGTTATCGGTCGAAAACGCGGCGCTCGACTAACGTTTCTCAGAATTCGGTCACGCTGTTCTGGCGTGATCTCAATGACATTGCCTAACCGATCAAGCGCTTCTTCCGCATTGCCGACCTGCTCGGGGATCATCACAACCCGATAACTATCCCGATTATCCGCAATCGGCACGCCAAAACGATCAAGAATTCGTCCTCGAGACGGCGGTGTCAGCAAAAAATTAAACTGATTGTCTTCCGACAAAACCCGATAGCGCTCTGTCTCAATCACTTGCAACTGATAGAGACGCCCGCCCAACGCCGTGAACACCGCAGCGCCACCTACGCCCATCATCAGAGCGCGGCGGGTAAATTTCAGCTGCTGTTCCTGGCGATCCGACTGCATAGCGTCAGGCCCCGAATGAGCCGCGCAAACTGCGGCGACGGACAAATAGTAAAGCCAAAAGTGGGAACATAAGCGCGGAAGCCATACCCTCAATAAGAAGTGGCCGTACCGGAGCAAGTTGCCCAATGGCCAAGCTACCTGCGGCCCAAGCGACTGGAATGGCAATCGCCAGAACGACAAGGAAGCGTATCCAGACCGGGCCGAATTCACGTGTCGGCCCGTCCTCATCTCGTGAGCGAGCAATCGTTAGGGACATGAGATAGGCCAAGGCCCACACGCCTAGCACGCCACCTGTCAGCACATCATTCAAAATGCCTATGATGAATATGACAATCGGGGGAATGAAGCGCGGTCGCACTGTCGACCAAATAAACAATGTCATCAGGGGCAGCATCGGCATTAAATCCGGCCCATTGGCGATACGCAACGGGGCCGCATAAAAAGCGAGCGACAGAATAAGACCAAGCACTGCCCAGACCATCAGGCCATAAGGTGGCCGCGTATCAATCGGTGATCTCAAGGCTCACCTCCGGTCAACGGCTCAGGAGTGTCCGCCGCCAATTGTCCATCACCAGCTTCAAGGGCGATGTTTTCATCGCTTGCCGGCTGATCTTCGCTGTCTGGATCTAGCATGGGCAGAGGAACCGGTTCGAAAGGGAATACCCACACAAAATCAACAGGGGCTCTGTCGGCATACAGACGGACACGCCAACGGCCCTGCCGGTCCCTTTGTGCCTGACCAACGGGCAAACCGCGCGGCATGATACCGTCATCGCCCGATGTCACGATGCGGTCGCCATCTTCAAGATCGGCATTGCGGGTCAGAAAATCGAGCCTCGGGTATTCGGAGTTATCACCCACGAGAACCGCGCGCGCATTGGAACGATCCGCCATGACCGGAATACGGCTGTTCAAATCCGTCAGCAAAAGAACCCGCGACGAGACGCTTCCGGTTTCAACAACGCGGCCTATCAGGCCATAAACATTCAAAACCGGGTCGCCAGAATCAACACCTCGGCGTGTACCTGCACCAATCAGGCGTGACTGGACGAAGGGGCCGTCAGGATCGCCCAGCGTCCAAGCACCAATCCGGTTTTGCGTCGCGGGCGAGTCGACATTCAAGGCTTGCTCGTAGATTTCGCGTTGATCGCGCAACTGCAGAGCTAGATCGCGCCAATATCGGGTCTCATTCAGCCGTTGACGGAGTTCGGCATTTTCTTCGGCCAGGCTTGCCTGGTTACGCCAATAGGGCCCGATATTGCTGATACCACGAACGGGTGCTGCCGTGAGGTCAAGTAAAGGAGCTGAAAGGTCGGTTATTCCAGCCCGCAAACTCGCCAGAGCTGGCGAACGCGCCTGTGGGCGGTCAAACGCGATAAGCACAATTGCAACAAGAAAGAGCGCCACCGTAAAGGTGCGCGAAAAGCGGATTCCGCTTTCATCATTGCGCCGAGAAGATCTGCCGACCGCCAAGGCGACACTCCTTTTGAATTGAACTCAGGGCTAAACGGCCTCGGACAGGATAGGCCGCCAGGTTTTAAGATCTTCTACCGCTTTACCACAGCCCATCACAACACAGGACAAAGGCTCATCGGCAAGGCTGACAGGCAGGCCGGTTCGCTCGCGTAATTCGGTATCAAGATTGCGAAGCAAGGCTCCACCACCTGTCAGAACGATGCCTTTATCCACGATATCGGCGGCCAGTTCCGGCGGCGTTGCCTCCAACGCTTGCTTGACCGCTTCCACGATCTGCTCGACTGGCTCAGACAAGGCATCTGCGATCATGGCTTCAGTGACGGCGATCTCGCGCGGCACGCCATTCATCAGATCACGACCTTTGATCTCTAGCGTAAGCCCCTCGCCTTTCGGCGGCGGCATCGCAGAACCAATTTCTTTTTTGATGCGCTCGGCGGATGTTTCACCGATCAGCAAATTCGCCGAGCGGCGGATATAATTGATGATGGCTTCATCCATCTTGTCGCCACCAACACGAACAGAACGCGAATAAACAATGCCCGATAGCGACATCACCGCGACTTCGGTCGTACCGCCGCCAATGTCGACAATCATGGAACCCGTCGGTTCGTCGATTGGCAAACCGGCACCGACCGCAGCGGCCATTGGTTCGTCAATAAGGTAAACTTTGCGAGCGCCCGCCAGACGTGCCGACTCATGAATGGCACGTCGTTCAACGGCGGTCGCACCCGAAGGCACGCAGATCACCACTTGCGGGGAGACAAAACTCTGTCGGTTATGAACCTTGCGCACGAAATAACGGATCATTTCTTCCGCGACATCGAAATCGGCAATAACGCCGTCCCGCATCGGCCGGATCGCCTCGACATTGCCCGGCGTTTTACCGAGCATCATCTTGGCTTCAGTGCCGACTGCCTGAACGTGTTTTCGGCCTTTCTCGATCTTGTAAGCTACAACTGATGGTTCATCGAGCACCACGCCTCGTCCTTTTACATAGACAAGCGTATTTGCGGTTCCGAGATCAATGGCAATATCTGCCGAAAGAAGACCAAAAAGACTATTGAACATGGGGGCGCGTTCATGTTGCGATCACCTGACAGGCGATCAAATTTTCAAGAAATACTCTTGTGCGATGCTGCAGCGCGGAAAGCAAGCGCGGCAATGCAGCAACAGGTCAAGTCTCTTCGTCTGTTTCTTCCGGGACGGGCAGACGGCGACGCGCGGCAAGCATTATGACCAACCAAACCGCAAGCGCGACAATCAGCAATCCAGCCGCATAAAGGAGGTTTTCTCCCGACAGTGCGGTCAAGAGACTCTGTCCCGTAAGGCCGACGACCAGGATTTTGGGAGCCGTCCCGATCATCGCACCAAGAATGAACGCCCAATAAGGGGTTTTGGAAGCTCCGAAGGCCATATTGACGACAATGAATGGGCCCGATGGAACGATGCGAACCAATGCGCTGGCGACAAGACCGTTGCGACCGACAAACTCCGCTGCCCGGTTCATCCAATCGCCGCCAAAACGCTCGAGAAGGCCGGCGCCAAAACTGCGCCCCATCCAGAAGTTTATTGATGCCGAGCATGCAGTCGCGATCCAAGCATAGGCAAAGCCATAGACAGGGCCAAAAGCCAGCATAGTGGCCGCCATCAGCACGAATTGCGGCGCTCCAAAGAGTGACATGATGACGTAGATGATGATGGTTAGCGGCAAAGCATACCATTGACTGGCCGCCGCCTCGAACACCTCGCCGAGATTGTCTGTACTGGCATCAAGGAATAGCTGACCGAACACAAAGACCATGCCGACGGATGTGAGCAAGCCGAAGGACACCATCACCGCGCGCTGCGCGCGGGCATCCATATTCAAAATGAAATGTAAAAAGCGCTTCATCACAGTGTGGGCCTGTCTATTTTGTTGCCCCCAATATCACGCACAAAAACTGTATCAATCCTTAGCGCCGGTGAAGCGCACAGATGTATCTCGCTCACCATTGGCAATACGCGCCAATTTAGAGCGTTGCCGCGCCAGAACCGCCAGCTGCTGGTCAAGCACTTTCAGAATTTCCCGTGCTTCCTGCTCGTCAATTTCACCCGGCGAACGTTCGGTTTCACTCAAGGAATCCATCAAAGCTGTGATGTTGCGCGCGTGCTTTCGGCTAGCCTCACCGGCCAGAGACAACCAATTATCATCGTCAGATTGGTCAAGCGGCATAAAAATACCCCCGGCAAGATATGCCAGATCTTTTGCAGCAGAAGAGGCGCCGGTCGATTCTGTTATTTTGGCGACACGGGCATAGGAAATTTCATTTGTCGCATCCGGATCAGCAAGCGCATAAACGCGCGTCCGGGATAACTCCAGCAATTCCATTACAGACGGAACGCCGCCCGCCTCTTCAAAAAGAGCTGCGACGACAGATTTCGGATCTCCGTATGGTCGTTCCTTAACCGGCTTGAATGCCATTGACTCGCGCTCCACAGATGTTGCAACGCGGCAAACCTAGTCAAATACCGCAAGGTGGCAAGCAATCAGGACTATTCTTCCGCCGTTGCGGTCGAAGTGCTATTGGAGACGCCGGTATCCAGAACGTAGCGCCATCCATCGGAGTCCAAGCGCCACGCCGAAACATAATTACCGGTGGCTGACGGTGTTGATGTCTGATTTCCATCCGGATGATAGCTCCAGTCACCATAGGTCACGGCAAAATCACCGGCATCGCCGGAATATCCTCCGCGCGGTTCCCAGTGCAGCAACCCTGTGGCTCCTTCCCGCGAGGCAAATATCGCGTCCGGCCCAACGATATCATCGACATCGGGCTGGATCAGGCGCGCGTCATCAGCGGCATAGTGGCGAAACCCTGTAGCCATTCCATTCTCGGCCGCAAAGGCTGCGAATTCACGATCCGTTTGCATTGCATCCGCAATGGCTTGATCCGCATTCTGCATCATGGTCAGGGCGAGCACGCTTACTGAAATCAAGGACAGGGACATCAAAATTTCCACTTTTTAGCTCAACAGAATTTACCGTTTCAGGCCCGCAATCGGCAAATCAATTCTTCGTCAGACACCTCGCCGTCCACGCTTGTGACCCGCTGCCAATCTGCCAATTGATTGCGAAACCACGTCATCTGACGCTTCGCATAACGCCTTGTTTCCTGTTTGGACTGAGCGATTGCCGTTGCGAGCTCTGCATTCCCGGCAATCACTTCTAACAAAGGCGGGACGCCCAGCGCCTTCATGGCTGGGAGGTTTCGATTGAGTTGGCGCAACGACAGCACTTCAACTTCTTCCAGTGCACCGTTCGTCATCATCGCGTCAAAACGCTGCTCGATCCGCTGATAGAGGGATTGTCGATCTAACTCGATGACAATGCCGGTCCAGTCGCTTTCTTCGAGCAAGGGGATCGTATCGGATTGAAATGTGGTGATCGGTAGGCCGGTTTCAAAACCAATTTCGACCACGCGCATAAGTCTTTGCTGATCTGCCGGTTTGATGCGTGCCGTGGCGACGGGGTCACAAGCCATCGCTTGCTCTCGCAAGGCATCTAGCCCCTGGGCTGCAATAGCCTCAACCGATTGGCGGGTTCGAGGCGTTATCTCGGGCATCGCCGCCAGGCCTTTGACCAGAGCGTTAAAATAGAGGCCGGTTCCGCCAACGATAATGGGGCGATGACCGCGGGCACGAATTTCGGCAATCCGCTCAATTGTTACCTTGGCCCACCACCCGACGGATGCCCGCTCCGCCCCGTCCATGACGCCAAAAAGGTGATGTGGAACACCGCCCTGCTCAGCGGTATTCGGTCGTGCAGAAAGGATATCCAGGTCCGCGTATATCTGCATGGAATCGGCGTTGATAATTTCACCGTCGAGCGCCCTGGCCAGCCGAACGGCCAGCGCTGTTTTCCCCGACGCCGTCGGACCCGCCAGCAATATTACAGGTTGGGTATTTGTGATCACCGGCGAATAGACTGAAAGACGAATTGCCCACCGCG
>Ga0316204_10011786_pt1 | contig 10858 bp, 12 predicted proteins | sample 6monrhotite_MG_2_FD_205661 | JGI IMG/M metagenome (GOLD analysis project Ga0316204, IMG submission 205661) | Microbial mat bacterial communities from mineral coupon in-situ incubated in ocean water Damariscotta River, Maine, United States -... | ecosystem: Environmental > Aquatic > Marine >... | reverse complement strand
CATTCCAAACCCTGTGAATAGGTAAATGCACCCGTAGGCAGGTTAGGGCTCATCAAATGCATTAAACGTAAGGTGGGTAAACTTCTCTCATGCATGGTTTTGTGTTTTTGTGCTGTTCATAAATGAAGTGGTTATAACATTACTGACACTGACAATAGTGATACATGTCAGTAAAAATCCAGACATGAAACCTGCATTATCCAGTAAATGATTCATTCCGTGATAGTCAGCGAGAATTTCAATGCCATGTGCCCAACCATGTGCCACCATAAATAAACTCATCAGTGTGACGGACAGTGTTTGCGAAGATTTCTGTATCCATAATAAAAAAATATACAGGGGAATCGAAAAGAGTATTGCTGCTTCAATCCATGCAGATTGAATCCATGCCTGATTTCCTATGAAAACTGCACCCACTGCACCTAGTACCAGCGCAAAACTGACTGTAGCTGTTGCGATACATTGCCTGCTCTTAAGTCGTGCGATTAAAATACCACCTAATATTAAAGCAAAGAGGTGGTCTATACCTGCAAGTGGATGAATCATTCCGCTAAACAGATTATGCGTAAAATGGCTTTCATGTGCCATTGCCATTGGGGATAAAAGGCCAAGGCTAATAGCTACGAGCGGTGTAATGATTTTTTTCATAGAGTTATCCTTAGTTATGATGATCGTGTTCATGGTTATGTGAGTGTGAATGATGGTGACCATTAGCTGCTTGCTGATAGGCACCGGCTTCGGGTTCAAATTCTGCCTGTTCAACTTTTACTTCGAGGTCCATCTGTTTTAGCATGTCATCAAGCACATGGTCATGCTGATAACGTAACCAGCCATTTTCGACCTGTAGTGGAATGTGTCGATTGCCCAGGTGATAGGCTGCACGTGCGAGCAGGGTTGAATCATTACAATAAACGGTGGACACAGTCTCCTCTGCAGAAATGATTTCTATTACCGTGCCGTCTTTACTGCTCAGTAAATCTCCACCTCGCAACAGAGTGCCCCGGGGAAGAAACAATCCTGCGTCACGTCCATCATCGAGTTTGGCGCGTAAGCGACTACGTACACGTAACTCAATGGGCAGGGTGAGTTTTCCGCTACTAACGGTTTTTGTCGGTTCCAGTTTTATTAGTTCTATCATATTAAAATCCGTCATTCGTCATTCGTCGTAATTTGTAATATTTTATTACACCGTCATACCGGCATGCTTCTAGCCGGTATCCAGTGACTTTGAATTTAACTTTAATACTTATTATCAAAACAAAAAGTACTTCTGTGCCATCGGCAAAATTTTTGCCGGCTCGCAGGTTAATAACTTTCCATCGGCCCTTACTTCATAGGTTTGAGAGTCAACTTCAATATTCGGTGTATAACTGTTATGAATAAGATCCTTTTTCTTTACGCTTCTACAGTTTTTCACAACTCCCATAAGACGCTGCAGTTCTAATTGTTTATCTATGCCTGCATTAAGTGCCGCTTCAGAAACAAATGTCATACTGGTTGCACTAAGTGCTCTTCCATAACTAGCAAACATGGGGCGATAATGAACAGGTTGTGGCGTAGGAATAGATGCATTTGCATCTCCCATTAATGCCTGTGCAATCATTCCGCCTTTAAGAATTAAACTGGGTTTAACACCAAAAAATGCAGGTGACCAGATCGACAGATCGGCAAGTTTTCCTACTTCAACTGAACCCACTTCATGGGCAATACCGTGAGATAGCGCTGGATTAATTGTGTATTTGGCGATGTAGCGTTTAACTCTGTTGTTATCACTTTCGCTGCTATCACCTTCAAGTGGACCGAACTGTACTTTCATTTTATGTGCGGTTTGCCAGGTGCGTGTAATTACTTCACCAACGCGTCCCATCGCTTGCGAGTCTGAAGAGATCATCGAAAAAGCCCCCATATCATGCAGAATATCTTCAGCTGCAATGGTCTCTCTACGAATCCGTGATTCTGCAAAGGCAACATCTTCTGCAATGTTTGGATCCAGGTGATGACATACCATTAACATATCCAGGTGTTCATCAATAGTATTCACTGTATAGGGGCGGGTGGGATTGGTAGACGAGGGCAGGACATTATCTAAACCACAGGCACGAATAATATCTGGGGCATGTCCGCCACCGGCACCTTCGGTATGGTATGTGTGAATAGTTCTGCCTTCAAAGGCATTAATAGTGTCTTCAACAAAACCGGACTCATTTAATGTATCTGTATGAATCGCTACCTGAACATCAAAGTCCTCTGCTACATTCAAACAATTTCGAATACTTGCGGGTGTGGTGCCCCAGTCTTCATGTAGTTTTAATCCCATAGCCCCAGCTTCAACCTGTTCTATAACTGAACCGGGTAAACTGGCATTGCCTTTACCCATGAACCCGAGGTTCATTGGAAAAGCTTCAGCCGCTTCTAGCATTCGATGAATATTCCAGGGCCCGGGTGTACAGGTCGTCGCATTAGTGCCAGTTGATGGCCCGGTCCCACCGCCCAACATTGTGGTTATTCCTGAGGACAGGGCTTCTTCAATTTGTTGTGGGCAAATAAAATGTATATGTGCATCAATGCCGCCGGCGGTAATGATTTTTCCTTCACCACCAATGACATCTGTTCCCGGCCCGATAATAATATCAACGCCATTCTGGATGTCAGGATTACCGGCTTTACCTATCCCCGAGATTCGTCCATTTTTTACTCCGATATCGGCTTTGACAATACCCCAGTGATCAATAATTAAAGCGTTTGTAATAACAAGATCTGCGACTTCAGATGACATTGCCTGAGATTGTCCCATACCATCCCTAATGACTTTTCCGCCACCGAACTTAACCTCATCACCATAACTGGTGAAATCTTTTTCAACTTCAATCCATAATTGTGTATCCGCCAGACGAACTTTATCACCGGTGGTGGGGCCAAACATTTCGGCATAGGCCTGTCGACTCATGGTTGCCATTAGGATTTATCTCCCATGCTAAATTTATTCATTATGATTTTCTCTACATAGAGATAATTTTTCTCGAATTCCTGTGAGGGCATAATAGCTTTTATAATCATGTATCAAGTTCACCCATAATTTTTCCCTGAAACCCATAAACTTCACGCTTGCCAACAAAGCTGGTTAATTCAACCGTGCGCTTCTGGCCAGGTTCAAAACGAACCGCTGTACCCGCAGGTATATTAAGGCGAAATCCCCGTGTTGTTTCTCGCTCAAACTCCAGTGCCGTATTGGCTTCATAAAAATGATAATGCGAACCGATTTGTATGGGGCGATCACCGCTATTGGCTACTTCGACCTCAAGTGTTTCACGTCCCTGATTAATTTCAATCTCACCATCAAGGGTTTTAATTTCACCGGCTATAACATCATTGCTATTCATGGTTAACTCCTTCAGGTTATAGGTTGATGCACAGTGACCAGTTTAGTGCCGTCTGGAAAAGTCGCTTCTACCTGCACTTCCTGAATCATTTCCGGGATACCCTGCATTACCTGATCAGCACTGAGTATCTGGCGACTTTCATTCATTAATTCAGCAACGGTTTTTCCATCCCGTGCGCCTTCCATAATCGCGGCGCTGATATATGCCATAGCTTCAGGGTGGTTGAGTTTTACACCGCGGGCCAGGCGACGTTCAGCCAGTAGTGCTGCGGTAAATAATAGTAGTTTGTCTTTTTCACGGGGTGTTAAGTCCATATGATTTTCCTAGGTTGCCCAGATTCTGGGAGGTACTGCAAAACGCTTTAACATTTTTGGGCGTAGTACTGTCCAGATTTGTATTAGTTGTTGTTTTATCTGCTCGCTGTTATCTCCCAATACTCTAATTACCAACAAACCATCCATTAATGTGGCTGATATGAGATCAGTTGATTGAGGTTCTAATTGTTGACGAACGATTTCCAGGTGCTGGTTATTACAGGGAAAAGCAAGCATGGTTGCCTGTAATGGTTGACTGCGTAAACCGGCAATCGCATGCAGGTCTTTTTTATCGAAAACTCTCTGGTTTTCAATAAATATAAGATTCGCGTTATGATAAAATTCCAGGCGTGAGTCAAATGCACCATGATTAAACTGTTCTTTATTACTTGGTCTGCCCAGGCAACTGATATCCCAGCCAATAAATACGCCATCATCATGACAATCGATTCGGGTGCGGCTATTTAAACGTGCCCCTGAGAAAAGAATATTTTCCTGGGGAAACCATTCAAGGCTGGCACCAGACTTAATTTCTAGATTCTGCTTAAGTTCTGCCGAGTCACCCGCACTTAAATAAAATTTTCCTGATCCAGGCGTTGTGGATAACACCCCAGCATTTTTTTCTACGCTAAATTCAATAGTCAGTTTATCACCACCAACAACCCCGCCAGGTGGGTGTAGTATATAAATATGTGCTAGCGCTCCCTCTGGGTAGAATGGTCTTTGCACACGCAAGGGACCGTAATGGTTACTTTTTCCTAAAACGGTCTGTAAAGAATTAGCTGATTTTTTCTGTTCAAAGCTCAACTGTAATAGCGCTTTCCAGCCTTCTTTTTCTGTGTATGGAGTTACATCAGTATGTTGTGCGGGTAAATTCATACGGTTAAGTATTCTTTTATCAGTGAATCTGATAACTCATCAACCTGTCCACTGGCAACACGACGTCCACGATCCAGTATGCAGAATTGATCTGCAACTTTTTTTACGAAATGAAGTTTTTGTTCAACCAGTAATACAGTCATATTCATTTCACGATTAAGTTTACGTATGACATCTCCGATTTCAGCAACAATATTCGGTTGTATACCTTCAGTGGGTTCATCCAGAATGAGAAGCTGAGGGTCTATTACTAACGCACGTCCAATGGCCAGCTGTTGTTGTTGTCCACCGGATAAATCACCACCTCGACGATGACGCATTTCATGTAAAACAGGAAACAGTTCATAAATAAAGTCAGGAATATTACGCGCTTTATCAGGCCTGGCAGGAAGCCCTATCAATAAATTTTCTTCGACAGTGAGAAGAGAAAAAATTTGCCTGCCCTGTGGTACATAACCTATGCCATATTTTGCACGTTTCTCCATCGGCATTTTATGTAGTTCTAAATCCTGGTATTTCATTTCACCTGATTGCAGAGGCAGTGCGCCCATAATGCAATCCAGTAGAGTGGTTTTTCCTACACCATTACGTCCCATTAAACAGGTGCACTTTCCTTTGGTAATATCCAGTTCTATATCCCATAAGGTATGGCTTTGTCCGTAAAACTGATTAAGGCCGTGTATTGTTAACATTTATTCTCCTAGATAAACTTCTATAACGCTGGGGTCGTTTTGCACTTCAGACATACTGCCTTCTGCCAGTACATGCCCCTGATGTAAAACGGTTACTGTTCTGGCAATTGAGCGAACAAAATCCATATCATGCTCAACCACAATGACTGAATGTTTTCCGGCTAATGAAGTTAGCAGTTCTGCGGTACGCTCCATTTCCTGATGTGTCATTCCGGCAACCGGTTCATCAACTAGCAACAGTGCAGGGCGTTGCATGAGTAACATACCAATCTCTAGCCATTGCTTTTGTCCATGTGAAAGCTTACTGGCGATTTCTTTATGAATGTCCTGCAGTCCGATTGTTGTCAGCACTTCATCAATAAGGTTGCGTTGATCAGCATTCAATCGGGAAAACAGTAATGGAAGAACACGTTTGTCCTGTGACATAGCAAGCTCAAGGTTTTGTATGACGGTGAGACTTTCAAATACCGTGGGCTTTTGAAACTTTCGGCCAATCCCCAGTTCTGCGATTTCAGGTTCATCCATATTGAGCAGGTTATGTCGCTGACCAAACCAGGCCTGTCCAGAATCGGGAATCGTTTTACCGGTAATAATATCCATCATGGTAGATTTTCCAGCACCATTTGGACCAATAATGCAGCGTAATTCACCGGCTTCGATGTACAGATTTAAATCATTGATTGCTTTGAACCCATCAAAGCTTTTATTTAAACCTTCCAGATAAAGAATAATGTTATGACTAAGGTCAACTTCAGGCGGCTCAGCCTGGATTAAAAAATCAAACACACGATCACGTTGTCTGAACTGGTTTAATGTATCGATTGTGCTCATGCCTGTGCACCCCTCAGGTTACGAATACCCACAATGCCTTTTGGTAAATACATGGTAACCAGAACAAATAATGCACCAAGTGCATACAACCAGACCTCCGGTAGTGCGGCAGTGAAATAGGTTTTTGAATAATTAACTATCAACGCACCAATAATTGCGCCATATAATGTATTACGACCCCCTATGGCAACCCAGATGATTAACTCAATAGAATTTAGTGGTGAGAACTCTCCCGGATTAATTATTCCAACCTGTGGTACATAGAGTGCACCTGCAATACCTGCAACGACCGCTGAGAAAACAAAAATCCAGAGTTTAATATTTTCCACGCGATAACCAATAAACCGACTGCGACTTTCAGCATCACGAATCGCGACGCATGCCAGCCCCAGCCTGGAGCTGACAATGTAGCGACTGATTACATAGGCAATGGCCAGTGCCGCAGCAGATGCTAAAAATAGTGCAATGCGGGTACTGTCTTCACGTAAGCTGAAACCCAGGATATCTTTAAAATCAGTCAGACCATTGTTACCACCAAAGCCCATTTCATTTCTGAAAAAAGCCAGCATCAATGCATAGGTTAGCGCCTGGGTAATAATAGAAAGGTAAACCCCGGTAACCCTTGAACGAAACGCAAGAAAACCAAAGATATACGCGAGTATACCTGGCACCAGTATGATCATAATCGCGGCAAACCAGAAATGATCAAAGCCTTGCCAGAACCAGGGTAACTCCTGCCAGTTTAGAAATACCATAAAGTCCGGAAGAACAGGGTCACCATATACGCCACGATCACCAATCTGGCGCATCAGGTACATACCCATGGCGTAGCCACCCAGCGCAAAAAATGCACCATGGCCTAAACTTAAAATACCTAAATATCCCCAAACCAGATCAGCAGAGAGAGCCAGCAAAGCGTAGGTTAAATATTTTCCCAGTAAGGTAACTGTATAGGTTGAAACATGAAACACACTGTTTTCCGGTACAAGTAAGTTCAGCATCGGAATGATAATGCTGATGGCTAACAGGCAACTTAATAACCAGATGCCAGGCTTGTCGTTTTTTATAATCGTTAACATGTGTATTAATCCTCTGCCGCACGACCGCGTTGAGGAAACAGGCCTTTAGGTCGTTTTTGAATAAATAAAATAATAAATACCAGTACCAGAATTTTTGCGAGCACGGCACCTGCCCAGGGTTCTAGTAATTTATTGATAACACCTAAACTCATGCCCGCAACCAGTGTGCCCCATAAGTTACCAACGCCACCAAAGACCACCACCATAAATGAATCGATGATATAAGCCTGTCCGAGGTTAGGACCTACGTTGGTTAACAGACTTAAAGCCACGCCCGCTAAACCGGCAATACCAGAACCTAATCCAAAGGTCAGCGCATCAACCCATTCAGATCGAACCCCCATGGCTCTTGCCATCTTTCTGTTTTGAGAAACCGCACGTACCTGCAAACCTAAAACGGTTTTTTTCATTACCAGTATGAGAGAAATAAAAACCAGCAGGCAGAAAATAATAATGTAGAGTCGGTTCCAGGTTAAACCCAGCACTTCATTGATTTGCCAGGCATCGGACATCCACTGGGGGGTTTCAACACTGCGATTCAGCGGAGAAAAAATGGAACGAACAATTTGCTGTAATATTAAACTGATACCAAAGGTCGCAAGCAGTGTTTCCAGTGGCCTGCCGTAGAGATGTTTTATAATGCCCCGCTCAATAGCAATGCCCACCAGGCCTGCGACAATAAAGGCCGCGGGTATGGCAACGATTATTGATGCACCGATATTGTCAGGCATTATTAACTGTATAACATAGGTGGTGTAAGCACCGATCATCATGAGCTCACCATGGGCCATATTAATTACACCCATCACACCAAATGTAATTGCCAGCCCGATCGCAGACAGGGCGAGGACCGAACCCAGACTGAGACCGAAAAATACTGTTTCTATATTGGCATACAGGTCACGTTTGTTATTGATTTTTTTAATTGCCGCGTGTTTCTTTTGTTTGAGCTGTTTGTTTGTTGGCTCAAAATTTACCAGTGCATTTAATGATGCGGGGTTAAGGCTTTCACTTAAAATACTGATGGCGCTGAATTGTTCTGTTTCACTGCCTGATTGAATGTCATTTATGGCGAGCAGGGTTTGCATGGCCAAAATAACCTGAGTGTCTTTTTCAGAATCTATCAGGTTTCGAATAATTGATGCGGATTGTGTGTCCGGGTTTTTTAATAAGGCCTCAACAGCGATTAAGCGGATGTCTGGATCAGTGTCATTTAGTTGAATGGTTGCAAGTGTTTGTCGAGTAAAGCGCCTTAAACGATTATTGGTTTTCACTTTTTTATAACCGCGTTTTGTTTCCTGTGTAATCTGTTGTTCATTGAACAGTGAATTAAAGGTATAACTTTCATCAGATTCAAGCAAAATAAACAGTTGTCTGGTTTTTTTATTGAAATACAGTTGTCCCTCAAGCAAAGCGATCATTGCTTTCCCTGTCTCGGGTGGATTGTGTTTTGCTATAACCTGTATGGCAGATTCAATGTCTTTGTGTTTTTTTGAACTGAGTTTTTCCCATGCCTTTTTTAGATAAATATTACTGGTATCAATGTTATCTGTAGTTTCATTAGCGTAAACAACCTGTGTAAATATCAGCTGAAACAGACTCAATACAAATAAATTTCGAATCAGGTTTAATGGTAATGTAAAAAAATTAATTTTTTTTGAGCTCGTTAACATTAGTGGTCTCATATCGTCCCAGGAAGAGTACACAGATCACCGCGCGTTTATTAGCGGGAGTCTGTGATCTATGCACTCTTGATTATGTTACTAGTGTTATATCGTCCTAGTAGTTCTGACCACTACACTTTTTAGTTTTAGTGTTGTAGTTGCCGCATGACAGAGGTGCAGTCCAGTTTGCAACAAGATCTTTTGATCCTGGCAGGAAGTCTGACCATGCATCACCTGCAACCAGCCCATCTGTTTCCCAGACAACATCAAACTGACCATTTTTCTGAATCTCACCTATCAGTACAGGTTTTGTAATGTGATGATTAGGTAACATTTCAGAAACACCCCCGGTCAGGTTGGCAACTTTAATTCCAATAAGTGCATCCTGTACTTTACTGGGGTCTGTTGTGCCAGCTTTTTCAACGGCTTTTACCCACATATTGAAACCAATATAGTGTGCTTCCATTGGGTCATTAGTTACACGTTTTTTACTTTTGATAAACGTCTGCCATTTTTTGATAAACTCAGCGTTAGCATCAGATTCAACACTCATAAAGTAATTCCATGCTGCCAGATGTCCTACCAGAGGTTTAGTGTCCAGTCCTGAAAGTTCTTCTTCACCAACAGAGAAGGCAACCACTGGAATATCTTCAGCAGAAATACCCTGGTTACCTAATTCTTTGTAGAAAGGAATGTTTGCATCGCCATTAATGGTGGATACAACGGCGGTTTTCTTACCGGCACTACCAAATTTTTTGATGCTGGATACAATAGACTGCCAGTCAGAATGACCGAACGGTGTGTAGTTAACCATAATATCTTTTTCAGCTACACCTTTTGAAATCAGGTAGGCTTTCAGGATTTTATTGGTGGTACGCGGGTATACATAATCGGTTCCGGCTAATACCCAACGCTTAACTTCAATGTCATTCATCAGGTAATCAACAGCGGGGACTGCCTGTTGATTAGGCGCGGCACCTGTGTAGAAAACATTTTTAGAAGATTCTTCACCTTCATACTGTACCGGATAAAATAAAATACTATCGAGTTCTTCGAACACAGGTAGTACTGATTTACGTGATACTGAAGTCCAGCAACCAAAAACCACATCAGATTTTTCTTTAGAAATCAGTTCACGTGCTTTTTCAGCAAACAAAGGCCAGTTAGAAGCCGGGTCTACAACTACGGCTTCAAGTTTCTTGCCCAGTAGTCCACCTTTTTTGTTTTGTTCATCAATCAGCATTAACATTGTGTCTTTCAGTGTGGTTTCTGAAATCGCCATGGTGCCAGAAAGTGAATGCAATACACCGACTTTAATGGTGTCAGCTGCCCAGCCGACAGTGGAGACGGCCATCGTCGAGACACTCATCGCGGCAGCGAGTGCTATTTTTTTAAATGTGTTAGTTTTCATATGGATTTATTCCTGTGTGCTTATACCTGTTTATATCTGAACCTGCATACCAACTAAGAAAGAAGTGCTGTCTGTGCCGGGACTGCCACTTGCATTTGCATCACCATCGGTGATATTAAAATTAATGCGTGTGTTATGACCTGAGATAACATAGTTAACGCCGACTTCAGTTAAGTCGCTGCTGAGACCAACCGTAGGGCTGTTTTCAGTGAAACGAACATAGGGTTGATATTGACCTGATTTACCATCAGATCCGATCAGGTAGGCAAAACTGGCGAAATATGCATCACCATCAAACATTGAAAAGTCAGGCGTTGGCGCTGCAGTGTCTACTTCAAATGATTTGAACTCGGCTTCTACAGTGATTGCAGATCCGCCATCGAGAGGTTTTTCAAAGAATGCATCTACGGCATAACCTTTGAATGAACCGGATTGTGCGGCAGTGCCGTAACCATCATCCTGATACTGTGCAGACACAGCCAGTGTTAAAATGTCTCCACCTTTCCCGTAATATGTACTACTGGTGTAATACCCAGGATTGGATTCATTTTCGAAAAAGTTATATGCAAGACGAGTCGCGTATAACAGCTCATCACTCTGGTTTGCGG
>Ga0316204_10011785_pt1 | contig 10858 bp, 12 predicted proteins | sample 6monrhotite_MG_2_FD_205661 | JGI IMG/M metagenome (GOLD analysis project Ga0316204, IMG submission 205661) | Microbial mat bacterial communities from mineral coupon in-situ incubated in ocean water Damariscotta River, Maine, United States -... | ecosystem: Environmental > Aquatic > Marine >... | reverse complement strand
GACCCCGTGCAAACCCGCGTGCCGCAGCTGAGCTTGTACAAGGTCAGGCCGCCGCCCGCCGGTCGCAACGCATAGCCGTGACGCGCCAGGCGGTCCGCCAGATCATCCCAGCCATCAGCCAGTGCCATATCCCCTGCGAGAAGCGCCTGAAGAGCGGCGACAAGCCCCTCATCCGCCCGGTTGGACGTCTTCGGATCAAGGCGGCGCTCAACTTCCCTGGTCAGCATTTGCCGCACCAGATGACCAATCGTGACGTCATGTGCCAACGCAACCTTTCCAGCATCTTTCAGCAGCTTCGCCGGCAATTTCAGTGTCACAACCTCAAACGTCATGTCCTGACCCTGAAAGCATAACGGTTAATCCGGTGTTAAAATCGCTCAGCGCGCAGCACATCGCAATCTTGCACGCTGACCACGCCGATATGCCGTTCCACCACTGAAAACGCGCTTTCCAGCAAACCGTCCAGCCGTTCCGGTTTGATGATGCAAACCACCTGCACCATCCCCGATGCTCGGCTGACCTGACCGGAACGGTTCCATTCACCGGATTTGCCTGAGCCGCCAAAGACCGGCAGCACCGTATAGCCGGTCACCCCAGCGGCTTTCATCGCGTCTGTCAGGCGCGATTGCATGATTGCCTCAATCGTAATCTCGACGCGTTTGGCCTTGTGTGTGATCATGGTGAACCTCCGGTCAATGCCTGCGCCATCGCCACATAAAGCGGCAGGCCCAGGGTCAGATTGAATGGGAACGTAATGCCCAGCGACAACGTGAGATACAAAGAGGGGTTCGCCTCTGGCAACGCCACGCGCATGGCGGCCGGAACCGCGATATAGGACGCCGACGCGGACAGCATCATCAACAAGGCAACGCCCCCCGTGGACAGCCCCAGCAACAGCCCCGACCCCAATCCGATGATCGCCCCGACAAGTGGCATCACCACCCCGAACAGCAGAACACCGGGTGTCAGGATCTTGCCCCCTTCGCGCAGGCCGCGCCCCGCAACCAGCCCCATGTCCAGCAGGAACAGGCACAACACCCCCTTGAACGGCGACACGATAAAGCTTGAAATCTCGGCAAGCCCCTTGGGTCCGGTCGCCATGCCGATAAAGAACGAGCCAACCAATAAAACAATCGACCCGTTCAGCATGATCTCGCGGATCAGCGTCCCATCCATGCCCTTGGACCCGCTGCCGCCGCCACGCGCAACCAGCCACAAGGCCGACAGGATCGCCGGGGCCTCCATCGCGGCGGCCACGGCAACCATATAGCCCTCGGCACCGATGCCCTGACTGTCCAACACTGACGTGCCGGCGACAAATGTCACGATGGAGATGGAACCGTAATGCGCAGCAACAGCGGCGGCATCCAGACGGCTCATTCCCGTCATCACCTTGAGCAGGGCAAAAGCAATCAACGGCAACAGCGCCGACAGGATAATCCCCGCCAACAGCGCCATGCCCAGTTTCCCGTCAATGCCGTGATCCGCAACGCTGACCCCGCCCTTGAACCCGATTGCAAACAGCAGATAAATCGACATCCCCTTGGCCACCGCCTCGGGAATGCTCAGATCTGAACGCGCCAGCGATGCCGCCACACCCAGGGCAAAACTCAGGATGATCGGCGAGATGAGATTCTCCGCCGCAAGCGAAAACAACTGGTCCATCGGGGGACGCCTTATACCGGGTGAAACTTCTCAGTATCTGGATTGTAGTGCTCCAGGCCACCTTCTCCAATGTCGGTCCACAATCCGTGCAGCGTCAACTTGCCCTCGTCCACCTGTGTCACGATCCATGGAAACGTCATCAGGTTTTCCAGTGATGTAATCACGGATTGCTTTTCAAGCGCGCGCATCTGTTCTTCGGGATCCTGCAAATCCGAAACCAGATCGTAGCCCGGACGCAGGATGTCCATCCAGCGTCCGACAAAACTGTCCTTGGCTTCCAGTTCGGGGGCATGGCCCTTGCACATGTCGATGCACCCCTTGACCCCGCCGCAATTGGAATGGCCCAGCACGATCATGTTGCTGATCTTCAACACCCGCACCGCATATTCCACCGCCGCCGAGGTGCCGTGATGGTCGCCATCCGGTTCATAGGGCGGCACCAGATTGGCAATATTGCGGTGAATGAAAAATTCACCCTGATCCGCACCAAAAATCGAGGTGACATGCACCCGGCTGTCACAGCATGAAATTACCATGGTGCGCGGATGCTGACCATCGGTGGCCAACCTGCGATACCAGGCCTTGTTGTCGGCATACCCGGTGGCTTTCCACCCGTGATAACGTTGCACCAGATAGTTTGGGAGTGGACGCACCCTATGCATCTTGGCCTCATCCTTTGTGATTGTCGTACTGGACTATCCCACATTTACAGCAGATTCGAGAGAAAAGGTCAGGTCGCCTCAACCCTTTGCACACTTATTTGCGTCAAAACCTGCATCGCCGTGGGGGCTGAACAAGAGGTGAGTGTTATGCGTGTTCTGCAAATTAGGCCGACCGAACAGGTCGATCTGGATCAGGATCGTCTGGGTGCATTGTATCATCAACTGGGCGAGGACAACGCCGAAGACGTGGTGTGCCGCGCGCTTGAGGAATTGGCGGTGCGGCTGGGGCACTGTGACAGGCTTTACCACGAGGGCGCCTGGGCCGATCTGCGCAAGAACAGCCGTTCATTGATCGCTATCGCCGAACAGATCGGCATGCACGCGCTGGCGCGGGTGGCCGGCGACGTGACCGACTGCCTTGACCGGGGGGATGCCATCGCCGTGGCGGCAACACTGTCGCGGCTGATCCGCGTCGGCGACCGGTCCCTTACCGCCGTATGGGACTTGCAGGACATCCCGTTTTGACCGCTTGCGGGCGCTGTTGGAACAGGTAGGCTGCGCGCAACACCCCTTGATGGAGCGCCCCAATGCCCGCCCAATTTGCCGCCGCCACCGCCGATGCGATCCCCCTGCATGTGATTGACGAGGCTGGCTTGACCGGCTGGCTGGAAACTCAGCCGCAGACGGTTCAAACATGGATCACCGCGCAGGGGTTCTCGGGCGGCTCCGGTCAGGCCCTGACGGTTGCGGATGCGGCGGGCGCGGTCGCACTTGCGGTGATCGGCTACGGAACCGGGAAAAGCCGCAAGCGGTCCCGCTTTGCACTGGCCGCCGGTGCCGCGAAACTGCCGGAAGGCGATTACCGGATTGCCGGGGGGCTGCCTGCTGACGCACTGCAAACCGAATGCCTGGGATGGCTGCTGGCCAGTTACCGCTTTGATCGCTACGCCTCGCAATCCGCGATGAAGGCCCGCCTGATCGCCCCTGATGGGCTCGACGTCGCACGAATCGAGGCGTTGGCAGCAGGGGAGGTTCTGACCCGCGACCTGATAAACACACCCGCCTCCGATATGGGCCCGCCGCAATTGGAACAGGCCGCGCGCGATCTGGCCGATCAGCATGGCGCGTCGATCACCGTGATTTCCGGGAATGCACTGCTGGACCAGAATTTCCCGATGATCCACGCGGTTGGCCGCGCAGCAGACCGTGAGCCACGCCTGATCGACATGACCTGGGGCGATACCGGGCCAAAACTGACCCTTGTGGGCAAGGGCGTGTGTTTCGACACCGGCGGTCTGAACCTCAAACCGGGCGCGTCGATGGGGTTGATGAAAAAGGACATGGGCGGATCGGCGGCGGTGCTGGGGCTGGCCCATATGGTTATGGCAACGGGCCTGAACCTGCGCCTGCGGGTGCTGATCCCGGCGGTTGAAAATTCGGTTGCGGGCAACGCCTTTCGCCCCGGCGACATCCTGACGTCGCGCAGGGGGCTGACGGTCGAGATCAACAACACCGACGCCGAAGGACGGCTGGTGCTGGCGGATGCGCTTTGCTTTGCGGCAGAAGACGAGCCGGATCAGATCATTTCGATGGCGACCCTGACCGGGGCCGCGCGGGTGGCGGTTGGCCCCGATCTAGCCCCCTATTACAGCGATGCGCCCGAGTTTGTCACAGCCCTTGAAACCGCCGCCCTGCAAGAGGCCGATCCGGTCTGGCGGATGCCCTTTCACGATCCCTACGAGGCCATGATCGAACCGGGCATTGCCGATCTGGACAACGCGCCCAAGGGCGGCTTTGCCGGATCCATCACCGCCGCGCTGTTCCTGCGCCGCTTTGTCAGCGCCGCGCCCTATGCGCATTTCGACATCTACGGCTGGCAACCCAGCGATGCGCCCGCGCGGCCCAAAGGGGGCGTGGGCCAGGGCACCCGCGCGCTGTATGCCGCCCTCGGCCCGCTTCTGAACCTATGAACGACCGCCGCCTGACCCCTGATCCGGCGCTGGTGTCCCAACAGACCCCGGCGCAGATCACAGCGCCCCTGACCGATCTGCGTCGACATCCAGATGGCCCCCGCGACAGGCAGCTGATCTACGGAGACCACGTGACCGTTTTGGGAACGGCGGGTGGTTGGTCCTATGTGCAGGCGTCAAAAGACGACTATTGCGGTCATGTCGGGACCAATGACCTTGGCCCGCAACTGGCTCCGACGCACCGGGTTGTTGCGCCGGCCACCCATGCCTACACCGCCCCTGACCTCAAATCCCCCGACCGGATCAGCCTGACCTTCGGGTCAACCCTGGCGGTTTTTGGCCTGTCCGATGGCTTTGCCCAAACCGCGTTGGGCCATATCCCGTTACAACACCTGCGTCCGGTGGCCGACACCACATCGGACCCTGCCGCCATCGCCGCGCTCTTTCTGGGCACCCCGTACCTCTGGGGCGGTAACAGCCGTTGGGGCATCGACTGTTCCGGCCTTGTTCAGGCCGCCTTGCTGGCCTGCGGCATCCCCTGCCCCGGCGACAGCGACATGCAGCACACCCTCGGACAGGCTGCGACCGCGCCTTACCGGCGCAATGATCTGTTGTTCTGGAAAGGTCACGTGGCGCTGGTGGTGGACCCCGATACACTGATCCATGCCAACGCGGGCAGCATGTCGACCACTCTCGAACCCATTGCGGACGCCATCGCCCGTATCGCAACCAACGGCGACGGCCCGGTCACTGCGCACCGAAGGCTATGAACACCACAGGTTGCCCGGATCCCGAGATCCACTGTTACTCGACCGCGCGGATCAACTTGCGCTCCAGCACCCGCAGCACCGATTTCAGATCATGCCCCCGGCGCAACACCTGACCGCCCGTGCCGACAACCGCATACATGCCCTGCTTGTTGCGCAGCTTGGGCCGCTTTTCGATCCGGTACAGCGGGATTTCAGCAGTCCGGCGAAACACGGAAAACACCGCAACTTCGCGCAGGCATGAAATGCCGTAGTCACGCCATTCTCCCGCAGCAACCATGCGCCCATATAGCGACAGAATCACCGACAGTTCCGTGCGGTGAAACGCAACCTGCTCCGGTGGGCGCTCAAAGCGGGCGATTTGCGGGGGGGTGTGAAGTGTCATGACAGGATAGTTGCGCCCTTCCCCCGCCAAATCAAGACCCCATTCCCCCAGCATTGGGATTGAAAGCGTTACAAAGAAGTGCAAAAGTCCCGAAAAATGAAACACGAGAGAATTTCCCCATGACACCTCAAGACCGCGCGGCCAAATGCGCAGAGCTTATGTTCGCCAGGGACCGCGCCTCCCCCGGTCTTGGGATGCAGATCAAGACCGTGGGTCCGGGCACCGCCGTGATGACGATGAAAGTACGGCCTGACATGTTGAACGGCCACGACATCTGCCACGGCGGGTTCATCTTTGCATTGGCCGACAGCGCGTTTGCCTTTGCCTGCAATTCCCACAACCGCAACGCGGTCGCCCAGCAGAACCAGATCACCTATCTTGCCCCCGGCAAGGAAGGCGAGACATTGACCGCCACCGCGACAGAAGTTTCCCTCTCGGGCCGCTCCGGCGTCTATGATGTAACCGTCACCGGTGCGGATGGACGCAGTATCGCCTTGTTCCGTGGTCTGTCACGGACCGTCAATGGACAGCATTTCCCCGAAGAGGACCACACCGCATGAAAGACCTGACCCCCGCCAAGAACACACTGGACCCGATTGAAATCGCCAGCCGGGACGAGATAGCCGCCCTGCAGCTTGAGCGCATGAAATGGTCTCTGCGCCATGCCTACGACAATGTGCCGTTCTACAAACACAGCTTCGATGCCGCCGGGGTGCATCCTGACGATCTGCACGACCTGAGCGATCTGGCGAAATTTCCCTTCACCATAAAAACCAATCTGCGTGACAATTATCCCTTTGACATGTTCGCAGTCCCGCGCGAGCAGGTCGCGCGCATCCATGCGTCCTCCGGCACCACCGGGCAGCCAACGGTTGTGGGCTATACCAAGCGAGATCTGGACAACTGGGGCAGCGTCGTCGCGCGCTCCCTGCGCGCTGCCGGCATGCGCCCCGGCGACATGCTGCACAATGCCTATGGCTATGGTTTGTTCACCGGCGGGCTTGGCATCCATCTGGGGGCCGATGCGCTGGGATTGTCGACCTACCCGGTTTCCGGCGGCATGACCCCGCGACAGGTGCACCTGATCGATGACTTCAAACCCAAAGGCATCACCGTCACCCCCTCCTATTCCCTGTCCATTCTCGATGAATTCGCCGCACAGGGGCTGGACCCGCGCGAATGTTCGCTGGAGGTCGGCATTTTTGGTGCTGAACCCTGGACCAACGCCATGCGGAAAGAGATCGAACAGGCATTCGATATGCACGCGGTTGATATTTATGGCCTTTCCGAAGTGATGGGGCCGGGCGTGTCAATGGAATGTGTCGAAACCAAAGACGGTCTGCACATCTGGGAGGACCACTTCTACCCCGAGATCATCAACCCAGAAACAGGCGAACCCGTCGCCGAAGGGGAAAAGGGCGAACTGGTGTTCACCTCCCTGACCAAAGAAGCCTTCCCGATCATCCGCTACCGTACCCGCGATCTGACCCGGCTGTTGCCGGGCACCGCGCGCAGCATGCGGCGTATGGAAAAGGTCACGGGGCGCAGCGACGACATGATTATCCTGCGCGGCGTGAATATCTTTCCGACCCAGATCGAAGAAGCGTTGATGCTGGTGCCCGGCCTTGCGCCGCATTTTCAGATCGAATTGTCCCGTCCGGGCCGCATGGACCAGATGCGCGTTCTTGTCGAAGCCGCCGACGCCACGATCAGCGCAGAGGACCGCGCAACAGCGGCCAAGGCCCTGAGCGCGAAGATCAAACAGACCATCGGCATCAGCGCAAAGGTGGATGCCGCAGAAGTAGGCGGCGTGCCCCGATCACAGGGCAAGGCCGTGCGCATCGTGGACAACCGCCCAAAGGGATAGACGCCCCGGCCCGACCCTGAACCGGCGGGACCGCCTGGCGTATCGACGCGGCCCCGGCTCAGGGCCGGGGTGGATTTCCCCTGCCCCGCCTTCACGCGCCATAGCGCGCGAGGAAAGTTTCCACCGCACCGTCGACGACGCGATCCATCTCGCTGTCGGCCACTGTTGTGCTGACACCAAATATCAGACGCGGCCATATGTCGGCCTTGCACAGCTCGCCAAACTGATCCGCAGCCAGACCATAATCGTCAATCCGCAATTCGCCCCGCGCCACGGCCCCTTCAAAATACTCCGCCATTTCGGCCCGCATCACTGCAGGCCCGGAATTATAGAATTGCCGTCCCAGCTCGGGAAACCGATCGGCCTCAGCTACGCAAATCCGAAAGACCTGCAAGCCGAAGGTCGAGGTGATGAAGCGCAAGAAGTGATGGCCTGCCTGGCTTAGAACCTCACCCGGCGGCGCGGCCATGTCGATGTTGTCCATCGCTTCACGGCTTTGACGTCTGCATTCGGAATTGGCCACTTCCATGAACAGATGGCGTTTGTCGGGAAAATAACTGTAAAGCGTCGCCTTGGAGACCGTGGCAACCCGCGCGATTTCATCGACGCTGGCCCCTTCGAAGCCGTCTGACATGAATACCGACCTTGCCCCTTCCAGAACCTGATCGAATTTGCGGCCCTTGCGCAGGCTATGGGGACGGTCAGTCATCAGGTCTCCGGTCAGATTAGATAATGACAATATAAACCGATTGGTTCAGTTCCAAGGTGTATTTGTCTTTGACCTCGCGCAAGGTGGGTTGCGAAGAGTTTACGGCATAATTAGAATAATTCTAAGTATTGAGGTGCAGTATGCGTTTTTCCCTTTCTCGCAAGCGGTTCAAGGATCTGAACGAACAACAGGTGCTGGCTCTGGCAATCTCTTCCGAGGAAGACGATGCGCGCATTTATCGCGGATACGCGGAACGGCTGCGCGGCGAATTCCCGCAAAGCGCCGCCATTTTCGACGGCATGGCCGCAGAAGAGGATGAGCACCGAAAGCGCCTGATTGATCTGCACCAGAAACGCTTCGGCCCGACAATTCCCCTGATTCGGCGCGAACATGTGTCAGGTTATTATGCCCGCCGTCCGGTCTGGCTGATCGAGAACCTCGGGCTTGAGCGTATCCGGGCCGAAGCCACCGCGATGGAACAGGATGCGGAACGGTTTTATCTGGCGGCCGCCGCCCGCACGCAGGACGCGGATACGCGCAAACTGCTGGGGGATCTGGCCGCAGCAGAGGCAGGGCATCAAAGCACCGCAGACGACTTGAGCGCCGAACATCTGGACCCCGACAGCCTTGACCATGAAGACAACCGCGCCCATCGCCAATTCATCCTGACCTGGGTGCAGCCGGGGCTGGCGGGCCTGATGGACGGTTCGGTCTCGACGCTTGCCCCCATTTTTGCCACCGCTTTTGCCACACAGGATACATCGACCACCTTCCTTGTGGGTCTTGCCGCCTCGGTCGGGGCGGGCATCTCTATGGGCTTTACCGAAGCGGCATCGGATGACGGCGAATTATCCGGGCGCGGTTCTCCGTGGAAGCGCGGCTTTGCCTCCGGCATCATGACCACGCTGGGCGGGCTGGGCCATGCGCTGCCCTATCTGATCCCCGACTTCTGGACCGCAACCATCACCGCAATCATCGTGGTCTTTGTAGAGTTGTGGGCAATTGCGTGGATTCAGAACAAATACATGGACACCCCGTTTTTCCGCGCTGCATTGCAGGTGGTTCTTGGCGGCGCACTGGTCTTCGCCGCCGGTGTGCTGATCGGGTCGGGGTGATGCTTGCGCCTTTGGCAATAGCTGGATACTGCTGACCCATGCTCGCGATCTTTCTGAAAACACTGCCTTTCTTTGCGTTGATCGGACTTGGATTCTGGGCGGGCCGGACGCGGTTTTTTTCGGCGGAAGCGACCGCCTATCTGACCAAGTTCGTGTTCTATTTTGCCCTCTCCGCAATGCTTTTCCGGTTTTCCGCCAACCTGTCGCTGGCTGAAGTCTGGGATACGCGGCTGGCGGCGGCCTATCTATGGGGCACCCTGTTTGTCTGGGGCATCGCGATGATTGTGGGGTTCGTGCGTCGGCTTGACCTGCCGACCACCGCGATGGAGGCGCAATGCGCGGTGATCGGCAACACCGGGTTTCTGGGTATTCCGATGCTCACCATCCTGCTCGGGGCCGAAGCCATCGGGACAATCGTCCTTGCGCTGTCGATTGATCTGATTGTCTTTTCCAGTCTGATCGTCATCATGATTACCGCCGCGCGGGGGGACCAATCGCCTGTGCGTGCCATCAGGGCGATTGGCCTTGGCCTGTTGAAAAACCCGATGATTGTGGCGATTTCGGGCGGGTTTATCTGGTCCGGCATCGGCATTCCGATCCCCGATCCGCTGAATGAATTTCTCGCCATTCTGGGCGGCGCCGCGACCCCCGGTGCCTTGTTTGCGATCGGGGCATCTCTGGCGCTGACCAAACCCGACAAGATCGAAATCGCAGGCTGGCTCACCTTCTGCAAATTGGTGCTGCACCCGCTGTTTGTGGGGATCGCGGCGCTGTACCTCTTTGGGGTGGACCCGTTCAAGGCCGGCGTGATCATCGCGGTTTCGGCCCTGCCCGTGGCGGGCAACATCTATATGTTGGCGCAGCATTACCAGGTGGCGGCGATCCGGGTGTCCACGGCCATCCTTGTCTCGACCGCCGCCAGCATCCTGACGGTGAGCCTTGTCGTTGGCTGGGTGACGGGGTAGCTCTGGACCTGCGCCACATCAGCAAGGAGCCTGCCATGAAAACGATTTCCGAAAACGCCTGTTTCGGCGGCACCCAAGGGGTCTATGCCCACACCTCAACCTCCTGCAATTGCGAGATGACCTTTGGTCTGTTCCTGCCCGAAGAGGCCCAGATGGGACCGGTTCCGGTGTTGTGGTATCTGTCGGGCCTGACCTGCACCCATGAAAACGCCATGACCAAGGCGGGCGCGCAGGCCTGGGCGGCGGAGCATGGCATTGCATTGGTGTTCCCCGACACCTCGCCGCGCGGCGCGGATGTCGCGGATGATGACGCCTATGATCTGGGCAAGGGGGCGGGGTTCTACGTGAATGCAACCCAAGACCCCTGGGCCCCGCATTTCCAGATGTGGGATTATCTGGCCGACGAGCTGCCCGCGCTGATTGGTGACAATTTCGCCGTTGATATGGACCGACAGGGCATCACCGGGCACTCCATGGGCGGGCACGGGGCGCTGACGCTGGCGATGAACCTGCCGGGGCGGTTCCTGTCGGTCTCGGCCTTTGCGCCGATCACCCATCCCACGGCAAGCGATTGGGGCCGCAAACAGCTCACTGCCTATCTGGGCGCAGAGGAAAGCGGCTGGGCCAGACATGATGCAACCCTGCTGATGCGCGACACCGGATTTAACGGACCTGTGCTGGTGGATCAGGGGGCGGAGGATCAATTCATTGATCTGCTCAAACCCGAAGCCTTGGCCGAAGCGATGGCTGCAA
>Ga0316204_10011782_pt1 | contig 10859 bp, 9 predicted proteins | sample 6monrhotite_MG_2_FD_205661 | JGI IMG/M metagenome (GOLD analysis project Ga0316204, IMG submission 205661) | Microbial mat bacterial communities from mineral coupon in-situ incubated in ocean water Damariscotta River, Maine, United States -... | ecosystem: Environmental > Aquatic > Marine >... | reverse complement strand
ATCGGTCCGATTGAGATTATGCGCCACTATATTCCAACCATGACGGAAAAGGGTTGGGGACGAATATTGAATATTGCGACATTTTCGGCCAAAAATCCGATGATCTGGCGCCTTATGTCCGGGCCTGCGCGTTCCGCTCTGATCAATTATACCGCCAGTGTATCGCGCGAGATTGCAAAGCACGGGGTTTGTATCAACAATCTCCTGCCAGGCGTATTTGAAACAGAAGGGTTTAGTGAAAGCCTGAAATCCTACGCTGATGCATTCGGCCTGGAACCGACCCAGGAGATAGTCAGCGCGCATTTTAACGAGCACAACAAAATTCCCACTGGATTCAGAGGTAAAGCCGATGATTTAGCCCCCATGGCCGCATTGCTGTGCAGCGATCTGGCACGCTTCATCGTCGGACAGAATATCGTGATTGATGGCGGTCAGCATAGCGCAATTTTTTGATCATCTGCCGCCGCCTTTGTTAAATTCACGTGCGCCCTAGTCGCGCAATTTTGTGAGGATAGAGTGAAAAAATGAAAAGATATCTTTTAGTGATGACATGCGCAGCAGCTTTAACAGTCTCAGGCTGCACGGATGCCGGTGATAAGCCCGATAGTGCCAGCAAAGTTGAAAATACCGAATATCCTGAACAGGTATTCTGGGGCGACACGCATCTTCACACCGATAACAGCATAGATGCCTTTGGCTTTGGTAATCGTCTTGATTCAGAAGCGGCATTGCGTTTTGCGAGAGGCGAAGAAGTAACCGCGACGAAGGGAGAAAAGGCGAAGTTAAGCCGCCCACTCGATTTTCTCGTGATCGCTGATCATAGCGACGCTCTCGCCGCCATGAAGACATTATACAACGCACCGCGAATTGCGCTGCTTGGCGACGATTTTCTTCTTCGCTGGTATGACATGATGCATGAGAGTGACGAAGGCTCTATTCGCGTGGTCAATGAGTTAACAGATGGCGCTGTGAATAACACACTCCCGAAAGATTTGTTTGATCCGGAGGAAAGCGCTGAACGCATCGGCGATGTTTGGGCGGCCCACGGCAAAATCGTCGAAGAATATAATGAACCGGGTAAATTTACTGCCTTCATGGGATATGAGTATACCTCCATGCCGCAGGGCGACAATCTCCACCGGGTGGTAATGTTCCGGGACGGCGCTGATAAAGCGACTCAGGTCATCCCTTTCAGTTCTCAGGGTATCAACAGCGATCCCGAGCAGCTTTGGGCCCATATGGCCGCTTATGAAAAGAAGACCGGCGGCAAGGTTCTCGCTATCCCGCATAACAGCAATGTCTCGAACGGGCGTATGTTTGCGATGCAAAAATATGATGGCAGCCCGATTGATGCGGCCTATGCCAAAACCCGGGCGCTGCGCGAACCAATTGTTGAAGCGACGCAGATCAAGGGTGACAGCGAAAGCCACCCGTTTCTTTCCCCCAATGATGAGTTCGCCAGCTTTGGTGATACCGGTTGGGATAAATGCAACCTTAGCTGTACAAAAGAAATGACACCGGAAAGCTATGGCGGCAGCTACACGCGGGAGGCTTTGAAGCGCGGGCTGGAGTTCACCCTGAAAGTGGGTGCCAATCCATTCAAATTCGGCGTGATCGGATCGACAGACAGCCACACGTCGCTTGCCACTGCTGACGAAGATAATTTTTTCGGGAAACATAGCGGCAGTGAGCTCAACAATGAGGGCCGTGCGTTAAAACCCCTGAATATGGGCACCCGCGAGGGCCGTTTTGGCTGGCATTATATATCCAGTGGCTACGCCGCCGTTTGGGCCACCAGCAATACACGTGAAGCAATATTCGATGCAATGATGCGGCGTGAAGTTTACGCGACAACGGGGCCGCGCATGCAAGTTCGGTTTTTCGGTGGGTTCGATTTCGCCGAAGAGGATACCAGCGATCTGGTAAAAACTGGCTATGCCAAAGGTGTTCCTATGGGTGGTGACCTAACAGGAGGAGATGGCAAAGCGCCATCCTTTCTCATCTCCGCCACAATGGACCCCGAAAGTGCTAGCCTGGATCGTATTCAAGTTGTCAAAGGTTGGGTTGATGCGAGCGGAAAATCGCGGGAAAAAATCTATGATGTCAGCTGGGGCAAATCAGATACACGCAAAGTGAGTGCAGACGGCAGGCTTGCTCCGGTGGGCAATAGTGTCGATCTGACCACAGGCAAGTGGGATAATAGCATCGGCGCCCCGGAACTGGTGACCTTCTGGCAAGATCCTGATTTCAATGCAGATCAGAACGCTTTCTACTATGTTCGTGTGCTCGAAATCCCCACGCCAACATGGCCGGTCTATGACGCGCTGAAATTTAGCATGACATTGCCAGATGACGTCATCAAGATTCAGCAGGAACGTGCCTATTCATCTCCAATTTGGTATACGCCCAAGGGATAATATTTGAGCACCAAATCGGCCTGAGTAAAATCGCGCAAGCCGGTTTCAAGCTCGGCCAGATCATCGGGATAGAATTCAGGAGACAATATCATGGCCGGAACAGTTGCAATATTTGGCGTGGGTACACCGGATGGGGTGGGCGGCGCATTGACCCGCCGATTTGCTGCCGAAAATCACCATGTGCTCGTCGCTGGGCGTACATTGGAAAAAGTACAAGAAACCGCAGATGCGATAAACAGCGCCGGGGGGTCCGCCGAAGCAGTACGCGTAGATGTCACTTCTGAGGCCGATCAGGATGAAATTTTTGCGCATATTTCAAAGCTCGGCACACTTGATGCGGTGATCTGCAATGCGGGGTTGAACTCGCCGATCAAGTTTGAAGATTTATCGAGCGCAGAATTTGAATCTTTCTGGCGCGTGAATTGTTATGGCGCTTTCCTGACGTCACAGCGCGCAGTGAAGATCATGGTTCCACAAAGAAGCGGTTCGCTTCTTTTTACCGGCGCCTCCGCCTCGTTAAGGGGAAAGCCCGGTTTTGCCCATTTTGCATCAGCTAAAGCGGCTTTACGCAACTTGGTGCAGGCGCTTGCACGCGAATATGGGCCTCAGGGCATTCATGTTGGACATGTCGTTATCGATGGCGCGGTCAATGGTGACAATGTTCGCGGTCGGTTTGGTGAGTATCTAGAGATGCTTGGCGAAGATGGCTCGCTTAATCCAGATGCAATCGCTGACGCCTTCATGACACTTCATATGCAAAGCCGATCTGCCTGGACTCACGAACTCGACCTTCGCCCCTTTAAAGAAAATTGGTAGCTCGTGGATATAGAACTTGATAAATGAGCGCACGTATTTGTGAACTATGCGAACATCCAAGCAGGCCAAAGCTATGCTCGAATTTGGATCACTAGCGGACAATCAATCAACCCAAATTCTAGCGTCCGCTTTTTCGCTCAATGCAGTCAAAACTAAACAGTCCCCGACCGGCCCAATTGCCGCCGGTCTGAAATGCGCCCCAATCCAAGACGAAAGTCCATAAATTCTTAGTGCCTGAAAGCAGACATTCTCCGCGGCCATTCCGGCCAAGGAGAAAGCAAATGACATACTCACAATTCGATCCGGCGGCGCAAAATCGGGTTCCTTGGAACTTTGGAGCCAAGATTGGCCCTAAGCGACCATTCAATCAGAAACAGATTTGGGCCATTCGATTCTTCCTAGATAGAGAGGAACGCATTCGAGACCGGGCGCTCTTCGACCTAGCGATCGACAGCAAACTAAGGGGCTGTGATTTGGTTGAACTCAAGATTGGCGATCTCGTCAATGGACCAGACATACGAAAACGAGCTGCGATCACCCAGCGCAAGACGGGTCGGCCAGTTCAATTCGAAATTGCATCGGATGCGCGTGAAAGCCTGTTTGCTTGGCTAGAGCGCAGAGGTGGATCACTGGAAGACCATGTTTTCCCCAGCCGTATCGACCACTCAAGACATCTGAGTACACGCCAATATGCGAGGCTCGTTGATGAATGTGCCCAAGCCATTGGTTTGCAGCCTGAAGATTACGGGACACACTCACTTCGACGAACGAAGGCTTCAATCATTTACAAGGCCACTGGGAATCTCAGGGCAATTCAGATCTTGCTTGGCCACTCAAAGCTAGAGAATACTGTTCGCTATCTCGGTGTCGACATCGAAGACGCGCTTACCTTGGCTGAAAAGACGGAAATCTGACTATCGGTGGGCGCCAGTTGGCTTATGGCTGGCGTCCACTAAAGGAGGTGGAAGCAGATCTGTACGATCTCGCGGTGCAACAACCGCAAGGTATTTCGAAAACGTGTGCGCCCTATCGTACGATTCCACTCGTTGAACGACTCTTGCCAAAAATCAATATTGCAATTGTTAGGGCTGCGAGAACGGTAGACAGCAAAAATGGAATACCGGCGAACTGGACAGGTGCCGATGTGCCGGTGAAGTAGGATAGACTGCTATTGTACATCAAGGGGGCCAATAATGCCGCCAAGGCGGTGGCGCTCGAGAAAAAGCCCTGGAGTTCGCCTTGCGTTTCTTCACTCAGTCGCCGGGACATCATTCCGATGACACTGGGAACGGCCATTGCCTGCAACCCTACAAATGCGCAAAGTATCAACGCAATTGCGCTGATGTCTATTACCATGAAGCCCGCGCTGGTGAAGATGGCGACCAATATGGCGATACAGGTGGTTCTTTTTTCACCCAGTCTCTGCACCAACCTTCCCATGAGCAAGCCCTGCACAATCACCACGGAGATACCAATAATCGCGAGCGACAGGCCTATTGTGCCGCTGTCCCAGCCATATTTGATCGAAGAGAAGAACAGCCAGGTGGTCTGATAGATTGCAAAGCTCATTTGCCAGAATATCAACACAAGGCACAGACTCAACAGTCCGGGTGTTGATGACAGGCTGGTGATTGAACCCAAGGGATTGGCGCGTTTGATCTCAAATGGCCGCCTGGATTGTGGGTCGAGAGTTTCCGGTATCCGCCACCATGCGATCAGCAGATTGACGACCATGATCGCTGCACCTACCAAAAAGGGGATGCGCACCCCGAGGTCACCAAGCAACCCGCCCAGTGCCGGACCGAATATCAAACCAACGCCGAATGCTGCTCCCGTCAGGCCAAAACTCTTCGTTCGCGATTCTGCGGGAGTGATATCGGCCATGATTGCATTGGCGGGGCCGAAAATCATTCCGAATCCGCCCGCCAACGATCGCCCGATGAACAACCAGAAAATGGATGGCGCAATCCCCATGATGAGCAGATCAAGTGCGAAACCTGCAATGCATGCCAGGAAAATGGGGCGCCGGCCGAAAAGGTCACTCAAATTGCCCATTAGAGGCCTTAGCAGGAACTGAAAAAATGCATAGGATGCCGCGACATATCCACCTAACAGCGTCGCTTCTGACAGGCTGACATCCTCAATTGCCAATATCAGCGCTGGCAAGGCTGGCATCATCATACCGAAGCCCACCGCAAACAGGAACACCGAGAACAGAACGGATTTAGCAGTGTTACTCGATCCGGAACGAACCGTGTCGCCATTAGCCGGTTGACTGGACGAGATATCGGTCAAAACGGACTATCCATGTTTCGCAAGAGTGGACTGGATCAATTCTGCTGCCCGCTCTGGATCAATACCCAGTAACTTCAAGATCGCTACATGGGTTTCCAAGCGGATTTTGGTTTTATCTCCCTCACGGATGAGCGTTGCAACGCCGAGCAGGATAACGGTGACAATCTGATCTTCCAAAAGCCGCGTCATTTTTACCGGCACCAATTTCTGCCGTTTGGCCTTGCGCAAGTCGGCTTGCAGAAACCGGATCGCATCTTGGCTATGCTCTGGAAAATTATGCCATGCACCGACAAATATCGTGCCCCATTCCGGTTCGGATACCAGTTTCTGGATAGCTTTCTCGGTGGACAGGATCATCCGTTCGAGGCCGTTGTCGATGCCCGTGATGGAGATAGCAATATCTTCAACAATTTCCCGGGCGACGGCAGCCACCGCCTGTTTGATCAGCTCATCAAGTGTGTCGAAGTGGTTGTAGAATGTTCCATTGGCGAGACCAGCGGATTGGGCCACCTCTTTGATGGAGAGATTGTTGAATCCATTGATTGCAATTTCGGAAATCGCACTGTCGATCAGGGCCGAACGCGTTCGTTCCCGTTTCTTGCTCTTCAACGTCTTGTTTCGAAAATAATAACTCATCAGATCATGCCTTGTTGCTGTTCAATCAGGATATCGCCCATAGCGGCCAAACATATTTGGCTCGCTTGCGAACTTCCGAATAGCTTCGTTTCGAACTTTTGGTTTCTTCCACAACATTGCAATTCAGCAATCCGGCAATTTGCACCCTCAGCACATGCCATTTGTTGGTGAACTTAAACTTGTTTGCCGCCCAGGAAACGGATCGCGCTTCGTCACGCCAACGCGTATCGAAATGCTTCGCTAATTCCGACATGTTTTCACCAATGGCCGCTCCATCTGGACAAATCGCAGCAACGCTTTGATCCAGCACCATCGCTGATTCCATTGCCGCATTGGCGCCTTGCCCAATGGGTGGGTAAGAGGCGCAGGCGTCACCAATGAATATCACTTTGCCTGCATAGCATTGTGACGTCATGGTCGAGCGACCGATATTCTGCGATTCACATTTGCTGAACGTTTCAATCGCCTGTTCGGATGCAAGATCCAAAATTCTGGGGCTTTTCTTCGCCAGAAACGATCGCGCCTCGTCCATATCACGAAACGACTTATTCGAAGAGAAGGGCACCTGGCAGAACCAGATCGGATCGTCTTTGCCATCTGGGCTATTAATTGCTCCCGCCACACAAGGATAGCGCAGCGTCAGCACGTGAAGTAGCGTCTCGTCCAACTCGCCCACAGCCTGATCAAGCGCGATCATTTTACAATAGTAGGAAGCGTCTCTGTGGGAGAGCGTGAACCCCGCTACATCCTGTTCAGCTTGCTTTCTGATGATCGAACCGCCGCCATCCGCCGCTATGATGAGATCGTATTTTTCCGTAATCTCCCGCCCTTCGTCCTTGTCCTCACAAGTCAGCGAGCCGGTTTCAAAATCGATGGCGGTGACGGGACAGTTAAACCTGAAAGATACGGTATCCGCGTGTTTTTCAGTGGCTATCTTCATCAGCACACGCATGATGTCTCCGCGTGAGCCGATCCAGCCGGGTTCGTCCCAAGGATGAATTCCACCCTTACCCGCATCAATGCCCTTGAACGGAATGAGCTCGCGGTCGAAATCATCCACAGCATCGATATGGGAAATAGCATTCAGACCATGACCCGTCACATCAATCGCATAGGATCGGTCCGGATTGTAACTTGGCGCCGTTGAAGGATCGTCACTGGCCTCGATCACAACCGTTGCAACACCACGCCGGGCAAAATTTATAGCGCTCATGATCCCTGCGGGCCCGCATCCAATGATCGCAATTCGGTCTGTCATATTCCCTGCTTTTCTTCGGACGCAAGTCCGATTCGTTTTCCAGTTAACGAGACCCTTCTACATCAATGTATGACGGATGCAATATAAATGAGATAACTCTCAATATTGACTATTAACATCGATTATGTATATCAGCGCATCTCATCGGGAAGGAAAAATCATGAAAAAGATCGTTTCAATATGTGTTCTGGCCAGCCTGCTAGCTGGTTGCGGCTCGAATTCTTCCGAGGAAGCAAATACGCTCCTCACCGGACAGGTTACCGATTCGAATGGCAGCCCGGTGAACGGTGTGATGGTTCGCATCAAGAATAGTGAAACTGGTCTTTCCGAGACGGTTTATAGTGACAAAAACGGGGAATATCGGCTGCCTACGAACTTGGCCGGCTCGCTAAGCATCAAGACCAGAGCGCCTTATTTCAGGGACGTTAGTTCCGACATTACGCTCGAGAAAGGCGGCGATGCTACCCGTGACTTCAAACTGGAGAAGCTGACAAAGGCAAAGGATATTTCAGACAGCCTGCCCGGCATATTCCATTTTGGGGAGATCAAGTTCGATGCCGATCCATCCTCGCCCTTTTCCAAGGCGTCTTTTCAGCGGGATTGTGCCGGATGCCACCAGTTTGGCAATGAATTTACGCGGCAACCCCGGCCGGTGGAATTCTGGTCCCCGACGGTAGCACGCATGCACGGTTATATGGGAAACACCGATCCCAATGCCATCGAGAAACGAGCGAACATGATCGTTGAGGCTTTCCAGGGTGAGGCACTGACCATCAAACCGGAGTTCCCGGTTGATACGGAAATACATAATGCGAAAATTTATGAATATGAGTGGGAAGGTATCTTGTTCCCGCATGATGCAGATGTAAGCGTTGATGACGGTCTGATCTACGCCGTGGATCGGCACGGCTACAAGATGATCGTTACCGATCTGTCCACCGGAAAGTCGGACTATATCGACCAGCCTCCTTCGGATCGGCCACCAGAGGCAGGCGGCAATGGCTATACGTCTCGCAGTGGGCAGCCCGGTCCACATTCTCTGGCACTTGGGAAAAATGGCCTTTGGTACACCACCAACGCAACCGATGACACGATCGGAGTCTTTGATGCAAAGACACGCGAGTGGAAAAAATCCTATATATTGCCCGAACCAGCGCGCTATCCGCACACTATCCGTATCGACAAAAATAACATGGTCTGGTTCACCCTGGCTGTGTCCGACCAGTTGGGGCGGGTTGATCCCGCTACAGGCAAGATGGATCTCATAAACCTGCCCAAGGCCAAACCAATTGGGCTTGCCGGAGGGACGTCGCCTTATGGTATCGATGTCAGTCCGATTGACGGGAAAATCTGGTACGCTCGACTTTACGGTGACAAGATTGGATATGTTAACCCCGAAACGCTGGAAGTCACCGAATATGACTCGCCTGTTCGTGGTCCGCGCAGACTGCGGTTCGATGCCGACGGAACCATCTGGCTGACCGGCTACACCGAAGGTATGATCGCCCGGATCAAGCCGGATGATATGGATATCAAGGTTTACAAGATGCCAGAATATATGGACGGCTATAGACCGGCACCTTACGCGCTGGCGGTCAATCCGGACACGCAAGAAATCTGGATCAACGAAACCATGACCGACCGCGTTTATCGCTTCCTGCCCGATGAGGAACGGTTCATCATATACCCAATGCCATTGCGCGGTACCTACACCCGTGACTTTGCGTTTACGAAAGACGGCTGGGCCTGCACCGCCAACAGCCCGATCATCAATGCGGCGCTGGAGGATGGTATTGTCGGGCTGATCTGCATTGATCCGGACGGAAGCGGTCGAAGCTGATGGACGTTCTGTTCAACACCGAATATTACTCGGTCTTCAGTGTAATCGGGTTATTCTGGTCGCTGCTGACATATTGGCTGATGTTTTCAAAGCGTGGCCAAGGCCTGCTTTCAAATCCTTGGGCTATAGTGATCGCTGCCTGCGCGATGATTCCAAGCATCTGGTACGTGACAGAGCAAGTTGGCATGTTGACCAAGTTGTCAGGTGGTATTCCTCCGCTGGACGTTCAATTTGGCTATGGAAAATCGGAGATTTCCACCTTTGCAGATGCACTGGGAGCCGAAGGTAGAATGACCTATGCAGTTTTCCAATTAGGCGCTGACGCGCTCGCCCCGCCCGCATTTGTCTGTTTCTTGATGAGTGTGTTTCGATCAACGGTCAAACGGCAAATCCCTTTGAGGATATGTGCGATATTGGCATTTATCTATTTCACGTCCGTTCTGTTGGCCAATACATTGATGCCCGTGATAATCATGCATTATCCAGCTGATAGCGGTGCCTTGCTAAGCGCTCTTTACAGTTCGGTTCCCGTGATGGATTGGTTGAAATATTCAACCCATGCATTGGCATGGATTGTTATTTTCCTGACCTGGATTGTGCAGGGCGCCGGTTGGTTGAAATCGCGTGCCTAAGCCAGTTTTTCAGGCGTAAAAAGTCTTTCAATTAGCATTCGCTTTTTCTGCCCAAAACTCCCAAAACCAGACAGTCAGCTAACGCGATATAGCGGTCACAAAGCCTTTGCCCATTTTCTGCCTTTTGTAGGTATAGCGCAGGTCGGATTTTCTATTTCTATCGGACCAAAACACTTTCAGCAGGAAAAGCCCGAATCCGGAACTCGCCACAGCTTGGGTATCGCGTGGGTCTTGGGCAAAAGACCGGCCGGTGAGGGGCTCAAGACCAGAGTATTCCTAGTCTTTGCAAAAGTCTTCCCATGCTTTGGTAATGACGAGGTCGAGAGTTCAATTCTCTCTAGCAGCACCATTTGTTCAGCTCAGTGAAAATCAGTTTCCTGCGGGACGTGCGTAAACCCTGTATGCCGGCTTGGGTATGGCGTGGGTCAACTTTGGAATGTACTTTTTAAGCGGCATTGAACAAAGTCGTTCGTGGTGCAAAATCCAACTTTCTGCATCAAAGATTGTTCACCCAAGTGCCTTTACTATGGCTCGGCCAACAGCCCCAGCTGACTGAGGGTTCTGTCCGCTAATAACCTTACCCTGAGTAATTACATTTTCACCCCAAGGCTGGACTTTTTCAAAACGCGCGGCCTTGCGATTAAGTGACTCTTCAAGCAAAAATGGAATTTTGTCGATTGTGCCATAATCAATCTCTTCCTCACGGGTAAATCCAGTAACAGTTAGCCCGTCAAGCATCGAGGAACCATCAGCGTAAGTGACTGGCAAAAATCCGGCTGGACCATGGCAAACAGCGCCAACGACGCCTCCGTCTTCCAAAAACTTGCCAGTTCTTTTGCCAACCGTTTCGTCGATTGCCAAATCCCACAGCAGACCGAAGCCACCGGGATAATAAATCGCTGCATAGTCTTCAAAGTTCACGTCTTCAATCAGGCGTGTATTTTGAATTTCATTCACCACCTTCT
>Ga0316204_10011780_pt1 | contig 10861 bp, 11 predicted proteins | sample 6monrhotite_MG_2_FD_205661 | JGI IMG/M metagenome (GOLD analysis project Ga0316204, IMG submission 205661) | Microbial mat bacterial communities from mineral coupon in-situ incubated in ocean water Damariscotta River, Maine, United States -... | ecosystem: Environmental > Aquatic > Marine >... | reverse complement strand
ACGAAAGCTACGCGCGTTTCGCGAAATCTTGGTGCGCTACTGCAAGACCCATCGTCAGCAGTTCCTGGCCTGATGGCGGGCATTTGAGCTGCTCCCGTAGAACGGACAGTCCAAGTACGTCGGGAGTCGGATGTTCGGGATTTGTGCCGTCATCTGACGGTTTTGGCAGCTGGCGGGCACCCGGCAAAACAGAAATTGCGCGGATCGTTGCCAATAATTGCGGCCGCCTGAGCCTAAGAGGACCGGCACAGGGTTGGCGGCCCTGTTACGCCAGATGCCCTATATCAAATCCATCTGCCATCGCTCTGGGGGCATCCCGTGGTTCCTGGGCATGTGGCTGGCGCCTAGAAACGCTCCATGATCGGTACGATGTTTGAATTGAGGGCGAAGTTGACAACGACAAGTTCCCCTTCCCTTTGATGCAGGATGGCATAGAAAAACGCATAGGCCGTGCCGTTCCAGTACATCCGCCCTTCCTGCGAGACGCCGCCGCCCAAGTCCTGACGGTTGAACACAGTGACCGATTCAAAGTCCTGAGGCCAGACCCCGCGCATTTGGCGCTGGTTCGCATCCAGCTGCTCTTTGGTGTATTCGTCGCGCCCGCCCAGTTGCAGGATCAGATCCGTGAAAGACCGCCGCATGATGTGATTGTCGACAAATGCGGCATACGCGGGGTAATCGGCAAATACACTGTCGCGGCCCTGCGCGCTGGCGCCGGTCACGGTTGCCATCAAAAGACCGATACAAAGAACAGCAATGCGCATGGTTCATCCTCAATTGGCTGGAGCTATCCTGTAAACCGTACCTTGAGACGCAGAAATAAACCAGATCGCGCCATCAGGGCCTTCAATGATGTCGCGGACCCGTTCGGTTTCATCGGTCTTGATCCCTGCCACCTCTCGCAGTGGATTGCCCTCAAGACGTGCGATGTAATCGAATTTTAACGAGCCCACAAAAAGATCTCCGCGCCACTGGGGAAAAAGCTTGCCTGAATAGACCAGAAGGCCGGAAGGGGCGATGGACGGATCCCAATAGAAGGCCGGTTGTTCCATCCCCGGTCTTGCGGTGCCTTCACCGATCTTGGCGCCTGAATAATGTCGCCCGTAGGAAATGACCGGCCAGCCATAGTTGGCCCCTTTTCTGATCCTGTTGACCTCATCGCCGCCGCGCGCGCCATGTTCGGACAGCCACAATGTGCCCTGCCCGTCCAGATTTGCCCCCTGTGGGTTCCGGTGTCCGAAGGACCATATTTCCGGCTGAACGCCAGGGGTGTCGATGAAGGGGTTGTCGGGCGGCAGGCTGCCATCACGATTGATCCGAATGACGCTCCCGTTGTGGGTGCTTCGGTCTTGCGCTGAGGGCCGGTCGCCCCGGTCCCCGATTGTCAGAAACAACGTCCCGTCGCGGGCTTCGACCACCCGTGAACCAAAGTGACGTCCGCCCCGGCCGCCCGGTGCGCTTTGGAAAATCTCGGTAAGGTTTTCCAACTGCCGCCCGTCGTCCGACAGGCGCGCAACTGCCAGTGCCGTGCCGCTGCCCCGTGGCTGCGGTTTGGCGTAGCTCAGGAACAGCGTCCGGCTGGTTGCGAAATTCCGTGCGAGGGTGACATCCAGCAATCCCCCCTGCCCGCGCGCGGCCACCGCGGGCGTGCCCCTGACAATTGTCCGCCGCGCGCCACGTTGCAGCACCAGTTGCCCGTCGCGTTGGGTGACCAATACGCCGCCGTCCGGCAGCAGGGCCACAGCCCAGGGTTCGCTCAGGCCGGTTACAACAGGCGTGATAGTCATGTCCGCATCCGCCGCCGCAACCGCCCGAAGCACCAACATCCCAAGAACCAGCCCCGCAAAACCTGCCCTGACCCATCGTTTGACCATCGTAATTCCTCCTGAACTGCTGCACGTTTACAGTACAAGTTAGGTGAAGGCGTGCCTTTTTCCACAACTGCGGCGCGGGGCCGGAATGCCGCATCAGGCTCCAAATTTCTCTTTTCTTTTCTGGTTCCTTTGCCTACCTTCCTATGCGAACATCATGTTCCAACCAGGGAGAAATCAATGAAAAAGATGCTTATGGCCACAACGGCCGCGGCACTGCTGGCGACAACGGCGATGGCCGATGGCCAGGCGAAAGAAGTCAAACTCGGCATATTGTTCGGCTTTACCGGCCCGATTGAATCGCTGACCGGCCCTATGGCGGGTGGTGCGGAACTGGCGATGAAGGAGGCCACCGACAGCGGCATGCTGCTCGATAGTGCAACGGTCACGGCAATGCGCGCGGATTCCGGCTGCATCGACAACGGTCTGGCCGTGTCCAGTGCGGAACGCCTGATTGCCGATGGCATGAACGGCATGATCGGTGCGGATTGCTCCGGTGTAACCGGCGCTGTGCTGCAAAACGTCGCCATTCCCAACGGTATGGTTATGATCTCGCCATCGGCGACATCCCCCGGTCTGACCACAATGGAAGACAACGGCTTGTTCTTCCGCACGTCGCCATCTGATGCGCGTGAAGGCCAGGTCATGGCGGAAATCCTGCAAGAGCGTGGCGTCAAGTCCATCGCGCTGACCTATACCAATAACGACTATGGCAAGGGTCTCGCGGATGCGATTGAATCCTCGTTCAAGGCGGTTGGCGGTGAGGTAACCATTGTTGCCGCGCACGAAGACGGCAAGGCGGATTACTCTGCCGAAGTGGGCGCGCTGGCGTCTGCGGGTGGTGATCTGCTGGTTGTTGCAGGCTACCTTGACCAGGGTGGCGCGGGCATCATCAAATCCGCGCTTGACGCGGGCGCATGGGAAGTCTTCGGTCTGCCCGGCGGCATGATCGGTGAAAACCTGCCCAAGACCATCGGCCCGGATCTTGACGGTTCCTACGGCCAGATTGCCGGTTCTCAGGGCAACGGCATCGAGACCTTCACCAAGATGGCAGAGGCGGCTGGCTTTGACGGCACGTCCCCTTATGCGCCCGAAGCCTATGACGCAGCGGCCCTGCTCATGATGGCGATGCAGGCGGCAGGGTCCACCGATCCAGCCGACTACAAGGACAAGATCCTTGATGTTGCCAACGCGCCGGGTGAAATGATCTATCCAGGTGAGTTGGGCAAGGCGTTTGAGCTTATCAAGGCCGGCAAGGATGTCGACTATGTCGGTGCCTCTGCGGTTGAACTGATTGGCCCCGGCGAATCTGCGGGTACGTACCGCATGATCGAAGTGAAAGACGGCAAGAACGAAACCATCGGTTTCAAGTAAACCTGTCAAAAAACGCGGATGCGGCCCGGCTTTGTCCGGGCTGCATTGCAAAAATAAGATCGAAAATGATCAATACGCCAGATGGCGTCGACGGGGGAAGACATGGTGCACGAGCGCGAGCACATGATCGTCATTGACGATGTGCACAAGCATTTTGGTGGCTTTCATGCCGTGGATGGTGCAAGTCTGTCCATTGATCGCGGGTCCATCACTGGGCTTATCGGCCCGAATGGCGCTGGAAAAACCACCCTTTTCAATGTGATCGCAGGCGTTCTTAAACCAACGTCAGGGCAGGTTCACATGGACGGTGAGGACATCACCGGCCTGCCGCCCCATACGTTGTTTCACAAGGGTTTGCTGCGCACGTTTCAGATCGCCCATGAATTTCATTCCATGTCATGCCGCGAAAACCTGATGATGGTGCCGGGCGGTCAATCGGGTGAAACCCTGTGGAACACATGGTTTGGACGCAAACGGATTGCGGACGAGGAACGCGCGCTCAGGGCCAAGGCCGATGAGGTGTTGGAATTCCTGACGATTGAACACCTGTCCGACCAGAAGGCGGGGCAAATCTCGGGCGGCCAAAAAAAGCTGCTGGAGTTGGGCCGGACCATGATGGTCGATGCCAAGATCGTATTTCTTGACGAGGTCGGCGCGGGGGTTAACCGCACTTTGCTGAACACAATCGGTGACGCGATCATGCGGCTCAATCAGGAGCGCGGGTATACCTTTGTTGTCATTGAACACGACATGGATTTCATCGGGCGTCTCTGTGACCCGGTGATCTGCATGGCCGAAGGCCGTGTGCTGGCCACCGGAACACTGGACGAGATCAAGGCCAACGAACAGGTGATCGAGGCCTACCTTGGCACCGGTCTCAAGAACAAAGATCAGGTGGGCGCGTGATCCGCCCTGCCTCCCGTCTGACTGCTTTTGCGGCACAGGCCTGGACCGTTGTGGGCAAAAGCGCGGGTGACGGGTCAGACCTTGATCGTGCGGCGACCATTGTGGCCATGCCAAAGCGCTCGGCTGAGGCCATGACCACCCCTGCCCTTGCCCATTTCCACCTGACGCAGCACCGTCGCCCCATAACACACAGGAGCACCTTGTGAGCAAATCACCCTATCAGGATGATCGTGGCAACAAAGATGTGTCCATCGCAAACCCAAAGGGTCAGGGCAGTCCAATGCCCAAAGCCAGCGGGAAAAGTTTCGCCTCACCCGGTGGTCCGTTTCTGATCGGAGAGGGAATGACGGCTGGCTATGGCAATGGACCCGACATCCTGCATGATTGCACCATCGCGGTGGATCAGGGCGAAATCGCCGTCATCGTCGGACCGAACGGCGCGGGCAAATCCACCGGTATGAAAGCGGTCTTTGGGATGCTGGACATGCGCAAGGGCCATGTACGGCTGGACGGTGAGGACATCACCAACCTGTCCCCGCAAGACCGCGTGGCCAAGGGTATGGGATTTGTGCCGCAAACCGCAAATATCTTCACCTCGATGACCGTGGAAGAAAACCTTGAGATGGGCGCGTTCATTCGGAAGGATGACTTCAGCGATACCATGGCGCAGGTTTATGACCTGTTCCCGATCCTCAAGGAAAAGCGGTTGCAGGCGGCGGGCGAATTGTCCGGTGGTCAACGCCAGCAGGTCGCAGTGGGTCGTGCGTTGATGACACAACCCAAGGTCTTGATGCTGGATGAGCCGACGGCGGGCGTGTCGCCCATCGTGATGGACGAGTTGTTTGACCGCATCATCGAAGTGGCGCGCACGGGCATTCCGATTCTGATGGTGGAACAAAACGCCCGGCAGGCGCTGGAAATTGCCGATAAAGGCTATGTGCTGGTGCAGGGTGCAAACGCCTACACCGGGACCGGCAAGGAACTTCTGGCCGACCCGGAAGTCCGTAAATCGTTTCTGGGGGGCTGAGGTATGGATTTTCTCAACGCAATCGTCGCACTCGCGAATTACGTTCTGGTCCCCGGCATCGCCTATGGCTCGCAACTGGCTCTTGGCGCTCTTGGCGTCACTTTGGTCTACGGCATCCTCCGGTTTTCCAACTTTGCCCATGGCGATACAATGGCTCTTGGTGCGATGGCGACGGTGCTGATAACCTGGCTTTTCCAAAGTTGGGGCATCTCGCTTGGGCCCCTGCCCACGGCGCTTCTGGCCCTGCCCTTTGGCATCCTGGCCTGTATTGGCCTGTTGTTGCTAACCGACAGGGGGGTGTACAGGTTTTACCGAGAAAAGAAGGCCAAACCGGTCATTCTGGTGATCGTGAGCCTTGGCATTACCTTTATTTACAACGGCGTGACACGTTTCATCATCGGTGCGGACGATCAGAATTTCTTTGACGGGCAACGCTTCATCATCTCGGCGCGCGAATTCAAGAAGGCCACCGGGCTGGACGAAGGGCTGTCGTTCAAGACCACCCAAGGCATCACCATCGTGACCGCCATCATCGTGGTGGTCCTGCTGTTCTGGTTCCTGAACAAGACCCGCGCGGGCAAGTCCATGCGCGCCTATTCCGACAATGAGGATCTGGCGCTGTTGTCTGGGATCAATCCCGAACGGGTGGTGATGATAACCTGGATGATCGTGGCCACATTGGCGACCATCGCCGGGGTGCTTTACGGCCTGGATAAATCCTTCAAGCCCTTTACCTACTTCCAACTGCTGCTGCCGATCTTTGCCAGCGCAATTGTCGGGGGTCTGGGCAATCCGGTGGGGGCCATCGCGGGTGGTTTTGTCATCGCGTTTTCAGAGGTGACGATCACCTATGCCTGGAAGAAGATCCTTGTCTATCTGATGCCCGACGCGCTTGAGCCAAGCGGGCTGGTCCAGTTGATGAGCACGGATTACAAATTCGCAGTAAGCTTCGTGATCCTGCTGATCGTGCTTCTTTTTAAACCCACGGGCCTGTTCAAGGGACAAGCGGTATGACCGAGACAGCTAGAAATACGATGCTCTTTGGCGTGATCGCCGCCATGATCGTCTACGTTGGCTTTGCCCAAAGCTGGAACTCCGCGCTGCTGATTGTGGCGATGGGCCTGATCTCGGCCATCATGGCGCTGGGGGTGAATTTGCAGTGGGGTTTTGCCGGGTTGTTCAACGTCGGTATCATGGGGTTTGTCGCCCTTGGGGGCCTTGCTGCGGTGCTGGTCGGCATGCCGCCGACCGAAGGGGCCTTTGCGGCGGGGGGTGTTGGCGTTGTGGTTGCCCTGCTTATGGGCGCGGCGACGATCGTGCTCGCGATTGTGCTGTACCGGCGCATGTCACCGGGATTAACGCGGTCGCTTGTGTTGATTGTGATCCTGGTTGCGGGGTTCTTTATCTTTCGCGGCCTGCTTGACCCGTCTGTAGACCGGATCGAGGCAATCAACCCGGCGGAAACCGGGTATCTGGGCGGCCTTGGCCTGCCGGTGCTGGTTGCCTGGCCCGTTGGCGGGTTGTTTGCCGCCGGGGCCGCGTGGCTGATCGGGAAAACGGCGCTGGGCCTGCGCTCTGATTATCTGGCCATTGCGACGCTGGGCATTGCCGAGATCATCATTGCGGTGCTCAAGAACGAGGACTGGCTGACCCGTGGCGTGAAAAACGTGATCGGGGTTCCCCGACCGGTGCCCTATGAGATCGACCTGCAAAATGATCCGGCCTTTGTCGAACGGGCCGCCGGGTTCGGGTTTACCCCTGTGGAGGCCTCAACGCTTTGGGTCAAGGCGCTCTACATCGTGCTGTTTGCTGTGGTGCTGATCATCCTGATGTGGATGGCACAACGGGCCTTGCATTCGCCCTGGGGCCGGATGCTGCGCGCCATTCGCGACAACGAAGTCGCCGCCGAGGCGATGGGCAAGGATGTCACCGCGCGGCATTTGCAGGTCTTTGTACTCGGCTCTGCGATCTGCGGCATCGCGGGGGCGATGATGACCACCATGGACAGCCAATTGACCCCCGGCACCTACCAGCCGCTGCGGTTCACCTTTCTGATCTGGGTAATGGTGATCGTCGGTGGATCGGGTAACAACCTTGGGGCGGTTCTGGGTGGGTTCCTGATCTGGTTCCTGTGGGTTCAGGTGGAGCCGATGGGCCTGTGGCTGATGAACCTGATCACCGCCGGCATGGCGGATGGATCACCACTCAAGGCTCACCTGATCGAAAGTGCCGCCCATATGCGCCTGTTGACCATGGGGCTTGTGCTGTTGCTGGTGCTGAGGTTCAGCCCGCGTGGGTTGATCCCGGAGAGGTAGGACGGGACCAAAATTCCATGCCAAAGACCAAAGGGGGCGTTGTGCCCCCTTTTTCAATGGCTCACCGCCCCTTGAACAACCCGCCCAGAATGCCGCGCACGATCCGCCTGCCCGTTGTGCCTTTCAATTCCTTGATAACCACCTCGGCCACTGCCGCGCCAAAGCCTTCCTGGGATTTGCGGCGCGGGGCGCGGGACGTTGACCGGGTGACGCCTTTGCCTGCGTAGCGGCGCGCGTTGTTGAACTCGCGCAGGGACGGCGTTGCGGCCTCTTCGGCCTCTTCTTCGGCCTTTGCCGCTTCGGCCGCGGCCTTGTCGGCGCGGCGGCGCAGGATTTCAAACGCCGACTCGCGGTCCAGACGGGTGTCATATTTGCCCGCCATCGGGGATGTTGCCATAAGCGCGCTGCGCTCGGCGTCCGTAATTGGCCCCAACTGGGAGGACGGGGGCCGGATCAAGGTGCGTTCGACAATGCCCGGCACCCCTTTTCGTTGCAGGAACGAGGTTACGGCCTCCCCCACGCCAACTTCGCGGATGGCCTCTTCTGTGTCAAAACGCGGATTTTCACGGTAGGTTTCCGCGGCCATGCGCAGTTCCTTGCGGTCCCTCGCGGTGAAGGCGCGCAGCGCATGCTGGACCCGGTTGCCCAATTGGCCAAGAATATCGTCTGGCACGTCTGCGGGGTTCTGGGTGATGAAATAGACACCAACCCCCTTTGACCGGATCAGGCGCGCAACCTGTTCGACCTTGTCCACCAGCGCCTTGGGTGCATCATCAAACAGCAAATGCGCCTCGTCGAAAAAGAACACCAGCTTGGGCTTGTCCGGGTCTCCGACCTCGGGCAGTTCCTCAAAAAGCTCGGACAAGAGCCACAACAGGAAAGTGGCGTAGAGCTTTGGCGCGCCCATCAATTTGTCGGCCGCGAGAATATTGATCATCCCGCGCCCGTCCAGATCGGTCCGCATCAGGTCGTCCAGGCTGAGCGCAGGTTCGCCAAAGAGATCCGCAGCCCCCTGATTTTCCAGCACCAGCAGCCTGCGCTGGATAGCCCCGACTGACGCGGGTGATACATTACCGTACCGCAGGGCAAGCTCTCTGGCGTTCTCTCCGATCCAGACCAGCAGGGCCTGCAAATCCTTGAGATCAAGAAGTGCCAGACCGTCCTCGTCGGCGACACGGAAGGCGATGTTTAAAATGCCCTCCTGCGCCTCGCTAAGCCCCAAAAGCTGGGACAGCAGCAGCGGCCCCATCTCGGAAACGGTTGTGCGCACCGGATGGCCTTGTTCGCCGTAAAGATCCCAAAAGGTGACCGGGAAAGCGCCGTAGATGTAATCGCCAAATCCGATCTTGGCGGCGCGGCTCATGAAGGGGTCATGCAGCTTGTGATCCACACTGCCTGATTTGGCGAGACCGGACAGATCGCCTTTGACATCCGACAGGAACACCGGAACGCCCTGTGCTGCAAAACCCTCTGCGAGGATCTGCAATGTCACCGTTTTGCCGGTACCTGTTGCCCCCGCAACAAGACCATGACGGTTGGCATATCCAATATCCAGAAACTGTTTGGTGGCATAATCGGGGCCGCCCCCGCCGATGAAAATATCTTTGACCAATTTTTGCCCCTTGCCACAGAATTGTGCCCGTTTCGTCCTCATCGAGCATACAATTTTAACCCCTGCGTGCCACAGTCAAATTCACCCCGGCCCATATGTCCTTTTTGGCCTGGGGTACTTCCTCCCTGTCAGACTGGCCGCGCTTCATTGCGCGGCCTTTTTTTACCTTTCGATCAAGGATTAAGCAGAATTCAGAACCATTCAGCATTGCCGCAAAATTCCTGTTGACCCATCCATCCGGCTCTCGTAACGTTCCGGCATAAATCGGCGAAGTCCGATGGGGAGACGAAGTAGGGAAAGAGGATGCGCCGCGTCCTCTTTTTCCGTTTTATGGGAGACTGCAAAAGCCGTTCCCAGACAGATCGGCGAAAATCTGCTTGGTTTCGGTGCACAATCTCCCGCTTGTGTCCTGACAAGCGCGCGGTGCCATGCTAGACGGCGGAAAAGTAACAATACTGGATTGATCACCGATATGAGCACGTTATTGAAAGCCCTCCCGGTCTGCCTTGCATTGGCAATTGCGGCGCCGTTTGGCGTTTTTGCGCAGACAACCGAAACAACGGACCAGGACAACCAGTCCGGGACATCCGCCGAAATCGAAAACCAGTTGAGCCTCGGGGAAGAAGCGGATCCTGCGCCGGAATTGGGCAAGCCCTATACCGCCGAGGTGATCGGTGCCTGGGAGATGCGGTGCATCAAGACTGAAGCGGAAACCGACCCCTGCCAGATGTATCAGCTTCTCGATGATGGCGAAGGCGCGCCGGTTGCCGAGATTTCGCTGTTCCGGCTGCCCGGATCGGGCAAGGCCGAAGCCGGCGCCACAATCATCGTTCCGCTTGAAACCGCCCTGCCCAGTCAGCTGACCATTTCGGTCGATGGGGGCAAGGCACGGCGTTACCCATATGCGTTCTGCAACCCCGTCGGGTGCTACGTTCGCCTGGGCCTCACCGCCGCTGACATCACCGCTTTCAAGCGCGGCAAGGAGGCCGAAATTACCATTGTTCCGGCCCTGGCGCCGGATCAGAAGGTCGGGCTGACACTGTCGCTTGCGGGTTTCACGGCCAGTTATGACAAGGTATCGGTGATTGACCAGTAACGGTCCTCGCCAGTGATTGAACAAAGGCCGTCCCGATCCGGGGCGGCCTTTTTCGTTCAGATCTTGCGCAGCGCCAGCACTGCGTTCATCCCGCCAAAGGCAAAGGCATTGCTCAGGGCGACCTGAACCTTGGCCTCGCGGGCCTCGTTGGGCACCACATCAAGCGCGCATTCCGGGTCCGGTTCCTGATACCCGATGGTTGGGGCAATGACGCCATCGCGCAGCGCCATGATACAGGCCAACAGCTCGACCGCCCCCGTCCCACCGATCAGGTGCCCATGCATGGATTTGGTCGAACTTATCATCAGGTCATCGGCATGCGGCCCAAACACATCCGCCACCGCGGCGCATTCTGTCTTGTCGTTGGCCGCCGTTCCGGTGCCGTGAGCATTGATATAGCCAACTTTGTCACGGTCAATCCGGGCATCGGCAAGCGCACCTGACATGGCACGCGCGGCCCCGGCCTTGGAAGGCATGACAATATCGCTGGCGTCGGATGTCATCGCAAAACCCGCCACCTCGCACAGAATATTCGCCCCGCGCGCCCGCGCGTGGTCGTATTCCTCAAACACAAAAACTCCGGCACCCTCGCCCTGTACCATGCCGTTGCGATTGGCAGAGAACGGACGGCAGGCATCGCGGCTCATCACCCGCAGCCCC
>Ga0316204_10011779_pt1 | contig 10863 bp, 8 predicted proteins | sample 6monrhotite_MG_2_FD_205661 | JGI IMG/M metagenome (GOLD analysis project Ga0316204, IMG submission 205661) | Microbial mat bacterial communities from mineral coupon in-situ incubated in ocean water Damariscotta River, Maine, United States -... | ecosystem: Environmental > Aquatic > Marine >... | reverse complement strand
GAGAATGAACTTGAATAGAAGCCATTGTGGTGTCATCAGCAAAGTTGCGAGATCCCGCGAATGATTCAAGAGCTTTGAAACTCATAGCAACATCATTTTCAATCGATTGAGATTGTGAAATCACCTCGAGGAGTCTTGTATTTTCGAATCGTTCTAGTTCTGCATTGGGTTGTTCGACCAATCCGTCGCTGAAAAGTATCAAACGATCTCCTGGGTGGAACGGAATTGATGCAGAGGTGTAGTTTAAATTAGGTTGTATTCCAATTATCACGCCTCCGGGAGTTTCCGGATAGTAGGGAGGGGTATCCGGTTTACACACAAGCCAATGCCCATGCCCTGCATCAATAAACTCAAGTGTGTTATCTTCCGCATCAAAGACTCCAACCCAGAGTGTCGAAAACATACGTGCAGAAGAATGGTTGGCCAAGTATGTATTTGTTTCCTCGACAGCAGCAGCCGGATCTCCACTCGTCGCGAGAATAGTTCGAAGGTGAGAAAGCACGGCGGTCATCAGTATTGCTGCGCCAATTCCATGACCGGTAATGTCGCCAAAGCAGATACCTGTTCGGTTCTTATCAATCTCGAATATGTCAAAGAGATCTCCACCGACAATCGAGCCCGCATCTGTACGAGAAGCGTATCGAAGGTTGCCTGCGATTCCTTCGGCATCTGGGAGCAAGAAATTCTGAGCTTCCTGGGCTATTTTGAGATCAGCATCCAGATGTTCTTGTCTCTTTGTGAGTTCAATTCGTTTAAGATTGGACAAGGCCAAACTAGCGACCTGTGAGACCGCATGACAAAAACTCGCAGCATCTGGCTGTGCCGGAGCTTCGCCTTCACGAGTGTCAACATAGATTGATCCGATCACAAGAGTATCTATTGAAAGCGGGGCACATAATGCTTCAGAAATGCCGAGCCCGACGATACTCTGGCCGTACTGATGCTCGATTTTAGGAGTCAATCTTGCTACAGAACCATTAGCAGATGCTTTGAGTAATGAACGGCTGAACGCAAAGTCAGCATTGATCGTGTTGCGGTGATCATGAAATGCAAGCACTTCGACTTGGTCCGGTGAGCCATTCCAACGCAAAAGCGCAGCCCGTGGGAATCCGGTGCCGGCGATAATCAAATCGATCACAGCCTGAGCAAGTTTTGATTCAGTATCCGATTGGTAGATTCCTGCGCATCCCTCAATCATCAACGCAAGACGCTGATGTGCCAGTGAATCGAACTCCTTTGGAGGTACCGATTCAACAATTGTACCCATTGGAACATACTCATCGGTTGTTGCAAAGCTCGGGCCGCTTTGATGTCCTGAGTTGATACGAAACATATACGGCCCGATGTGGAGCAAGTCTCCATGCCCAATCGGGGTTAGAGAGTTGGGCTCAATGCGGATGCTATTGAGAAAAGTCCCATGTCTGCTCCCGAGGTCGGTAAGGATCCATTGTTCGTTTCGATTGGAAACTGTGACATGGCGGCGAGAAATAGTCGCATCTGGGAGACATATATCACATTCGCTTGATCGCCCGAGAAGGAACGTATTTTCACCAGTAAAATCAATTCGATCAATCCTAGGTCCAGCGATAGGGTCCATTCTGAGCGTCGGGATTTGTGTGTGGTGTGCCATGTCTGATATTGGTTCTGGTGAAATACTGGCGTTTATGAGATTAAACTATAGTGAGTTGAGCATTCATATCTTAACTGATCACCCAGTGTGCTGCTGTATGTGGAATATGGTCTATTTAAAAATTATTCTGAGAGTTCCATTGACTTACGCTTTGGAGTTGATAATCTGAGGCACTTACATCAAGAGTCCTGGGATGTCTCAAAGGTCCCGGGCGGCAACCGAGCTGGTTCGATCAGCCACGGTGCCGAGACCAGCCCCGGCGTGGGGAACGATGTGAACGAAACTGCATATATGCAGGGTTCGTTAAAAACATGCAGCAATGTAGCTGCAATCCACGCCTACATTGGAAGCTCTCGGTGTTGTGAAGGAAATCACAACATGGGACATTTTCGTACAAGCACAGAATCCGCCAGATTGTCCGCAGATTCAATATGTCTGTCTCGGGGCCGAGACTTTGGTGATGGGGATCCCCTCATTTCTCCGCTGGTTCAGTCAACTACATTTTGCAGATCTGGAGTTGGCTCTGATCCTGACCATCAATATTCAAGGGTGTCTAATCCCACAGTGTCGATCCTAGAGAATCTGTTGGGTGATCTTGAAGACGCGCTCCCAGCCGTGACATTTGGAACAGGCCTTGCTGCAGAAACTGCTCTTTTCCTTGCAGTACTCAAGCACGGAGATCATGTTATTTGCGGGCAATCAGTCTACGGAGGGACAACAAGATTGTTTCAGCAGTTGCTCTCCGATCTTGGAGTGGAAACCACATTTGTTGACTCGACTCAACCGAACAAGGTGCGTGAAGCGATTCGCCCAAGCACAAAATTAATTTTTGTTGAAACGCCCGCCAATCCAACACTCGGAATCACAGATATTGAGGCATGTGCACGAATAGCACATGATTCAGGGATCCTCCTCGCTGTTGATAATACATTCCTAACAGCTGTATTACAGCGGCCGCTTGACTTTGGTGCTGATATCTCTGTGTATTCAACGACCAAGTTTATTGACGGTCACTCCGTCGCCCTTGGTGGTGCAGTTGTCGTCAACGATCAACAGCTTTTGGACAGGATTCGATTCATTCGCAAATGCACTGGGGCTATTCAATCTCCATTCAATGCATGGCTGACGATAAATGGGCTAAAGACACTCCCTCTCCGAATCCGGACTCAATCCAAGAACGCAGAATCAATCGCGCAATGGCTTGATGATCAGCCAGAAATCAGAACGGTCTATCATCCATCACTCGCATGCGGAGCATCAAAGCAGACAACCGATCGTCAGCACATCGGCGGACACGGGGCAGTGGTTTCGTTCGAGATTGAAGGCGGTTACGATGCTGGTTGTGAGTTCGTTCAGAACCTCAAGCTCTGTACACTAGTCGAGCATGTTGGGTCTGTTGAAACCTTGATCACACACCCTGCATCAATGACTCACGCAGATGTGCCAAGGGATCAGCGTTATGAAGCGGGGATAAGCGATGGATTGCTGCGGCTATCGGTTGGCATAGAAAATCATGAAGAACTCCTTCTTGATCTCCGAAAAGGGCTCGATGCAGTTGTCGGTATTCAATCGTCGAGCTGTTCGCAGCCAGAAAATTCAAAGGAGGTTGCCGTTGTATAACTCTCCATTGATTGTTCTCAAGTTTGGTGGATCGGTGTTACTCGATGAACAGCGCCTTCGAATAGCAGTTCATGAAATTTACCGCTGGAGGCGTGATGGGTGGCGCGTAATTGCGGTGGTCTCAGCACTCGCAGGGCGAACAGAGGATCTCATCGCCAAATGTGCGTTGTCGTTTGCGAATCCATCAGATCAAAGCAAAGCATCTCTCATTGCTTCAGGTGAGCTCGAATCAGCTTCGCTCCTTGGTGTTCATCTTGATCGTGCTGGGATTCCAGCGGTTGTTCTTTCGCCAGCGAGTATTCAGCTGGTTGCCGAAGGCGATCCTCTCGATTCAACCCCAGTGAAAATCAATCGATCCAAGATAGACAAGGCACTCTCAATTGAAGGTGTCGTGATTATTCCGGGATTCACCGCGATCAATGAATCAGGATCCACAGTCACACTCGGGCGTGGAGGATCAGATCTTACCGCTGTATTCCTGGCACATAATCTTCAAGCAGATCGATGTCGATTGATAAAAGATATCGATGGGTTATATGAGTCCGACCCAGTTCGTAATTCTCTCACACCTCCGAGAAGGTTCGGGTATGCAAGTTATCTAGATGCTATGCAAACCGATGGAACAATCATTCAGCACAAAGCGGTTCAGTACGCAGAGTCCAATGATTTAGAGTTTGAGTTGGGGCGGTTCAATGGATTGCGACCAACCCGTATCGGGAGCGGTTTGACCATATATACAGACAGCCCTGACAGGTCTGAAATCCTAGATATAGCAATATGTGGGCTTGGAACAGTTGGGCGCGGGGTATTGGAACTAATTGAACAGCTCCCCGATTTATTTTCTATCAGTGGTGCAGCTTGCAAAACCCCCTCAAAGCATACTGACCTTCGGGGGATAGCAGACTGTATTTCTGATAATGCTGATTTAGTTGCGGGTTCAGGAGCTCGGATAGTCCTCGAACTCATCGGTGGAACCGAGACTGCTCATCATGTTGTGAAAAAAGCGTTAGATTCTCAAAGCCATGTCATAACAGCAAACAAAGCTCTGATCGCACAACGGCACGACGAGTTCCACGAGAGAGCACATGAGCAAGAGGTGACGATTCGTTACAGTGCGAGTGTCGGAGGTGTTGCGCCAGTAATCGAAGCAATCGAGTCTAGAAGCCCTGAAAAGACTCCAGTTTGCTCTGTGAGAGGAGTGCTAAACGGAACAGGAAACTTCGTGCTCGGTGCACTCGAAACAGGCGTAGGCCTGGAGGAAACGATCAAAGAGGCTCAACTCCAAGGATTTGCTGAAGCTGATCCGTCCCGCGACCTCGATGGCTATGACAGTTTAGATAAGCTTCTCGTAGTTGCCCACAGATTGGGTTGGTCTGTGAACTCAAAGCAGGCAGAAGTAGAGTCAATTTCAGACTGGGTTTCAAACACCGATCAGAGTAGATTTCCAGTTAGACACATTGCAACTCTGAACAAACAGGGCGCGTCAGTGTTAATTGAGGCTGTGGATCCCAGTGATGAGTTCGGGATACTAAAGGATGAGTGGAATGCTGCGGTTATCGAGTTTGGGGACGGATCTATTCAAGTTGTCAAAGGTAAAGGTGCGGGAAAGTGGCCGACAAGTGAATCTGTATTCGCCGACCTTCTTGAACTCAGCCGTGAAATAACACTCGCCAATGCTGAAAGAGAAACAACTTATGTCTCATAAACATCCGCATGTCGCAATTGTTGGAGCGTCTGGAGCTGTCGGTCTCGAGGTGATTAACATCCTTGCAAACCGACATCATCCTCAATGCCAGCTTAGTTTTTATGGATCCCAGCGTTCAGAGGGATCAAGAATCCAGTATCAAGATTCACTAATAAAAGTAGAGCATGTAGATCAGATCATAAGAAGTGACCATGATTTTGCGGTTCTTTGCGCTGATGCCGAAACAGCGATTCGGGTCCGCACTAATCTATCTGAACGAATCGGCGCGATTATCGACAACTCATCCGCATTCCGGATGGATCCAGCTGTACCACTAGTGATTCCTGAGGTGAACGGGCATCTTCTCGGGAGGGATACAAAGGTCATTGCGAATCCAAACTGTTCGACAATCATGCTCCTCACAGCATTGAATCCGCTGCGGGAAGCACTGGGTATCAGAAACATTATTGTGACAACATACCAAGCGGTATCTGGCGCAGGCAAGGCTGGGATCAGAGAGTTGTACAATCAAACCCGTGCGTATCTCAACGAAGATTCGCTTTCGCCACAAATATTCCCATGTTCCTGCGCGTTCAATGTCTTTGAACATGAATCAGATATCATCCAAGCAACAGGATTCAACGGCGAAGAATCAAAGATCATTAATGAAACGCATCGCATTTGGCAAGATCCAACCCTCTCGGTGTTGCCAACATGCGTGCGGGTTCCAGTCGAAAGATCACATTCACAAGCTGTTGTAGTTGAGTTCGACGAACCTGCAACCCTCGAACAGATCCGTAAAGTTCTTGATCGTGATGGGATTCATCTGGTGTCTGAAGGAAATCAACTAACACCGCGAGATGCAGCAAATAATGATGATGTTTACATCGGAAGGATTCGGTTAGATCCAGGCAGCGCTGGCAGGCGAGCATTATTATGGATCTGTGCCGATCAGCTCCGAAAAGGGGCGGCTCTTAACGCGATCCAGATTATGGATAAGCTTGTTCAGGTTCAGCTCTCAAAGAATTCTACAGAATCATACAGTGAACTGGCAAAAAACAAGACAAATTCAACACATCAAATATGCACATAAATTGGGCGAAAATCATGTATACAGTGCTTTTTCTGGATACAGAACTCGGTAAATTATCTAAAATATTGAGTACCGATTTGACATATATCCGATAGAGAATACAGTCACACCGAAATGAACCAGTTTAACACCAATATCAAATCGACCAAATCGAAAGCCAAAGACGTCAAACGCGTCTGGGTTGCGATGTTGGTCGAGGTGTCTGTGAACTAAACAAGTTCACCAACCCAAAGCCAAGAACAAACGCACCCCTGACGCTTAATCAGGGGTGTTTTTCTGTATATCCGTTTCACATGAACTCACAAAGGAGAATCACAAATGTCACAAACACTAATTAACGAAGCCACCTGCCCAGAGTGCGACGCAACCGTCGGATTTGACCGTTCACCCCTCAATGGCGAGATAGCCCATTGCATCGACTGTTCTTCAGAGCTCGAAGTCATTTCAACAGCCCCAATTACGCTCGAACTCGCTCCCGAAGTTGAGGAAGACTGGGGCGAATAAGCCCGTTAATAGCGATAAACGATCCGCAAACCACACAAGGATTTGTATCAATGCATATTGCCATGACTTATACCCGTTTGCGAACCGAGGAGAGAATGCTCCTCGACGCGTTTGAGCATATTGGTGTCGATGTGACGCCGATTGATTTGAGAACTGAAGTTTTCAACCCAGCGGAGTTAGATAGGTGGGGGAGTTATGATGCTGTAATCGATCGATCTTTAAGCCTCACTAATACGCTGACATCAGTTCGTTTGCTTGAAGGACTAGGGATCCGATGTATCAATCCATTGTCCGCGATCGAGCTGTGCTCTGATAAGCTCGCTACAACCATCTCGCTTATCCGAAGCGGGGTGCCGACTCCAGAAGTTCGCGTAGCAACTACCTATCAAGCAGGTCTTGAGGCGATAGAAGCGATCGGTTATCCCGCCGTGATTAAACCAACGGTTGGATCATGGGGACGCCTCGTCGCACGGGTAAATGATCGAGATGCCGCCGAAGCGGTGCTCGAACATAGAGAAACCCTCGGTTCTGCTCAGCAACATGTGTTCTACATCCAGGAGCACATCGACAAGCCTGACCGAGATATACGCGTCTTTGTTGTTGGCGGACAGCCCATCGCAGCAATCATGCGTTCAAGCCAGCACTGGGTTACGAACACTGCCCGTGGTGCGACAGCTGAGGGCATCGACATCACCGATGAACTTCGTGAGTTATCGATCAATGCTGCTAGTGCAACCGGAGCCGATATTGTGGCTGTAGATATCCTCGAATGCCCAACTCACGGAATGCTCGTCAATGAACTAAACCATTCCATGGAGTTCCGTAACTCCATGGACACAACCGGTGTCAACATCGCTGAGCATGTGGCACGCCACGCTGCGCAAATAGCAGAGGATGCCCGAATCCCGTCCGAGGTAGGAGCATGACTATCAGAGCGTCCATTGTTGGTGGTAGCGGCTATACTGGCGGCGAGCTACTCAGACTGCTTCATATGCACCCCCAAGTAGAGGTATCGCAGGTCTCATCAAGAAGACTCAAAGGACAGCCGATACACCGCTCACACCCGAATCTACGCGGGCATCTAAGCAACACCTATTGCACCCCAGACGAGATCGAACCTTGCGATGTTCTCTTCTTGTGCATGCCCCATGGCAAGGCAGCTGGAGAAATCGATCGTTGGCGGGGGCTTTCCTCATTGGTTATTGATCTATCTGCAGATTTTCGATTGCGAGATGCGGACAATTATCAATCTTGGTACGGCGAAAAGCATCCTAATCCAGCTGTTCTCTCCGACGCCGTATACGGACTCCCTGAAATCACTCGTGAAAATCTATCGGGAGCAAATCTCATTTCCGGGGTTGGGTGTAACGCAACCGCGATGACCCTCGCGTTGCTCCCATTAGCAAGAGCGGGGTTGATCAAGCACGGAGTTGCCGATTTAAAGGTTGGTTCATCTGAAGCAGGCGCCGAAGCAAGTGCTGGGTCTCATCATCCAGTTCGTGCTAGGACCGCAAGGACATATAGCCCATTTGGACATCGTCACCTCGCTGAAGTGTACCAATCCTTAGGCGATCTTAATCTCGATGCCACGGTCACCGCGGTGGATATGGTCCGAGGCGTTCTTTGCACAGCTCACATCGAGCCAACTAGATCTGTTGATACCAAGGAAGTTTGGAAGCTCTACCGACAAGCGTATAAGGACGAGCCTTTTGTCCGAATTGTTGCGGACAGATCAGGGCCAAACAGATTTCCAGATCCACGCATAGTTGTAGGTTCTAACCATGCGGATGTTGGATTCGCTGTTGATGAACGCTCCGGGCGGATCATCGCACTCTGCGCTATCGACAACCTCATGAAGGGGGCTGCGGGGTCGGCGATCCAATCCATGAATATTGCACTTGAACTGTCTGAAACCCACGGGCTCACATTCCCGGGGTTGCACCCAGCCTAAGCAAACAGGAATTAACCATGACTATTTCAAATCATACAATTGTGATCAAGATTGGCGGCGGCGAAGGGATCAACCCAACTGCCCTTACAAGTGAAATTGCCGAGCTCACTCGATCAGGAGTTCGTGTGATTCTTGTCCATGGTGGGTCTCATGAAACCAACCAACTCGCCGATGCGCTGGGGCATCCATCGAAGACTATCACAAGCCCGAGCGGCAATCAATCGCGGAGGACTGATCGCCAAACACTCGATATTTTTAAGATGATCTACTGTGGCAAAGTGAACAAGACTGTCGTGGAAGATCTCAGAAGATCAGGAGTTGATGCCATCGGGCTCTCCGGGATTGATGCAGGGATCTGGATAGGATCTCGCAAATCCGCGATCCGTGGTGTTGAAGATGGGCGTACAGTGATCATTCGCGACGATCTTTCAGGTAAGGTTGAATCTGTCGATACTGATTTTCTCAATATGCTTCTTGCTGCCGGTCGAGTTCCTGTATTGACGCCCCCCGCAGTGACACCCGACGGGATAGCGATCAATGTAGATGCAGATCGAGCCGCTGCAGCTACGGCAAAGGCCGTTGGAGCTGATGAACTTCTTCTGCTCTCCAATGTGCCAGGCTTACTGAGAGACCACACAAATCCCGATTCTCTTATCGAAATGGTTGATCAAGACTCTCTGGAACACGCCCAAGCGGCTGCTAAGGGACGGATGAAGAATAAGGTCCTTGCTGCACAAGAAGCAATCGATGGGGGAGTGCCTCGGGTCGCCATCGGATCAGCGGGCGGAGATCGCCCGGTCGAACGAGCTCGTGCTGGCGAAGGGACAACATTTGTTCAAAGGGTTATGTTGTGAGTGAACCAGAACTACACAACAATGAAACGAACTTCCTGTTTGATCTAGTTTCTGCAAAGAGTGTCTCAGGAAACGAACAACCAGCAGCGGAGGTATTTACTCGCTTTGCAGGAGATCTCGGTTTCGATTCAACGATCGACGAAGTGGGCAATGCCATAGCTCATCGAGGTGAATCAGCTGACGACGCCATCCATCATATAGTTCTATTGGGACATATCGACACAGTGCCTGGTGATATCCCTGTAAGAATCGAAGACGGAATTCTTCACGGGCGAGGATCGGTTGATGCGAAGGGACCGATCGCTGCGATGCTGATCGCCGCCTCACGAGCCGAGCTGCCAGCAGGAGTTCGGCTCACAGTTGCAGGAGCAGTTGGTGAAGAAGCAGCTGGTTCGATTGGAGCACGCCATCTTATTGATCAATGGCGTCCCGACGCGTGCATCATCGGTGAACCCAGTGACTGGGATGGGGTGACATTAGGATATAAAGGCCGACTCCTCGCAACCGCTACAGCAGTCTGTCCCAACACGCACTCTGCAGGAAAGGACCCATCGGCAAATGATGTGCTCGTCAGTTGGTGGACGAGTGTACTCTCCTTGGTTGCAAAATTTAACGCCGAGCAAGATCGAGCGTTTGATCAGATACAAACAAGTGTCGAGCGTATGTCATCATCTTGCGACGGACTCTCCCAGCGGGCGATTTTCAATACCGGATTTCGGCTCCCCCCCTCAATGAATCCAGATGAGTTTACAACTCAACTCCTTTCTTTCGTGGACGAGAATATCAATATCGACTTTGAAGGTGCAGAGAGTGCTTACGCAACTGATCGTAATGATCCTGTTGTGAGGGCAATCTCATCTGCAATTCGTACACACGGAGGAAGGCCGCATCCTAAGCTAAAGACCGGCACCGCTGATCTCAATGTAGTTGGTCCTGTCTGGCGATGCCCTATAGCAGCCTACGGGCCTGGAGACAGTTCACTCGATCATACACCCAATGAGCACATTCAAATTGATGAGTATGAGCGTTCAATCGAGGTGTTGACAACCGCTATTTCTACGCTTGTAGCAGAGCTGAGTATGACAGCGTCGAGGGATGATGGACATAAAACAATGGCAAGTTCTGGATAGCTGATGTTGCAAGTGCGAATATTTGATATAGTGATCGCATGATAAGACCAAGCACACGAAGAGAAGTATTGAAGTTAGGGGCTGCGGGGGCTGCATGTGCATTCATGCCTACAACCGCCTTTGGATGGCTGGCAAAGTCCCATCCAGTGGAACCAATATTCCGGATATCTCTCGCACAATGGTCGTTGCACAAACTCCTCTTTGCAAATGAGATGACAACCTACGACTTTGCACGTGAAGCCCGCACGATGGGTTTCGATGCGATCGAATATGTTAACGGTTTCTTCAAGGAGAAAGCGGGGGATGATTCTTATCTCGAAGGGCTGAACAAACGGGCCAGCGACAATGGAGTCACCCAGTTGCTAATTATGTGCGATGGCGAAGGCGCTCTTGGGGA
>Ga0316204_10011778_pt1 | contig 10863 bp, 6 predicted proteins | sample 6monrhotite_MG_2_FD_205661 | JGI IMG/M metagenome (GOLD analysis project Ga0316204, IMG submission 205661) | Microbial mat bacterial communities from mineral coupon in-situ incubated in ocean water Damariscotta River, Maine, United States -... | ecosystem: Environmental > Aquatic > Marine >... | reverse complement strand
ATTTGGTTATCGTAACCTAAGAATTTTCTTGACACGCCTCCACCAAGTACTTCCCATTCCATATTTTTTGTGATGACGTATTTTTCACTAAATCGTTTCATAATCTAAAATTTATTCGTTATTTATTTAAAGTAATAAGAACCTGTCCATTGGTAATTATTATCATTGATTTTTATGTTGTGAGTTGCTTGTTTTGAAGCATTTGTATTTGCAGTAATAAATAGTTTTGTTTTACCATTTACACTTGTGATTGCTATTGCCGTGTAATCTTTAGTATCTAAAACTACTTTTAATTCTTTTATACTACTGTTCGAATTAATTGCAGATTCTGTCACCGGACTATAACTACCATGAGCTTCAATAGTTGAAACAAACAATGTGTTTTTAGAATTTTTCCGTCTAAGCAATAAGGCTGGATCTCGACGAAGATTAAATTCAGGATCGTTTGCACCAATTCTGGTGAATAATAATTCGTCTTTATTAGTAGTCATTGTTGTCAAGGTGTAAAACTTTAAATTATTAAACCAAGAGAACTTTGAGTTTTCGTTATTCGCTTTTGCAGCACCTTCTAGATATAAATGTTGATACCCATTCTTACTACCTAAAGCTTCTAAAGTCTTTGGTGTTTTATATTCAAAATCTGTTTGTAAGACTTGGCCAAAAAAGTGAAATGGAAAATCATATTGATTTGCTTTATCAGACATAACCTTCATAATATCTAGCATGTAGGGTTTCTCAAAATCTTCATCTTTAATCACGGCCATTGTGCGAAGCATTTCTGTACCAGGATATGCGTTGTTTTCTTTGGCACTTACTACTTGTACATTTTCGTTTTCTGAAGAAAAATAATGTAAATAGGAGTGGTGATCGCTTCCAATTTCATACTTCCCCATAAAATGAGAGCTTTCATTCTGAGTGACTGTATTGTGTGCAATGGTTTGTTTTGCCCAGGTTTTATTCTCTTTTAAATAATTTCCACCACCTTTTTGTTCAATATTTACATAGCGGGCTAATCCATAATCTTGTATAACTTCTTCTCCTTTTTCGTATAATGAATAAGATAGTTTATCATAATGACCATGACTTGATCCTTGCGAAGCATATTTAAATACCAAGGTCATATCTTCATCTCCTGACCTTAAAATTCCGACACCACCTTCTGTTCCATCTTGTCCATCTGAAAGGTTAATCGATCTTTTATTAAATGCTTTTGTTTTTCCGTTTTTAATTCCAAGTGCTACGGCCAAACCAGAATCATCTAACAAAACACGGTCTTGTTTTTCCGCTATGCTTAATAGTCCTGGATCTTGATTTCCATATTGGTAAGAAATGTCTACCGCGGTTACTAATGCGCTCGTGTAATAAGACATTCCTTTTTGACCATCATTAAGTGGAAAAAAATCTCCATCTGCATCTGTTAGATTTAGCAATGCATTTATTGACTTAAGAAGCACACCGTCTTTATATTCAAAAATCTTTAATTCTGGTTTTACATTATGCAATCCTTCTGCAAAAATTAAAAAGGGATACATCGCATAACGTTGGTAATATGGTCCCTCATTATAATAGCCATCAGGCGAAAAAGGCTCTTCTATATTCGCTAAAAAACCAGCTTTTCCATCCTTATTTAAAAATCCACCATCATCATCTTTTGCTGTTTTATCTAATTCTGTTCCTTTAATCCCGTATAATGCACGCTGTATTAACTCTTCATCATCCATTACTAAACCAATCATACCTACGGCTGCATTTCCCCAAGTACTATGGTTATGGACCCTTTGGTAAAACTGTGGACTATCTACTGAAATATGATCAGCAAATGGTCTAAATAAATTTGTTTCTAGCTTATTTCGTTCTTCTTCAGATAAGTAATTATAAATACAATCGTACGCTTGACTAACATAGACTAACCAGTTAGAATCGTTTAAACATTGCCAAAACAATTTACCCCTAGCATATGATCTTGTTTTTGGATGCAGTGGTAACGTTTTATACATTTCTTCGTATTGCATCAACATATCTTTTACATATTTGGCATATTTTTCGTCATCCAAAATTTGATATAACACACCAGCTTTCTGAAGTACTACCCAATTTCGCTTATGTCTTACGTGTGTATAACCCCCTGAATAATCTTTTGGAATAGGTACTTCTATTCCTGCAGCAATTTCTGCATCTATTTCAGCTCTAACTATTTTTAATGTCTCATCAAAAATTGGGATGCTCCCTAAATTAGCTCTAATATTTTTAACACCTTGTTTCGTTAATATTAACCTTGGGTGATCTCCGTTTGATATTGATTGTTTAACATTATTAGAAGGTTGCTCTTCACATGAAACTAGAAGCAAACAACTCATTATAAATAAATGTAAAATTTTCATAAAAAGGGTAAAATTTAATTGGTAAACCAGATTGGTTTACCAAAAGTACAATTATTTTTTGACTATTAAACTAACAACTACGATTTTAACTAAAAAGTCAAATCTCTATTAAAATCAATAAATTCTTAAGTCTAAATGAAGCTTCATTAGGTGTTATATAAACCACTAACTACATGTTGTAGACGCCGCCATTAATATCCAGTGTAGCCCCGGTAATAAAGCCGTCATATTCGGACGCCAGATACAAAACCGCTCGCGCTACATCCGCGGCGTTACCTGCTCGTTGGATTGGAATGCCCGCCGTTGTTGCATCTGCCGATTCTTTTGTTGTATGCGTATTGTGAAATGAAGTGCCCAGGATAAGTCCTGGAGCGACGGCATTGACTCGAGTACCTTGAGGCCCCAATTCAGCCGAGAGGGCTCGTGTAAACGTTAGGATAGCACCTTTACTAGTAGCGTACGCTAATGATCCTGGATGCCCTCCTTTACGCCCAGCGAGTGATGCCAAATTAACAATACTACTGTTGTTATTTTTTGCTAAATAAGGGGCAGCCGCTCGCGTCACAAATAGCATCGATGTGAGGTTGATATCCATTACCTTGTGCCAGAACTTAGCCTCCATTTCATTCAGCATTTTACGTGCAACGAGCGAACCTGCATTATTAATAAGTACATCCAATCCACCTAATGCTTCAACCGTTTTTTTTACCAATGCGTTTGCATCAGCTTCTTTTGTTAAATCACCATTAATAGCAATTGCTTTCTGTCCTTTGCTAATTGCATATTTTATTAATTTATTTGCAGTACTAGCACTAGAAAAATAGTGAATGGCTACATGCGCGCCACTATCAATAAAATGCTTTGTAATTGCTTCTCCTATTCCTTGTGCACCCGCAGTGACAAGTATGTTTTTACCTGCTAACTTACTACTTATCATAGTATTTATCGTTTATTTTACTTTGTCGTTTTTATTAAAATAGCCTTCATTAGATATAGCATTATCACTTACTGAAATACTTCCGGTTTTAAACCAGACTTCAGCATAGTTTCCGTCTTCATATTGTTTACTAATATCACCACCATGCGTTTCTGCACCAGAACACCAATTTTTATTTATTTCAGGTGATTTTCCATTTGTTTGATTGTAAGCACCAAGTTTAAAAAAACAACCTTCGCCGGCGTACCCCTTTTCACGTTCTACACCATCTTGACCAATCGGAACAAATAGCTTTTGCGTTTGTTCTGGTATATCTGCCGATGTCCCATATTCTGATTCAATTAAGTTTTTTGTGAATGTTTTGGTTGGATGAGCTTTACTAGAAAATTTTAACTTCATTATACCATCCTTAACCTCAATCTCATAACTAAACTCCTCACCTAATGCAATACCATCCTTAGGCTCTTCTGGATAGGTGCTTGCCGAGTTACCAACTACAGAAAAGTCATCACCCCAAACGGCCGTTGAAAAATCCCATCGTCCTGAGTTGTCATCACCTTTTGTATTGATTTCATAATGCCAAAAGACCGATCCTTTGGTATGCCCTGGAAATTTTTTGTAAAATATTTTAAGTGGTTCATTTTCATGTCCATCTGCACTATGAATTTGTCCTATCACGACAGAGTATGAAGCTGCAACGCGTGCATCACCTGTAGCCGACACATTCATAACTTTAAGTGTAGCTGTCATTTTATCGTTAGCAGTTTTTGGATACCATTTTTTCGTTTGCCCCAATTCTGTTCTGGTATTATTTGAAGTACCGTGTGTACTTCCCGCATTTGGCGCTTTAAAAACAACCCAGTCTCCTTGGGCGTCTTTTGTTGTATAGAAGAAGTCTTTGTTTTCATAATCAATCGGTTTCCCGACGTTAGAACCATCACCTAAGATTAATTTGAAATTATCAAAAAACGGGATGATGTCACTCGCGTAAACTGTTTTTTGAATTTCTTTTTTTTCTGTTTCTTTAGTTTCTTTTTTGCAGCTACTTAGTGTCAATAAAGGACATAGAATTAAGAACGATGCTAACGGTAGGATACTTTTTTTATTCATTTTTTATTCATTTTTATTTGCCCTAAAGCATTATACTGTTTTTACTTATTTTCTTCATATTCTAATACTGAACTCACTTTAAAAATATTTAGCCATTAACCCCACAACACCTGTATATGATATTACACAAGAGAAAAATAATGCTGAGAACAACCCTATGTTCACTAAAAGACTGGTTCTATAACCTTTCATTAATTTTTTGTTGTTTACCAATAATATGATACTTAACACGACAAGTGGCAAAATAAAGACATTAAAAACTTGAGATAAAATTTGAACCACGATAGGCTTACCTCCAAAAAATGCTGGCCCAATTAACGCCACCAAGCAAGCAATTGCGGTAATTATTCGAAACTGTTTAGAGCTTGTGTCTAAGGTTCCAGATTGGTAATCTGCAACTAAAAGCGGAGCAATCAATAAACAAGGAAAAATAGAAGACAAACCTGCACTTAGCGTTCCAAAAAAGAAAACCGCTACCGCAAAACTTCCTGCAATAGGCTCTAGTGGTTTTGCCATATCCAAAACGTTATAAACTGGGGTGCCTTGGTGAAATAATGCCCCACTAGCCACTGCCATAATAGCCCCACTAATAATAAATACCAATATTGCCGCTGTAATAGCATCTTTTCTTTGTTTACCAATATCCTTTATACCCCAATTTTTTCCTTTTACAAACAAAGGTCTAGATAAAAATGTAGCTGCTGCCATGGTAGTTCCTACAAATGCTGCAACCATCATTTTTCCTGACACTTGTGGATCTTTAGATTCTGGAATGACTGGAATTAATCCTTCCAAAACTTCTGATGGTAACGGGTGCACAAAAAACAGCGAAACAATAAAAGACAATCCCATAAACGTAACGAATATGACTAATATTTTTTCGAAAAACGTATATTTCCCAACGAGCATTAAGGCATAAAAAATACCGACAATTAAAACAGCAATAGCCAAAACTGTTTCGTATTGATAGGCTTTAAGTCCTTCAAAATATATAGAGAATATCTCATAAAGCATATTGGAAGAAATTGTTAAAATTCCCATAAGCGAACCCCATTGCCCAATAGAAATTCCAATAACAATTAAGATAGCAATTATTTTACCTCCTTTTATATATTTTTTAAAACTGAACAGAGCAGTTTCTCCAGTAATCAATGTATAGTTTCCATAAACAAACATAAGGATTCCAGAAAATAAACAACTAAGTAAAAGAACCCAAGTCAGTTGCATACCGTAAGCACTTCCTGCCTTTATCATAGAGGTTACACTGCCAGTACCAATGGTGTAACCAATTGCAAAAATACCTGGACCAAACCCTAATACAACGGCAATAATCTTTTTTAAAAATGAGGTCTTAGGTGTGGTTGCTTCCATAATATTTATTGTGTTAGTTAGTTGTTAGTTCCAGTTGGTATGATGACTCTTTCCTGATGGATCATCTAAGCGTTGATAGGTATGCGCTCCAAAATAATCGCGTTGTGCTTGAATCACATTAGCAGAAGCATACTCAGTTGTAATTCCGTTTAAAAAATGAATCGCTTCACTTAAAGCAGGTGTTGTTACATCATTAAGTACACATTGTGAAATCACTTTCTTTGCTGAAGGTTTATATTGATTCAATTTCTCAATAAGCTCAACATTTGTTAAGATGTTATTAGTCTCCTTAAAAACTTGAACTAAATCTTCCATTAAAGTTGATCTAATGATGCAACCGTTAGTCCAAATCCTTGCAATTTCGCTTATATTTAAATTCCAAGAGGACTTATTAGATGCTTCAACTATCAGTTTAAACCCTTGATAATGGTTAATAATTCTAGAAAATTGATACGCTTCTAAAACTTCGTTTGTTGTGATATTTAATTCTAAATTATTATGTGCTTCAAAATTCCTACTTAACAGAATTCTTTCCTCTTTGTAAAATGAAATATATCTAGAAAATAAAGCTGAAGCTATCAATGTACTTGGTACACCCAATTCAGCCGAAGCTATTGTGGTCCAGTTGCCTGTACCCTTATTCCCTGCTTTATCTAAAATTTTATTTACCAGCCAATCGTCTCCTTCTTTTTTCTTAAAGATAGCTGTTGTTATTTCTAACAGATAACTACTAGCTGTATCTTTCCAAGACTCTAAAGTACTAGAAATGTTATCTGGATTTTGCCCCATAGCTTTTAAAATAGTTGACACTTCTGCCAATAATTGCATCTCTACATATTCTACACCATTATGTATCATTTTTATAAACTGACCACTGCCTTCAGGACCAACATACGTACAGCAAGGCAAACCGTTTTTATCTTTTGCTGAAATTTTCTCTAGATAAGGTTGGACTTGTTTATACGCTTCTTTATCGCCACTTGGCATTATGGACGGTCCTTTTAAAGCCCCTTCTTCACCACCAGAAACTCCTGTTCCAATAAAGTGAATACCTTTCGTTTTTAAATGTGCATTTCTCTCTTTTGTCTTTTTATAATTTGAATTTCCGCCATCAATCAAAATATCATTTTCAGATAAATGAGGTAGTAAATCTTCAATCACATAATCGATCGTTTTTCCAGCATTAACCATTAACATGATACGTCTAGGTTGTTGCAAAGACATTACAAAAGCCGAAATGTCATCAAAAGCTTTGGCTTCTGACAATTCATTAAATTCTGCTTTAAAGTTTTTAGCTACATCAACCTCAACATCATCTACATGTCTATTAAACATCGAAATTTTAAATCCGTTGTTAGCCAGATTTCTGCTAAGGCTTTTTCCCATAACCCCTAATCCGAATAGACCAAATTCTGATGTTGCTAATAGCTCTTTTTTTATCACTTCTACCATAATATTAGGTGCTAAACTTATGCCCATTTTAATGGCATTCATTGGTTCTTCTAAAATATCGAATTGCGATTTCAATAAGTCAGCGCTCATAAAATGATCTTCACGCTTATTAATTCTATCGGTGATTTGTTCAATTGAACCATGGAGAAAAATCCATTTTGAATTACTTTCAATAGTCCTATTTAAAATATCACGATAGCTTTTTTTTAAGGCTGAGCACACGATGATACAACTGTCACTCTTCAATTGTTTTATTGCTAGTTTGTTTAATGTTTGCAACCATCCCAATCTATCTTCGTCATTTAAGGCCTGTCCTTTCGACATTTTGAAAATATTACTTTCGGGATGATAATCATCCCCGTCGAAAAAAGGTATGTCAAGTGCTTTTGCTAGCAAACTACCAATAGTACTTTTGCCAACACCAGAAACTCCCATTACAAATATGACTTGGTTTGAATTCATTTACTTCTTAATTGTGAGCTCTACTTTTTTTCCAGGTACAATTTCAATATTTCCGTTTTCGGCAACACCGATAATTACAATTTGAATTGCTCTACCTGACAAAGATTGAATCTCTAATTTATTATTATTTAATTTTAAAAATACATCAGAAACATTAGAAAATTCAATATTTATATCATTTAATTTTAATTGTTTAACAGAAAAAAAGACAGATTTGTTTCCTTTTGATAAAGATGTTGATTTATCACCTTTTACCGACCACTGAGAATGATTTAGTACCCAACCATTAATTTCTATTTTTTCTTTTTCTTCATCAATTCGATTACTATAACCTTTATATGGATATAAAGCCGTAATAAAGCTGAAGTCATTTTGCTCGTTTTTAGAAACTACAGACCATTGTTTTCCTCTTCGCCCTGAACTCACAATTGTATCTACTTTTTTAATTTGATAAATATCCAATCCGGAAGCATTATCAAATGTTGAGCGAATTAAATTTGGTGATTCCTCCGTACTATAATGTCCTTGCCAAACTTGCTTGTAAGTATGCGTTGTATCGGATTTAAAATTATCTTTTATCAGCCAAAAATCATCTTTAATGTAGATTACTTGTCGCGAATATTCTACACCTACATTTTTAAATCCGTCATGACTTCCTATAAAAATATCTAAATCCTTAGTTGTTTTCCACGTAATAGTTCTAGGATTTGGCAATTCTCTAAATTTACCAAAACCACTTCCGCCTTTATTAGATGTATATTGTTTCCCTTGTAACTCATCATCAACTAACGCCACGTTTTTAGTCATAGAATTTTTAAACAATTCTAAATCTTTTAATGAGTAACGGACTTGATAATTGGGTAAAATTACTTTACCATATGCCATTGCTTGCACCCCTAACATATCGCCATGCTGATGATCTGGTTTTTTAGCATCCAAACCTGCAGAAACAACCATCATTTTATCATTTTCTTTCCAACCTTCTCTCATAATATAATAACCCGTTGTTGAAAATTCTGTTGATTTTATTGTTGGCGGTTTCGATTTGATATTCTTTAGCATTTCTAACTGCCTATCAGTAACATACCAAAACATTTTTGGCGTTACTTCCGTATTTGCGAAATAACCCATTTTTGGAGATTCAAACAACAAATATCCAAGGGTTAGTGCTCCAGAAATATTATTTTTTTCTGCCCAAGGCTCATCGGTATCGTCAGACAACACTGGTGCATGTTTATCGGGATATGCAATTTTCGTTAAGCTCACAAAAAGTGATTTCAGCTTCTCTTTCCAAAATGGCTTTACTTGTAGATTGCTAATTTTTGCCAACTGATAAACATAATAATAATTCCCTATATCACTCATGTGATAATGTACCGTACGCTCAAATTGAAATCCGTCTTCATTAATTTCTTTTCGTAAGTGCTCTTCTAACAAATTCATCGCATGCGTGTACCATTTATCTGTCCCTTCAAAATCCCTTAATAAAATAGATAACATAGCTAAGGCCGACAAACCCCTTGTTTGGTGATTACCAGAATGAAATTTTTGATTACGCTCATACAAATGAGCTCCATGCTGCAACAGCGTAGCTATCGTGGTTAATTGATCTTCATCAGAATAGCTTTCTGAGCCTAAAAATAAGTTATGAATATGTAACCAATTTAATACGCGATACCCTGATCGAAACGCTTCATACACACCATTACCATCTTCTATCGTTTCATATTCGTCTTTTCGGAAAGCAACATTTAATGACTTTAACTGATTTTTAAAATAGTCAATGTAGCTCTTGTTTTTATGCTCATAATGGTATTGATACGCTATATCTACCATTTTATGTTGACGTGCCAAATGTCGTAATGCATATGCATTTACTGGAGTACCGTTTATGTAGTTAAAAGGCAATACCCATGTAGTTGGACCGGTATATTTAGACATATGGTCTAAAGCACGTTCTTTATGTGATTTTTCTACGGATGGATATAATTTTTGATACTTAGAAAACCTATTATTTACGTTTTGCCAATCGTAGAAATAACGCTCAGAAAATTTTTGACGTAAGTAGTTTGCTAAATCGGCTGTAGAAATTTTCTTTCCTCCTAACATTTCTTTAGCTTCTTTGGTCAGATACTTAGAGAGGTTCTCGGTTGAAATAATTTTATCAGATGGTATTTCCTGCGAAAATAATTTCGGGCATATAACTACAAATAATATGATTAAAACTAATATTCTATATATTTTCATAGTAAAACAGTTATTATATATTCACTTCAATTTTCCGCTGTTTAAATTTGAAACGTGTGCTTGTTATTTTGACACCATATCTACCACAATTATTAAAATAAATTATGTGATAACGACTAAGTAATCATACTTCGATAGTATCTAAATATCTAAAACTTCGTAAAATCACTCTTCATTCGGAACTATACTTGCCCCTACAGTTGCTTCTTTAAACCATACTTCCGCATAACTTCCATTTGCATATTGTTTTGCTATATCACCATTATACGTTTCCGACTTTGTACTTTTCCCGTTAGCTTGGTTATAACAGCCTTGTTTGAAATAATTTTTCTCATCAGCATAGGCACTTTCTCTTTCCGCACTTACTGTACGTCTTGACGAATACACATCTAAAACCTGTTGTGGAATATCCGATTTTGCAGCAAAATCTGATTTAATTAAGCTCTTTGTGAATTTTACGGTCTTATGTCCTATACTCGAAAATGTGAGATACATAATACCACTATGAACGTTTACTTCGTAACTAAATTCTTCACCTAAAGCAACACCATCTTCAGGTTCATTTGGATATGTAGTTGGGCCTGTTCCGACAACTGAAAAATCATAACCCCAAACGGCTGTTGAAAAATCCCATCTTCCAGCATTATCTCCTTCTGTATTAATTTCATAGTTCCAAAAAACAGATCCTTTAGTGTGTCCTGGGAATTTTTTATAAAAGATTTTTAAAGGTTCATTTTCATGCCCCTCATCACTGTGAATCTGCCCAATGACTACTGAATACGAAGAGGCAACACTTGCATCACCGGTGGTAGATACTTGCATTACTTTTAATGTACCTGTTAATTTACCACCTGTTTCAGGGATCCAATGCGCTTTTTGCCCTAATTCTGTTCTTGTGTTACT
>Ga0316204_10011777_pt1 | contig 10864 bp, 11 predicted proteins | sample 6monrhotite_MG_2_FD_205661 | JGI IMG/M metagenome (GOLD analysis project Ga0316204, IMG submission 205661) | Microbial mat bacterial communities from mineral coupon in-situ incubated in ocean water Damariscotta River, Maine, United States -... | ecosystem: Environmental > Aquatic > Marine >... | reverse complement strand
ACGAAAATAATATTTGCAGCGATGACGGCCTTAACTATGCGAAGAAATTAGTTGAGTGCATAGAGCAGGGCAACCTGGAAGAAGCTGAAAAGGCGATGGAAGACCTGTCAGCTTTGCGCGAGAGCCATCTGTTTCAAGAGTTGGGAAAGCTTACCCGAGATTTGCATGACACGATGGTGGGGTTTCAGCTGGACAGCAAAATTTCCAACATGGCAGAAACGGATATCTCTGATGCTGCAGAGCGACTAAATCATGTAATTACCTTGACCGAGCAGGCAGCAGAAAAAACACTTTCTGCTGTTGAGACGTCAATGGGGCTTTCTGACTCCCTAAGAGACAAGAGCGAGAAGCTGAATCAGAACTGGAAGCGCTTCAGGCAGCGTGACATGGACGTTGATGAGTTTCGCACTATGAGTGCCGAACTGGATGAGTTTTTTCTGTGGCTTGATCAAAAATTACCTGAAATGAGTTCTAGTCTTTCAGACATCATGTTGGCTCAGGGTTTTCAGGATTTGACCGGACAAATTATTGGTCGAGTTATTACGCTGGTGCAGGATGTCGAGGAAGGGCTGGTGGGACTGATTCGTATGACGGGACAGAAAATGAATGTTTCCGGGACAGCAGAAAAAGATAAACATAAGGATGGGCCAGATATTGAAGCGGTAGGGCCCGCTGTGCCAGGTGTTGATAAAGGTGACATTGTGAATAGTCAGGATGATGTTGATGACCTTTTATCCAGTCTGGGTTTTTGAGCATAACGGGGCGATGATTTAGATGGCAATTGATCTGAATGATGAAATTCTGCAAGATTTCCTGGTTGAGGCTGGCGAAATTCTTGAGCTGCTCGGAGAGCAGCTAGTAGAACTGGAGCAGGCGCCGGATGACCTGGAACTCTTGAATGCCGTATTTCGTGGTTTTCATACTGTTAAAGGTGGCGGCGGCTTTTTGAGTCTGAATACTCTAGTAGAAGTCTGTCATCGTGCCGAGGACGTTTTTAACCTGTTGCGACAGGGTGAGCGCAAGGTAACACCGCAGCTAATGGATGTCATTCTGCAGGTGACCGATGTCGTTAACGACATGATGGATTCTATACGTTCTGGTGTAGATCCTGAGGCAGCGGAGCCTGCTTTGTTGCAAGCGCTTGAGGCAATATTAAAAGGTGAGGACGTCGCTGAACCTGCCGTAGAGCCAGAGCCTGTCGTTGAAGCGGCAGTTGAGCCTGAAGCGGCAGCTGAACCTGAACCTGCGGTAGCCCCAACTTCGGGTGATGAAATTACTGATGATGAATTTGAATCCTTGTTGGATGATTTGCATGGTCAGACAACTAAAAGTCCAGCCCCAGTAGAAGCGGCGGCAGCGCCTGATTCTGATGAGATAACTGAAGATGAATTTGAGGCGCTGTTAGATCAGTTGCATGATTCCACACCAAAAACAGATGCAACGCCTGCAACTGAAGAGATTGTTGCAGAGGCCGAAACTAGTGTCCCGGTGACTGCAAGTACTGGTTCATCAGATGAAATTAGTGAAGATGAATTTGAGGCTCTGCTGGATGATCTTGATGCCAAGAAAGGGGCTGCCGCCCCGGCCACAAAAATTGAACCGACACCAACACCAGCGCCACCACCAGAGCCTAAACCCGCAGCCCCTGAGCCAAAGAAGCCGGAAGCTAAGGTAGAACCTAAACCGGCAGCGAAAGCAGCCAAAGCAGCTAAAGAAGCGCCTCCGGTAGAGACGACGGTCAGGGTAGATACCAAACGGCTGGATGACATTATGAACCTGGTCGGTGAGTTAGTGCTGGTGCGTAACCGTATGGCTACATTGAAATCGACTATGACAGCCGATGAAGAGGTTTCCAAAGCCATTGCTAATCTTGATTTGGTAACAGCAGATCTGCAAAGTTCGGTGATGAAAACACGCATGCAACCGATTAAAAAGGTGTTTGGTCGTTTTCCTCGAGTTGTTCGAGATCTTGCCCGTAGCCTCAAGAAAGAAGTTAATTTGGAGTTGATAGGCGAAGAAACCGATCTTGATAAAAATTTAGTTGAGGCTTTGGCAGATCCGTTGGTGCATCTGGTGCGAAATGCGGTTGATCACGGTGTTGAAATGCCTGATGAGCGCGAGCAGGCAGGTAAGCCACGGGCCGGTACGGTTGTCTTGTCGGCAACTCAGGAGGGTGACCATATTCTGCTGACGATTGATGATGACGGCAAAGGTATGGATGCGGATGTACTGCGTGCGAGTGCGGTAACTAAAGGCATGATGGATGAGGATGCTGCAGCAAGGCTGGATGATAAGGCGTGTTTCAACCTGATTTTTGCACCGGGATTTTCAACTAAAACTGAAATTTCTGATGTCTCAGGGCGTGGTGTTGGGATGGACGTGGTTAAGACCAGGATATCGCAATTAAATGGTTCGGTAGAGGTTGATTCTACTCTGGGTAAGGGCAGTCGTCTTACCATTAAACTGCCGTTGACGCTGGCAATTATGCCGACATTGATGGTTGTGTTGGGGGGGCAGGTATTTGCCTTGCCGCTTGCTAATGTCAATGAAATATTTGATATGGAGTCCGCCAAACTTAGCACGGTGGATGGCAAGGAGGTTGTCATTATCCGTGAAAAGGCGGTGCCACTGGTGCGGCTGAGTAGTTGGTTAGTCGATAACCCGGCTGAAGTACCTGATGGTGATGCTGAAGGTGAGGGGTTTGTGGTTGTAACCACCATTGGTGGCCAGCATATTGGCTGCGTCGTTGATCAACTGGTTGGACAGGAAGAGGTTGTGATCAAACCGTTGGGCGCCATGTTACACGGAACCAAGGGTGTCTCAGGTGCAACCATCACAGGTAATGGTGGGATCGCCCTGATACTTGATATGCCAGGGCTGATGGAAACCTATGCCAGTCGTATTTAGGAGAACAGCATGGCGGTTCGGGTTCTTGTCGTTGATGACTCATCGTTTTTTCGGCGACGACTAACCGAAATTTTCAATAGTGATACACATATTGATGTTATTGGCTCTGCTGTCAATGGTCAGGAAGCCATTGAGCTTGTAAAGAAGCTTAAACCCGACGTAGTGACCATGGATATTGAAATGCCAATTATGGATGGCATTACCGCGGTCAAAAAAATCATGCAGACTAACCCGCTGCCTATTCTGATGTTTTCATCTCTGACAACCGATGGTGCACAGTCGACACTGAATGCGCTTGAGGCTGGTGCGGTGGATTTTCTGCCTAAGCGGATGGAAGATATATCCCAGGATCGTGAAGCTGCCAAACGACAGTTGTGCGCCAGGGTTCGTTTGATTGGTGCCAGGGGACTGAAAAAAGCTGATGCTCCTGCAGGTGTACGGCCTGCAATGAAAAAAACAGAGCCTGCCTTGGTTAAGCCTGTGATGCCAACCAGGACGCGTCGAGGTGGTTATCGCTTAGTTATTTTAGGTACCTCAACAGGTGGGCCGGTGGCCCTGCAAAATGTTTTAACCAGTTTGCCTGCTACATTCCCATTGCCAATTTTATTGGTACAGCACATGCCTGCCAGTTTTACGCCGGCATTTGCTGAACGGCTTAACAAGCTTTCCGGGATATCTATCAAAGAGGCCTGTGATGGTGATCATTTGCAAAAAGGCTGGGCCTATCTGGCGCCGGGTGGCAAACAGATGTTGGTTGAAGATCAGCGTGGTTCACAGGTGATCAGGATTGTCGAAAGCCCGCCGGGCCAAACCTATAAACCCAGTGTCGATATTACCTTTGGCTCGGCCTCAAAACTGTTTGCTGGTGATGTGCTGGCGGTGGTGATGACAGGGATGGGTGCTGATGGCCGTGAAGGCGCAAGATTGTTGAAGAGTAAAGGTTCTACGGTATGGGCCCAGGATAAAGAAACCAGTGTGATTTATGGTATGCCCGCTGCGATTGCAGAGGCGGGTCTGGCAGACAATATATTGGCTTTGGATGCCATTGCCCCTGCTTTGATGGAAAGTGTTTGATTAACACATGGATATTTTAACGCTCTTAGGTTTGTTGATTGGTTTTGGCGCCATTATAGGCGGCAATATTCTTGAGGGAGGCCATACATCATCACTGATGCAGATGACAGCGGGTTTGATCGTGCTTGGCGGAACTGTGGGCGCCGTGCTGGTGCAAACTCAGCTCACTGTTTTTGTCCGCTCTCTCAAAATGCTGTTATGGGTTTTTAAACCACCGAAAGTCGAACAGAAGGCGGCTGTTGAGAAGATTGTCGGCTGGAGCAACATCGCTCGCAAAGAAGGGTTGCTGGGGCTTGAGTCCCTGGTTGAGGCAGAGACTGATGCATTTGCCAGGAAGGGGCTGCAATTGTTAGTCGATGGCAGCGAGCCCGAGTCTATTCGTAATATTCTTGAAGTAGAGATTGGCGTAAAAGAACACTTTGATACCCAGGCGGCCAAGGTCTATGAAGGCTATGGTGGTTATTCACCCACCATAGGTATTATCGGTGCGGTGATGGGCTTGATCCATGTGATGAATAATCTTGCCGATCCAAGCAAGTTAGGTTCGGGCATAGCGGTTGCCTTCGTTGCGACGATTTATGGTGTTGCTCTTGCGAATCTAATCTTTTTACCTGTAGCAGGTAAATTGAAAGGTCATATCCATAATCAGGCTCAGTTCCGTGAAATGGTGGTTGAAGGGGTGATTTCCATTGCTGAGGGTGAGAACCCGAGAAACATCGAAACCAAGCTGGAAGGTTATCTGGGATAGCTTTTTACTTGGCATTTCCTAAAAGGCATAGATATTGCTTTGATTCCTGTAGTGGTCAGAATTTTGACTCATTATGAATAGGAATTGCAGGACTTGATTGAAGCTTAACCATGGCGCGTAAAAAGAAACCTGAAGAACATGTGAATCATGAACGTTGGCTGGTTTCCTATGCCGACTTCATTACGCTGTTGTTTGCCTTTTTTGTTGTTATGTACGCCTTATCATCCGTCAATGAGGGTAAATACAGGGTTCTGTCTGATTCCTTGGCTTCCGCCTTTCAAGAAGCCCCACAAAGCCTGAGACCAATTCAGATCGGTGAGCCTATCAAGGCGCCACCAAATGTCTTTTTGGATGGCCGGCCAATGCTGAAGATTCCCCAGATAAACCCTGTAGAGGCACCAGATAAGGTTTTGCAGCAGGAGGGTAAAGCTGGACAGCGAGATCGCCAAAATCTAAATAAAATGCAGAAACAGCTGGAAAAGTCTCTGGGCCCTATGATTGAGCGTGATCTGATTTCGGTCAAACGTACGGGAAAAGGGCTGGAAGTTGAGATCAACTCCTCTATTTTATTTGATAGTGGCAAAGCGCTGATTCAGGCTAAGGCTGTGTCGGTATTGACCGGTATTGCCGCCTCAATTAAATCATTCCCTAATGCGGTTCAGGTCGAAGGCTATACTGATAATATTCCTATTGAAACCTTTGCCTATCCGTCGAATTGGGAATTGTCGGCCGGGCGTGCTTCAAGTGTTGTTCATCTATTTAGTGACGAAGGGGTAGATCCATTCCGGTTGTCGGCAGTGGGTTACGGAGAATTTCGGCCGGTTGCGGCAAATACCAGTGCCGAAGGACGTGAGCGAAATCGCCGGGTTGTGGTGGTGATTCTGTCCGAGGCAGCCGCAAAACTATATGACAAGGAACAGGTTATTGAGCTTACAGCTGATAGCAAGCGGCTGCAGAACATTGACCTTGATGAGCCACCATCATTGACCGAAGTACCTATTATGACTTCACCTGTTCAGGTGCCTGAAAATGGTTTTCCGGAAGACCTGCCATTACGTGGCCGTGGCGGTAACTCCAGTAACGTCGATGAGCAGGATCGGCTGATGACGATTATGGAAATCGTAGAAGAGGGCAGTGATGCTGAAGGGGAGGCTCCATGAAGGTTTGGGCGGTTGCCAATCAGAAGGGTGGTGTGGGTAAGACCACAACCGCGGTCAGTTTAGCGGGTGTCTTGGCTCAGCGTGGATATCGTGTCTTGGTGCTTGATTTAGACCCGCAGGGTTCTTTGACCTCCTATTTCCGTTATAACCCGGATGATCTGGAAAGCAGTATTTTTACATTGTTTCAGAATCAGGCTGTCAACCCGTATAGCTTGGTGCGACCGACTCGTTTTGAAGGCTTGCATATTTTGCCTGCGACCATGGGCTTAGCGACTCTGGATCGTCAACTGGGTGCCAAGAGTGGCATGGGCCTGGTTATCAGCCGGGGGCTGAAGGCCATGGCAGATAAATATGACTATGCCCTGATTGATTGCCCGCCGATGCTTGGGGTGTTGATGGTGAATGCAATGGCAGCCTGTGATCATTTGGTGATTCCGGTGCAAACTGAGTTTCTGGCGTTGAAAGGGCTGGAACGAATGTTGAAAACTTTGACCATGATTACTCGCTCAAGAAGCGTTCGTCTGCCATACACGATAGTACCGACCATGTTTGATCGTCGTACCCGAGCATCAACAGAGACCCTTAGATTATTGCGGACTCGCTATGCCGATGATCTATGGAACTCGGTTATACCTGTGGATACCCAGTTTCGTGAGGCGAGCCGAATGGGGGTGCCCCTGCCAATGTTGTTGCCACAGTCACGTGGTGTAATTGCTTATGAGCGCCTGCTGAATACTCTGCTTAGTCATGGCGCCAAACAACCGCAGGCAGCGGTGATATGAGTAGGGAAGACAAAAAACAGCTTGCCACTGAGTTTGAGCATGAGGTAGCGCTGAAGGTCTACATTGATGCCTTGCTGCTTGAGCCAGAAGTTATAGAGGCCGCCCCTGAGACGGTTATACCAGTAGCTGAGCCGGTTGAGGTAATAACAACAACAGAGGTTAAAGCAGAAGCAGTGCTTGAGACTGCTGTCGTAGAAACTACTGTTTCGGAAACAACTAGCCCACCGCCTGAGCCGCTTGTCCCGGTATCAGGCGAGATAGTTGAATACCTGCTTTTCAAAGTGGCAGGCTTTTTGACCCTGTCCGTACCCTTGGCACGATTGAATGGGATTGTGAAATGGAATGGCGAGATAACACCAATTCCAGGCCATGCAGACTGGTTTTTGGGCTTGATTTCGAATCGTGGTCGGCAGGTTAAAGTGATTGATATTGCAAAGTTTGTTATTCCTAAAAACCATAAATCACGTCAAGCAATTGCGGCAGAGCGACAGTTTAAGCACTTACTACTGGTCGATGGCGGTAAGTATGGACTCGCTTGTGATGAGCTTGGTCAGGTGCTGAAGCTGAGCGCCGATAAAATTCGTTGGCGAGACAATCGCGGTAGTCGTCCCTGGCTGGCAGGAACCATCATAGAGCAGATGAGTGCATTGCTTGATGTCGATAGTTTTATCGAAATGCTAAAGGAAGGCGTACCTTTGGACGAAATACCATAGAGGCATCGTAGAACCGGTTGATTTAACGTGAATTCACTGCCAAATTGACTGAATAATAATTCGCAATACCAGGAGCAATATTATGAGCCAGAGTGAACAGGCAGAAAATAATCCCGTAACACAATGGGTGACATTTCGCTTGGAGGATGAGACCTATGGTGTGAATGTCATGCAGGTACAGGAAGTGCTGCGTATGACTGAAATAGCCCCTGTACCTGGAGCGCCTAGTTATGTACTCGGTATTATCAACCTGCGTGGTAACGTCGTGACGGTTATGGATACCCGGAGTCGTTTTGCCTTACCACCAAATGAGGCAGATGATGCAACGCGAATTGTTATTATTGAAGCAGAAGATCAGGTTGTGGGAATTATGGTTGATAGCGTCGCGGAAGTGGTTTATCTCAAACAATCAGAGATTGAGGTTGCTCCTAATGTTGGTAATGAGGAAAGCTCACGCTATATTCAAGGCGTGGCTAATCGTGATGATGGCCTCTTGATTCTGGTTGATCTGGATAAGCTCCTGACTGATGATGAATGGAAGGAGTTCAACAGCATGTGATTTTAGTCGGCTATCAAACATATCAAGGGATTGTTTAGATAGTTTGGAAAAAGGGGGGGACATGGCGGAAATTGATGGAACAAATCCGTTATCACCTGTTTGGCCACAGCGTCCTGCGCGTAAGGTTGAGAAAGATGATCCTGCCAAGGATGAGCGGCGTAGACAGGAACAGGGCAAGAAAAAATCTAATAATAAAAAAGACAAGGATGATGGCTCATTTCATATTGATGAATATGTTTAAGTCAGTTCAGGGAAATCGGGTTTATGGGTGATTTATTTGTGTTAGTCGTCATAGCCGTGGCTGTAGTGCTAATTGTGGCCTTGCTAGTGCTCGCCAAAAAACAATCTAAAATGCAGTCTCAGTTAACTGAAAGCCAACGCCGGGTTGAGCAGCTTATGGATGAGTTGAAGGCAATCTATGCCGGGGCGGCAGGCCAGGGAAATCATATTGCCCGCATCGAAGAACAGCTGGGTCAGCTATCTGATCGCCAGGAACAGCTGGATGAACAGGACCCCACCAACCAAAGTTATAGTGATGCGATTGAGCTTATCCAGAGTGGTGCCTCAACCGATGAGTTGGTTCGTCATGGTCTACGTCGTGAAGAAGCCGATTTGTTAATGCGCATGCATGGTGCTCAGTCGCTAGGCTAAGTTTCTTCCGTTAGTGGTTGTTTGTCAGACAGGTAGTAGGCAAAGGCAATGATCTGTGCCACAGCTAAATAAAGACTTTCAGGTATTTCGTCGCCCAGATCTATTTGCGCCAGGGCAGTCACCAGTATCTCGTTGTCTTCCTGAATAGGGATATCATGTTCGCGGGCAATTTTTAAAATCTGCTCTGCCAAATCACCTTCACCCTTGGCGGTTACTTTGGGGGCCGCTTTACCATCCCATTGCAGGGCAACAGCCTTGGCTGGTTTTTTGTCCTTGCTCATACGTTTATATCCAAGACAATGTGGGGTAGCTTGCTGCTTGCTGGCACAGGTGGTGTGCCCGGGTAGCAGCATAGCTCACTGCTCTCCAGGCCAGCTTGATGAAAGCGTTGACGCAGGTTTTCCAGGTGCTTGTTAAATAGCTGAGTTGTTTCCGCGTTTTCGGCCCAAAAGGTCGTCGAAACCTTGTTATCGATCATCTTCAATTTTGCATGAACCGGCCCCAGCCCACCAAGATCAAAGGCGATGCTGATGCCCCATTGTTGTTTGCTATCTTTTTCAGCTTGATTTTGTTTTTCTTCTTCATTGATGATGATGTCAAAGATATCTATCTGCTCATTGTTGCGGATAGGCAGTTCAAAGGCCAGATTGGTTGGCGATTGTTCACTGGCAGGCAGAGAGGCTGCCTGGTGCAGCTGAGTGCGAGCCAGGCTTGACTCCACTTGTTTAGCCAGTTCTAACAGCAGTAGTGGCAGGTTGGTAAGGCCGGCCAGGTCTGCCTTTGCCTGGGGTTGAGTCTGAGGTGTATTGCCCTTTAAGGGGGGCGGTGTGAATGGTAGTGGTTGGCTGTGAACCTGACTAAGCGGGGTGTGTGGTGTTGTCGTGCTGGCGGTCCTGGTGATTTGATGTATTGCGCCAAGCAAGCGCAACAAACCGAGTTTTAAATCAGCTGATGAAATATCTGCCGGACTGGCTGTTGTGCTCGACAGTGCTTTCCCCTGTTGAATTTGTAGTGATTGTTGGATTGCCTGTTTAAGTGTTTGAGCAGTCTTGTCTGTTGGACTGGGAGGCGTGCTCGGCTGTGTTTTTCCCTGCTGCATTTGTAGTGACTGTGTGATTGCCTGCTTAAGTGATTGAGCCGTTTTTTCTGTTGCAGTGACGGGTGTGCTCGGCTGTGTTTTTGCCATCTGCATTTGCAGTGATTGTTTGATTTTTTGCTTCAGTGTTTGGGCTGCCTCGTCACTGGCAAGTTTGTTGAGTTTGCTCTCGAGAAAAATGCCTGAATTGAATATGTTCTGTTTTAATTGTCCTGCATTAGAGACGTTTTCCTTGGTCGGCAGCTGTTTAAAAATTTGCTTGGCGATGTCGAGTATAGCGGCTGGGATGGGCGCAGTTTTACTCGCTGACTGATTTAACCAGGCCAGGTTGGCTAGCAGGGTGGCCATGCTGGCCTGTTTAGGTAAGGCCTGTCTCAAAAGCGCATTAATGGCAACATCTGTTGCAACTGGCTGGCTGGGCTGCGTAGCAGCAGTCTGTGACGCATTAGCTGTTTGCGGTGTCTGGCTGAGTATGCGGGCCTGTAAGATTGGTTTGTCACCCAGTTGGCTGATACGTAATTCCAATTTTTGTCCGACAGGCAAGCTGATCGTGGTATCGGCCTGAAGTTGCTGGTTGCCAACTTGAAGAATCAGGCTCTGTGGACTGGCTTGTTTAACCACTGTGGCCTGTAGTACCTGTCCGACTTGCCAGTTACTGATTGCACTGGGCAACTGTGTCGCTTTGATAATGCTTGGTGGTGGACCATTGATTTCCATGGTAAGGATAAAGGCAGCTTAGAATTGTCCGATGACACCTATATTGCCAAGTCAAAATATGCTTGTATAGGTAATTATGACCATTGAGTCTATTTCTGTTTTTTTAAGGGTTTTACATGGCTAGTTCAAAGGTACGCAAATTATGGTTTGTGCGTCGAAACGGTGATATCCGTGGTCCCTTCCCAACGACTGCAATTACCCAGTTTTTATTGGTTGGCCGACTGAACAAATTTGATGAGGTCAGCGAGGATAAGCAAGTATGGCAGGCCATAGATGATGTCGAAGAGTTGGTGCCCGAGGTAATGAAGGCCGACTTGAGTGATTCGGTTCAGCAATCAAATCTTGAGGCTAGCAAACATGGTGCGGACGAGCGTGGTGGCGTAGAACGCCGCCATGAGGATGATCCAGAACATCAGGAGCAACGAGAGGGCGAGCGGCGTAGTGCCGAGTCTATAGA
>Ga0316204_10011776_pt1 | contig 10864 bp, 9 predicted proteins | sample 6monrhotite_MG_2_FD_205661 | JGI IMG/M metagenome (GOLD analysis project Ga0316204, IMG submission 205661) | Microbial mat bacterial communities from mineral coupon in-situ incubated in ocean water Damariscotta River, Maine, United States -... | ecosystem: Environmental > Aquatic > Marine >... | reverse complement strand
ACGCCATCACGCCGCATTTACCGTTAAGTGCCGTTACTAAAAACTGGAATACCATCTCTGCGACCCTCGCTGAACCCTCAAGAAAAAGAAAGCCACAGATTACAATATTAAGTTAGCGCTTATGGGGTGAAACCCTAAGCCTTATTTAGTTAACAGGTTGGCTATACCTCGATAGGAACTGACAAGCACTATGCACTACGAAGGGCATCAATTTTGTGCCATTTATCATGGCCCGGATATTTACATTCCCAGAAGTGCCACCCATTCACATTATTTCCAGTAACTATTTTGGCCGCATCAGACGGGCTGGTTGCAAGTTGGCCCTTAATGAACAAACCACCTTTTTGAACTTCACCTTGATGGTGCTCGCCTTTGTATTTTGTGCGGAATTGAGAACCTATCGGAAAAGCTACGCCCTTAGTGACCCAAGTGCCTGACTCTATTCGTTGATCATTATTTGCTTTTAGGTTGAGCAGCTCACGAATAACATCGTTATGGCTCATTGCTTCTGTTTCACGTCGTGCAGTGAGTGCTTTAAAGACTTCAAAATCAATTTGTATGGTGTGCATGTTTAGCTCCTTATCACTATAATCTACATTAATAGTACTATAGTGCTATTTCAAGAGTCAACAGCAAATTTACAACTCGCATTACGGTAAATAAATTGCATCATTACCCGCGATGCAATTATTTCTTGCATTCAATGGAAATCTATATATATTAACATCATGATTGATGATGCAATAAATATTAAAGCACTAAAGGACGTGGTAAAAATTTCCGCAGGCTACCCACTGCGTGGCTCCACAGACGCTCTACCAACTGGTGATGCGCACATAATTCAATTGAAGAATGTAGGTCGTGATTATGGCGTGGACTGGAAAAACCTTGCTCAAGTTGCGCTACCGTCTAAGCGAAGCCCCTCGTGGTTGAAAAATGAAGATGTACTTTTTGTGGCACGGGGGGCAAATAATTTCGCGATAGCCATATCAGACGTGCCCCCACAAACCGTATGCGCACCGCATTTTTTCATACTTCGCGTTCAAAACCAAAGCCAACTCAATCCCCGTTTTTTGGCGTGGCAAATAAACCAGCGCCCAGCTCAAAACTACTTCAGACGATCCGCTGTCGGCACGCTAGGCATGAATATTCGCCGATCATCTGTGGAAAACTTACAAATAGCCGTACCCACATTACACAGACAGCAACTAATCAATAAAATGCATGATGCGACTATCTCAGAAAAAGAAAAGTTGCGCGCGCTTATTGAAACCAGAAACAAACAAATGGATGCAGTCGTAACCGACTTGTTCCACACCAATGGAGATCAAGCCGATGACTGATAAAATCAAACAGGATAAAATTAACAAGGCGGTATGGGAGGCATGCGACACCTTCCGTGGCACGGTTGATGGCGCAATTTACAAAGATTATGTGCTGACTATGCTATTCCTGAAATATATCAGCGATGTATGGCAAGACCATTATGATGGGTACAAGGAAGAATACGGCGATGAGCCTGCGCTAATTTCTGAAATGATGAAAACCGAACGCTTCCTTTTGCCTGAAAGTGCAAACTTTTACACACTTCATAAAAACCGAAACAAAGCAGGTAATGGAGAGCGCATTGATAAAGCCCTGCATGCTATCGAGGAAGAAAATATAGCGAAACTACGCGATGTTTTTCAGGATATCAGTTTCAATTCAAATAAGTTGGGCGAAGAATCACAAAAGAACGAGCTTCTAAAGGATTTGTTGGAAGATTTTGCCAAGGAAGATTTAAACCTGCGGCCAAGCCGTATCGGTGATCTTGATATCATTGGCAATGCCTATGAGTTTCTGATTAAAAACTTTGCGGCGGACGCCGGACGAAAAGCGGGAGAGTTTTATACCCCCCCTGAAGTTTCCACCCTTATGGCACAAATCGTAGCCCCTAAAGAAGGGGATGAGATTTGCGATCCAACCTGTGGCTCTGGTTCATTGCTTATGAAATGCGGCAAGCGTATTCAGCTTGAAAATAATGGCTCAAAAAAATATGCGCTCTACGGTCAGGAATCGATAGGCAGCACATGGGCTCTTGCCAAAATGAATATGTTTCTGCACGGGGAAGATAACCACCGCATTGAATGGGGTGACACCATCCGAAACCCCAAATTACTTGACGGTGACGACAGCTTAAAGCATTTCGATGTCGTGGTCGCAAACCCGCCGTTCAGCCTTGAAAAATGGGGCATCACTACCGCTGAAGACGATAAGTTCAGTCGTTTTCGCCGTGGCATTCCACCTAAAACCAAAGGTGATTATGCCTTTATCCTGCATATGATTGAGGTCATGAAGCCCAAAACCGGGCGCATGGCTGTTGTTGCCCCGCATGGTGTGTTATTTCGCGCTTCATCAGAAGGCAAAATCAGGCAGAAATTGATTGAAGAGAATCTTCTGGATACAGTGATTGGCCTACCAGAAAAGTTATTCTACGGCACAGGCATTCCGGCGGCGATCCTGATCCTGAAGAAAAACAAGAGCGACAAAAAGGTTCTCTTCATTGATGCCAGCCGGGAGTTTTCATCCGGCAAGAACCAGAACCAGCTTTCTGAAGACAATATCGCAAAAATTATTGAAACATATAAAAACAGAGCAACGGTGGATAAATACGCCTATCTCGCCACACCTAAAGAGCTGGCCGAAAACGACTATAACCTCAATATCCCGCGTTATGTTGATACATTTGAGGAAGAAGAAGAAATTGACCTGATGGCCGTGCGCGTCGAGCGTGAAGCCCTGAAGGCCGAGCTTGCTGAGCTTGAGGTGAAAATGGACGGATACCTCAAAGAATTGGGGTATATGGAATGAGTAATGATGGAACAAAAGGCGAGCTGATTTTATACCAAACCGAAGACGGCGCAGCGGAGATTAATTTGCGCGCTATCGATGGCACTGTGTGGCTAACACAGAATGAAATTTCTGAATTGTTTAATACCACCAAACAGAATGTTAGCTTGCACTTTCAGAATATTTTCGAGGACGAAGAGCTGCTGGAAAATTCAGTTGTCAAGGATTCCTTGACAACTGCCGCTGATGACAAACGCTACAATACCAAACTTTATAATCTTGACGCTATTTTGGCCATTGGCTACAGGGTGCGTTCGCCGCGCGGTGTGCAGTTCCGCCGCTGGGCAAACACCGTTCTGAAGGAATATCTCGTTAAAGGTTTTGCCATGGATGATATCCGCCTGAAGCAAGCCGAGCAGTGGGATTATTTTGATGAATGGCTGGCACGTATTCGCGATATCCGCGCCTCTGAAAAGCGCTTTTATCAAAAGGTAAAAGACATCTACACCACTGCAATTGACTATGATAATGCCTCGGATGAAGCGCAAGTATTTTTCAAAAAAGTACAAAATAAAATGCTGTGGGCTGTCAGCGGTAAAACCGCCGCTGAACTGATCGCCGCGCGCGCCGATGCGGGTGCCCCTAATATGGGTATCATGTCATGGAAAGGCGCGATTGTGCGCAAGGGCGATGTCGGCACGGCCAAAAATTACCTGAATGCTGATGAAGTAAGTGAGCTAAATCGTATTGTCACCATGTATCTGGATTATGCAGAAGACCAAGCCCAGCGCCGTAAACCTGTTTCTATGGCAGACTGGGCTGACAAACTTGATGCCTTTCTTGAATTTAATGACCGTGACCTCCTGACCCATGCAGGCAAAATGCAGATGAAGGTCGCACAAAAACTTGCGGCCAAGCGCTATGATGCATTTGACACCAAGCGCAAGGAAGCGGAGGCGATAGCAGCGGACGAGGATGATATCAAAGTCCTTGAAGCTCTTGCAAAAGAGATAGAAAGCAAGAATGGGGTCAAGCCATGACACCGAAAGGCTGGGATGAAACAAAGTTAGGAGAACTATTCGAGTTCAAAAATGGCTTCAATGCTGAAAAAGAAGCCTACGGAAAAGGGTTGCGCTTTGTAAATGTAATGGAAGTTTTTAACCATGACGTTCTCATGGCTAAGGATATCAAAGGTCGAGTTCAAACTTCAGCTAAGCATACTACCAATTACTTAGTCAGATATGGGGATGTCTTATTTAATCGAACATCCGAGACATTTGATGAAATTGCGATGTCAGCCGTGTATCTGGATCAGGAGGATGTTGTGTTTGGTGGGTTTGTTATTCGTGCCCAACCAACCACACAAAGACTGCTCCCGCAATTTTGCGTATATTTTTTCCAGTCCGCAAGCGTGCGCAAAGAAATGATACGACGTGGACAAGGTGCGGTGAGAGCTAACATTGGTCAAAAGGACTTAGCCTTAGTTCCAGTAAAAACACCCCCAATCCCCGAACAAGAGAAAATTGCAGCGATTTTATCGACGTGGGATCGAGCGATTGAGGCAACGGAGAAGCTAATTTCCAATAGTCAGACCCAGAAAAAGGCACTTATGCAGCAACTCCTTACTGGGAAAATTCGTTTTAATGAGTTTCCTAACAAGGCAGGCTCATACAGTACAAGATACGGAACACTTCCACATGATTGGGGGTTCGTCAAAGTTAATACAATTGCAACGGAGATGTCCGAACGTAATTATTTAGAGCATGACTACCCAGTGTTATCTTGCTCGAAGTATCACGGGTTTGTTGATTCCCTCACTTATTTTAACAAACAGGTCTTCAGTGAAAACAGATCAAATTACAAAGTTATTAAAAGCGGTTCTTTTGGTTTTCCATCAAATCATATTGAAGAAGGTTCCATTGGCTATCAGAATTTATATGAAGTTGGCGTAGTAAGTCCAATATATTGTGTCTTCAAAACTGACGAGAAAGTTTATGATGGATATCTTTATAAACTCTTCAAGACCGACCATTATCGCCAAATATTTGCAGCTTATACAAGCGCTTCTGTAGATAGAAGAGGAAGCCTGCGTTGGAAAGAATTCTCTAAAATTTGCGTTCCATTACCAAGTACAAAAGAGCAAAAAAAAATTAGTGCCGCTATCGATAGCATTACTCTTGTAGAAAACGCTTATTCCAAAAAATTAAACTTTTTAAAGCAAGAAAAAGCAGCCCTGATGCAACAGCTCCTTACTGGCAAACGTCGGGTCAAAGTTGAAGGGGCAGCGGCATGAAAATAATCGGCTTTAGAAATTCAACTAATTGTTTGCGCTATGCCATTCTAAATTGGGACGGCGAAATCGTATCATTCAAAAACAAAGTGGGTGAACACTCCCTCAAATATCCAGCAGGCCTTGAAAATACTGACCAAAAGCTAAAATGGCTTCATGATGAAGTTACCCGAATTTTAACCAAAAACCCTGATGCAGAGTGCGTAGGTTTGAAAGTTAGTGAATATGGCAGAGCGGAAAAAAAATCTTCTCGATATACGTCCTATGCAGATTCCATAGTGTTCCTAACCTGTGCTCAAAACAACCTATCCATTTATGACTTCATATATTCTCAATTGCCAACAACAAGCCAGAAAGTGAAAGCATATGCAGAGGGTTTGTCCGGCAAAACAGACAAATATTGGGACACGCAGATATCAGATGCAATCGCGGTTGCAGTAGCTGCGAGGAAGAAAACCAATGGCTAAGTTTGGGCTAAATATCGGTGATGTTGTCTATAAATACCAACTGCAAGAACTAATCGGTAGCGGTCATTTTGGTGAAGTTTGGCGAGCTAATGACAATGCACTTGATAGAGAATTTGCGATTAAATTATTGGATGCATCCGGCACATCGATTGATACAGAATTGATGGAGGCCCGAATTGGTAACCGGATGCAGCACCATAACTTAGTACAGGTGCATATCGCAGATATTGTCCAAATTAAAGGCGTTGATACTGTCGTTATCGCCATGAATTATCTTCGAAATGGTTCTATCATTAGTAAAATCTGTGCCGGGAATTTTGTACCGCAGCAACTTGCGGTCAAAACGATGATCGATACCTTACGTGGGTTAGAGTTTCTTCATGATAACGGGTTTTACCATAACGATATAAAACCTCAGAATATTCTTATTGGAGACAATCAAGAAGGCATTTTAACAGACTATGGGATTTCTGGTGCAACCGTTAATGGACAGGCGATTACCCCAAAAGATCAATATCGCCCTCATAAAGCACCAGAGACATTTGAGAATGGCTTAATAGATGGCAAGACCGAAGTTTATCAAGCCGGGATAACTCTTTTCAGGCTTGTAAATGGCCTAGGGCTGGCCACTGAGTGCTTCAATAACAATTCTTCCGCCGAATATGAAAAGTTGGTCAAAGAAGGAAAGCTACTTGATAAAATGGGGTGGCAGTTATTTGTGCCTAATTCGCTGAAAAAAATTATTCGCAAAGCAACAAATAGTGACAAAAAAAAGCGATATTCCAGCGTTCTGGAGATGCGAAGGGCATTAGAAAAGCTCAAACTTCCCAATAGCTGGACATGTAATTCCGCCGGAAAGTACCTGTGTGAAAATGCTACTCATATTTATGAATTTGAAATCATTTTTAAACCCAATGGCCTTGTAGATTTTGTTGCTTACAAGACAATAAGGAAATCAGGTAGGAAGCAAAAATTTGGCAAGTTTACGGAAAAGAATGCTCAAAGAATACAAATAACCAAATTGCAACGTCATTTCATGACTTCTATCACAGAAGGGAAGTGTAAATGACTCAAACCCCCAACACTGCCGAGCTATATAGTGCGCATATACCCGCGCTGGAAACGCTTCTATCGCTTGGGTGGGATTATCTGCCACCGGATCGCTGCACAAAGCTGCGCGATGGTAACAAAACCGTTGTTATTAAAAGCGTGCTCGTTGAGGAACTGAAGAAACGCCGCTTTGACTATAAGGGGCAAAGCTATCCGCTATCGACCAATGCCATTGACCAGATTGTCCGCGATTTAACCTCCCCCGCCATGCAAGAGGGCCTAATGACAGCGAACGAACGCTTGTATCATGCGTTGACGCTGGGCATTACGGTGACTGAATTTGTGGACGGCAAAAAACATGCAGCCACTATCCCCATTATTGATTGGGAAGGCAGCAACAGCTTTTTGGTAACGGAGGAGCTGGAGGTTTTAACCACAGACGGCACGCGCACACGCCGCCCCGATATCATTGGCTATGTGAACGGCTTGCCGCTGGTGGTGATTGAAGCAAAGCGCCCGGATTCCGGCAACCCTAACAAATCAATGGTGGATGAAGGCATTAGCCAAAATATCCGCAACCAAAAGGCCGATGAAATCCCGCACTTATTTGCCTATTCGCAGTTACTCATGTCCATCAGCGGTACCGAGGGGCGGTATGCGACAACCAAAACACAAAAGAAGTTTTGGGCAAAATGGCAGGAAGAGGATTTTACCGAGGACTATTTTACCGAAATTAAGAACACGCCACTACCGCTAGAGAAAAAGGACGCACTTCTTTATGGCCGCCCCGCACCCGTGCAAAAGCATTTTAATGCCCTGTGGTCAAAACCCCAGTTTGTTACAGATCAAGATCGCCTTCTTATTGGCTTGATGTCAAAAGAGCGACTGCTGGAGTTTATCAAATTTTATCTGCTGTTTGACCGAAAAATCGGCAAGGTCGCTGCGCGTTACCAGCAGGTTTTTGGTATTAAGGCGCTGATTGATCGCATATCCCAGAAACGACCAGACGGAGGCCGTGAGGGCGGCGTTATTTGGCACACCACAGGTTCTGGTAAGAGCTTTACAATGGTATTTTTGTGCAAAGCGTTACTGCTTCATGATGACCTGGCTGATTGCCGGGTGATTGCGGTGACGGACCGGACTGACTTGGAAAAGCAGCTTGCAAAAACTTTCCTGACGGGCGGCGTGTTCGGAGCAAAAGGCGCTGGTAAAAAGGGCGAGGAAAACAAATTCAAAGCCTCAACTGGGCGCGACCTTGCAAAGAGAATTGCCAAAGGTAATGAGCGAATTATCTTCTCGATCATTAATAAGTTCGGCACGGCGGCAAAACTGGCGGAATGCTATAACCCCAGTGAAAATATAATTGTGCTGGTTGATGAAGGACACCGCAGCCAAAGCGGTGAAAGCCATGAGCGTATGAAGCATGCTTTGCCTAATGCCGCGTTCGTGGCCTTCACCGGAACGCCGCTTTTGAAAAATGATAAAACCGCCAATAAATTTGGGCCAATTGTTCACGCCTATACAATGCAGCGGGCAGTTGCTGATGGCACAGTTACACCCCTGCTTTATGAAGAACGTCAGCCTGTGTTGGATATTAACCGTAAGGCCATTGATAATTGGTTTGAAAAAATCACCGTTGGACTATCCGACAAACAAAAAAGCGACCTGAAGGACAAATATAGCAAGAAAAATCAGGTTTATGGCTCCGCCAACCGAATTGACCTGATCGCTTGGGATATAGCCATTCACTTTAGTGAGAACTTTAAAGAGCTTGGGAAAGACCTGAAAGGACAACTTGCGGCTGATAGCAAGCTTTCAGCGATACGGTATAAAAAGGCGCTAGATGCTACTGGTTTGGTTACCAGCGCAGTTGTTATATCTGCACCTGATACCAGAGAGGGGCACGAAGATGTTGACGAATCTCAAATTCCTGAAGTTTTGCAGTGGTGGAAAGATAATGTCACAGGCGATGTAGAAGAATATGAGCGTCAAATCATTGAAGACTTTTCCGAACCCGGAAAGCCAGATATTCTTATCGTTGTAAACAAGCTTTTGACTGGTTTTGATGAACCAAAAAATGCGGTCCTGTATATAGATAAACCCTTAAAGCAGCATAACATTATTCAGGCTATTGCGCGGGTAAACCGCCTGCATGAAGAAAAGAAATTTGGGCTACTGATTGACTATCGCGGTATTTTAAAGGAGCTAGATACTGCCATTTCAGATTATCAGGAATTAGCAGACAAAACACTAGGCGGCTATGATGCCGAGGATATTGAAGGTTTGTACAGTGACGTTTCCACTGAATATAAACGCTTGCCGATGTTGCATGAAAAGCTTGGGGCAATTTTTGCCCGTGTAGAAAATCGATCAGATACTGAGCAATACCGCCATATCCTTATTCCAAATTTTGAGAGTGATGATGCGGGAACATCTGTAGATACGCGCCAAAAAGTTAGAGAAGACTTTTATGAAGCACTCACAGAATTTGGACTGTGCCTGAAGATAGCCTTGGGGTCACAGTCATTCTATGACGATGCATCTGTGAGCGAAACGCAGATTGCAGAATATAAGAAAGACCTAAAGTTCTTTGTTGGCCTGCGAAAAATAACCAAGCAAGACGCACAGGAAACGGTCGATTTCAGCACATATGAAGATCAAATCAGGAGGCTTGTTGATCGCCATGTTGTAGGTGAAGAAGTCAAGGATGCTGATGGGGTCTATGTTGTCAACGATTTGGGTATGAAAGACCCTGACACATGGACCGAGGAAAAGTTACGCAATGAAACCGATTTGATACGCTCTCGCTTGAAAAAAACGATTGAGCAAGAACTAGCAGATGACCCTTTTGCTAAAGTGTATTTTTCCGAATTACTCAAGCGTGCCATTGAAGAGGCTGAGGCACTATTCGATCATCCATTTAAACAATATGCTTTGTTCAACGAGCTTGAACAAAAAGCAAAGAACCGAGATATTGAAGGTCTGCCCGCCGAGCTTCAGGATAACAAACATGCCGCTGCCTATTTTGGTATTTTGCAATTAAAAATTGGCGCAGAGGAAATAGCAAAAGATACGGATAAATCTTATTTGGGGCTAAGTCTGAAAATAGACGATGTCGTCAACGCAGCAGTTGCTGAAAATTCGCTCAGCCCACAAAATATTGAAACGGCAATTAGAAAGGGCTTACTTCCAGTATTATTTAAAATCATTGGGCTTGATCATGCCAAAGACGTAACGGAAGAGATTGTTTCTGTTACCCGAGTTGGTTTGTCACGAGGTGATTTCAAATGATAGGTTCGCTGGCTTACGGTGATAAAGTTATTGCTTATGATGTTGTGTTTAGCTCAGTTCTCCGAGAGAAAATACGTATCCATGTTCACCCAAATAGTTGCATTGAGGTAGAAGCTCCTTATGAGCATTGCCTGACAGAAATTCAAAGGGCTGTACGAAAACGCGCACGGTGGATTTTTAACCAACTAGAAAATGCCAGTAATTTCAAACGCCACGCGCTACCGCGAGAATATGTAAGCGGCGAAACCCATTTTTATATTGGCAAACGGTATCAGCTTAAAGTCATTGAAGACCGCAATGCAGGCTCCACAGTAAAGTTAAAAAGTGGCAGGATAGAAGTTGTTGCCCCAGTTGCTGACCCCGTTGCCATCAAACGCCGCCTCAATGAATGGTACGTATCAAAGGCTGAACACTATTTTAAAAAGCGAGTTGGCCATGTCATGGCGCGGATATCATGGCTGAAGCATGAGCCACCAATTAAGCTTGTCTCAATGAAAAAACAATGGGGTAGCTGTTCGCCGGACGGCGTGCTCCACCTGAACCCTTGGCTTATTCGCGCGCCTGTAGATTGTATTGATTATGTGATCATGCATGAGATATGTCACCTGCGTGAACGTAATCATAGCAAGCAATATTACGAGCTTTTAAGCGCACACTTAACTGACTGGCAACATGTAAAAGCAAAACTTGATGGCATGGCCGAACTACTTTTAGCGACTTAGCCACTAATGCTTAACTTAGCCCAAGGGGATGCAACGGGGAACGCGCAGCGGGTTCCCCTTGCCGAACAAGCGCAGCGCCGTGAGCACATGTATAGGGCGGTGTAAAAGTAGACCACGGAGGCAGTGATATTGTATTGCTGCGGGCGGCGTAAAAGTTTGCCACTTTCGGCTTTTCCATTTTTTGGGAGGGCCAGAGGATTTTCACCGTGGAATTA
>Ga0316204_10011775_pt1 | contig 10864 bp, 9 predicted proteins | sample 6monrhotite_MG_2_FD_205661 | JGI IMG/M metagenome (GOLD analysis project Ga0316204, IMG submission 205661) | Microbial mat bacterial communities from mineral coupon in-situ incubated in ocean water Damariscotta River, Maine, United States -... | ecosystem: Environmental > Aquatic > Marine >... | reverse complement strand
TTAGCTGCTTTTGCATGGCAACGATCTTGCCTTCTCTAGGGGCAAATTCTTTTTCCAGTTTTTTTCTGGCAACATCGGCCTGTGGCGCTTTTTTCAGAACATAAGCAGTATCCACAAACCCAAGCTTAAGTTCCTGCGCGTGGACTGCCGTTGAGGCAAAGAGCAATGCACATATATATAAGAATGTTATTTGTAACGTTTTCATCTTAAACCTTCTCAATCACCGGAACTCCTCTAATAGTATACGATCTAAAACGGACTTCCCAATGTAAATTGAAAGGACTGTAAATCATCCGTAGGCTTGTCGTTCAGCGGTGCTGCAATACTAAAACGCATCGCTCCCACCGGGGTTAACCAAATTATCGCGGCACCAGTAGAAAAGCGCATCTCACCCAGATCCAGTTTTTGTCCAACACCATAGGCATAACCCCCATCAAGAAACAGGCTAAACCGCATGGACTTATCCGAGCCATCCAACGGCGGCAAGATCATTTCGAGATTGCCTATAATGCGTCGATCACCACCCAATGGATTGCCCACTGAATCATTTGGACCCAGAGTACTACCATCGAAGCCACGAACAGATCTGGCACCTCCGGCAAAATAGTTCAAAAATGGCGGCAGCCTGTCCGTATCACCATAACCATCACCATAGCCCAGCTGTAATGTCGCCGCCAGATTCATGTCCCAGGGCATTGGGATATAGTGGCTATGTCGTAGACTGATTTTATAATATTCAAGATCACTACCAGGCAACGCCGCGTCAATCGTAACCTGGCTCAGAAAGCCTTCCGTAGCAAAAATTGCACGATTTCGATTATCAGACGTCCATGAGTTACTAAGTGTATAGAGATCATATTTTGAACCATATACATCTATGAAATCGGTGGTAAATTCAGTTGCAGTTGTTGCAGACGTTATAAGCTCCGTTTGCTCATAGCCAAGGCCTGCACGATAGGTTGTATTTTCCGATAATGGAACGCCAAAATTTAATTTTGCACCATAACTATTAGTAGAGTAGTTGCTAATTGAAGCTTCTTCCGCATCCACTTCTCGAGTAAACAAACTAAAACCGCGACTAATGCCGGACTCGGTAAAATATGGATTAAAATACTCAAAACTGTAATTCCTGGTTACCTCACTATTATCGAGTCTAACACTGACTTTATTACCCGTACCAATAAAGTTGTCCTGTGATAATGCAAAATTGATTAATGCGCCTTGTTGATCAGAAAAACCAAGACCAAATGAAAGAGAACCGGTTGGACGTTCAACCAACGAATAGTTAACATCCACCATATCAGCAACACCAGGTACCGCCGGAGTTTCCACATTAACTTCATCAAAAAAGCCTAGCCGATCAAGGCGACGTTTTGAATCAGAAACACTTTTTGTTGAAAACCAGCTGGACTCCATTTGGCGAACTTCACGTCGTATAACTTCATCTTTTGTTTTAGTGTTACCAACAATGTTTACACGGCGTACATACACGCGTCGACCAGGATCAATATAAACCGTCAACCCCACTGTGCGGGAGTCTCTGTCAATATCGGGGACAATGTTGACATTCGCAAAAGCATAACCTCTTACTGCCAGTTCATCGCTTATATTTTTATTTGATTCTGAAATTTTTTCTCTTGAGAAAATTTCAGCTTTCTTAAAATTGATAAATTTCTTCGCGTCTTCTTCTGAAAAAACATCCGCCGCGGTTATAATATCAACATCACGTACCGTGTATTGCTCGCCTTCCTTTAAGTTGAGCGTTATATAAACATCTTCCTTGTTTGGTGTTAACGCAACCTGTGTAGAAATCACTTTAAAGTTAATATAACCCTGATTCATATAAAATGATCGTAGCTTCTCTATGTCACCCTGTAGAACCTGTTTATTATATTTTTCGTAGCCTCCAAAAATTGAAGTACTTCCAAATTCGAAATTTTTCATTAAAACGCTAGCATCAAATATCTTGTTTCCGATGACATTTAATTTATAAACTCTAGCCTCTTCACCTTCAGAAATTTTGACAACAACATCAACACGGTTCCTCTCTAATGGCATTATTGCTGTCTCTACCTTTACAGCATATTTACCTAAAGCGTAGTATTGTCTTTGTAACTCTCTTTCAATTGTCTCAAGTACAGACCGATTAAATACACGACCTTCTTTAAGGCCAGTAGAAGCCAGCGCCTTGGTTAATTCCTCAGAGGGTATTGCATCATTACCTTCCACTTTAATGCTCGAAATAGCAGGACGCTCAGCAACAAAAACCACCAAGACATTTCCTTCTCTCTCAAAAGAAATATCTTTAAAAAAACCTGTTTTATAAAGCTTGCTCAATGCCTGCGCTGATTGTTTGGCATCAAAAGTATCGCCGATCTTAATAGTGAGATAATTAAATACCGTGCCAACCGAAATACGCTGTAAGCCCTCAAGGCGTATATCCTTAACAATAAACTTCTCAGCCGACTGTGCCGACATAGAAATGAGCAATAAAAATAATAAAATAAATCGTTTCATGATCACATAAAAATTCGAAGTAAATCGTTATACAGCGCTAACATCATTAACATTAGCAACAAGGCCATACCAATGCGCAAACCAAACTCCTGAATGGCTTCAGAGACAGGACTTCCCTTGATAGCTTCGATGCAGTAATACATCAAATGACCACCATCCAAAATTGGAATAGGCAATAAGTTTAAAATCCCAAGATTTATGCTGACAAAGGCCAGAAAACCCAGGAACCAGGGAAGTCCTGCACTGGCAGATGCCCCTGCACTTTGTGCAATACCGATAGGACCACTAATATTTTTTACCGAAATGTCACCTGATAATAACTTCCAGAAGAGCTTTAAACTCATGACTGTTTTATTCCAGGTTGCTTTTATTGCCTGAGGTATCGCGGCAAAGAATGAGTACTGATAATGCACCCGAATTTCGTCCGGTATGGAGATTTTTTCTGGTGCTATACCCAACATGCCAATCGTCTTATCACCAACTTTTTTGCTCTCTGTCGTCGTGGTAATCATGTGTTTGCGTCGATCACGTTCAACCAGCAGAGACAGCTTTGTTGCAGGGCGAGCCTGAACATACGCGACCAGATCACGCCAGTCGTGCATGTCTATCCCATCAATCTTTAAAATCCGATCTTCAGATTGTAATTCGGCCCGCATTGCAGGACTATCTTTACTCACCTCACCAATCACAACAGGGATATCAGGAAACCACATGCGCAAACCGATTTGGCGAAAAAATTCACTCGGCTCAGCCTCATCATCAAATCCACGCAAATCCAACTGAACATCATGTTCATATCCATTCGCTTTTCGAATTCTTAGTGGAACAATACTTTTATCCAGTGCAGCAAGTATTAATTGCTCACTGGCAATACTACTTATCGGTGTGGCTGTACCTTGCACGGCTATAATTTCATCATTCTTTTCCAGACTGGCACGACTAGCTGGCGATTCAGCATACACCTGCCCTAACAGGGGCTTGATGTCGTCAATACCAATATTAAACATCGCCCAATACGCAACAAAAGCGAACAGAAAATTAAAGGCGGGTCCCGCCGCGACAATCGCGATACGTGCCATCACTGGTTGTCGATTAAATGCCCTGTCCAGTTCCTCTACTGCAACATTACCTTCGCGTTCGTCCAGCATTTTGACATAACCACCAAGTGGCAATACCGCAATCACATATTCAGTTTGATCAGGTCCAAAACGCCTTTTCCATAGTGGACGCCCAAACCCAATCGAATAGCGCAGGACTTTAACCCCAAGTTTTTTTGCCACCCAGAAATGACCAAACTCATGTACCGCAATCAATATACTGATTGCAATAATAAAAGCACTTATCATAAACAATACGTCAGTCATGCTTTTACCTTTAATTTGTTATTCTGTGCGCATTTTTCAATTTCAATCTTTGCCTGCGCACGTGCCTTTTCGTCAGCTTCAATTACTTTATTCAGATTGTCCGCTGTATCACTATTACAAAGGGATAAAACATTCTCGATAACAACCGGAATATCGATAAAACGTATACTGTTATCCAGAAATTTCTCTACTGCAACTTCGTTTGCCGCATTCAAAATGGTGGCGCACGTACCACCCTGCTGAATAGCTTCAGTGGCTAATCGCAAACAGGGAAAACGTACAAAATCAGGTTTTTCGAAATCAAGTCTACCCACCGAAAACAGGTCTAAAGATTCCACGCCCGATGTCATACGTTCTGGCCATGCCAACGCATGGGCTATTGGCGTGCGCATATCCGGTTGTCCAAGTTGCGCAAGAATAGAGCCATCAATATATTCCACCATTGAATGAACAATACTTTGTGGATGCACCACAATTTCAATCTCGTTTGGTGCAGCATTAAATAACCAACAAGCCTCGATAAATTCCAAGCCTTTATTCATCATGGTCGCTGAATCGACCGATATCTTACGCCCCATATCCCAAGTAGGATGTGCACAAGCTTGTTCCGGTGTTACCAAATACAAACTCTCCACATCAGCAGTTCGAAATGGACCGCCAGATCCCGTTAATAAAATACGTTTAACGCCCACCCTGGACAGACCGGTCAGATAGTTCTCAGGTAGACACTGGAAAATAGCATTATGTTCACTATCAATAGGAAGTAACTCGGCATTATTGCTACGAATCGCATCCATAAACAACTGGCCTGACATCACTAAAGCTTCTTTATTCGCCAACAGTACTCGCTTACCTGAATTTGCAGCTGCCAAAGTCGGAGCAAGACCTGCCGCACCCACAATCGCGGCCATCACATCATCGACAGCAGTATGTTCGGCAACGTCGATCAAGCCTTGTGTGCCTGAAAGCACCGTGATATCTGGACAGGAGGCTTTTAATTTTTCAGAAAGCTGCATTGCCGCATCTGAATCAGCCATAACGGCAAACTCTGGCTTAAATTTTTCACACAATTCAGCCATACGCTCAACCTGACGGTTGGCAGTTAACGCCACGATACGATAACGATCTGAATGACGCTGCAACACATCCAGTGTACTTAGGCCAATGGAACCGGTGGCACCGAGGATCGTAATCCCCTTCACGCCATCACTCCGACCAAAAATAATCCGGTGACAAAAACGGGGGCAGCAGCTAATAAGCTATCAATACGATCGAGCATACCTCCATGGCCGGGCAAGAGATGGCCACTGTCTTTAAGATCGACTTCACGCTTATACATACTTTCAAACAAATCACCCATGACTGAAAACGCAATGCTGATCGCAATAACGGGGATAAACCAAAGAACATGCGGTGCTAAAACCGGATGCAAAAAAACAATACACGCTGATACTGCTGTGCCGCCAATCGCTCCCCCCATAACCCCTGCCCAGGTTTTTCCAGGACTAACTCGAGGCAATAATTTTTTCTTTCCCCATTGACGACCTGCAAAGTAGGCAAAACTATCGGCTCCCCATATCAAGGACAATAGAATGACCACCAGCCAGGAGCCGGTAGATTGTGAATGTAAAAGCTGCAGTGAATACATCAAACCAAGAAGTATCAACATACCTTCTAAATAGCGAAAAAGGATATAGGGTTTCGATAATGCAACCACAGCTCCAGAATATTTCACCACGCGAAACGAAGCAATAAGCCACCAAAACGATAAAAACATGAACACTTGTGGCGTTTCTATCCAGGTATATACATTAAGATTATCCACCAACATAACAATAGCAGCAAAAAATACCGTGCCGACAAGACGTGGGATTAATGACTTGATCCCAGAAAGGCGCGACCATTCCCACATACCTAAAACAACGATGACAAATAAAAACCACCAGAAAACTTTCTGACTTGATTCAAATACCAGCCACAATGCAGGCAAGCCAAGTGCAAATGCTGTTATTAACCTTGCCTTAAGCATTTTTAACTTTCTCAACCTGTTCGCCAGTTAAACCAAAACGACGTTGGCGACGACTGAAAGAGTTAATTGCATCCTGCAAAATATTCCGATTAAAATCCGGCCATAGCGTATCGGTAAAAAATAGTTCGGTATAGGCCAGTTGCCAAATAAGAAAGTTACTTATGCGTTGCTCACCACCCGTTCGAATAAACAGATCAGGCTCGGGCAAATCATGCATGCTGACTTCATTATGCACATGCTCTGGAGTGATGTCGTCTGCTGAGAATTCGCCAGCTTCAACGCGGCTGGCAATGCGTTTAACAGCCTGTGCAATATCCCAACGCCCACCATAGTTTGCTGCGACCACCACCGTCAAACCAGTATTCTCTGCTGTCAGCAATTCCGCATCGGTAATCAGTTTTTGTAACTTGGGTTTAAATGCAGTGATATCACCAATCAATTTAAAGCGGACATTATTTTTATGCAGTTTTTTAATTTCACCCTGAAGTGCCTTGACAAATAAATCCATCAACAAGCCAACTTCTTTTTGCGGACGCCGCCAGTTTTCACTGGAAAAAGCAAACAACGTCAAGACTTCAACATTTAGCTCGCCACAGGCGCGCACAACATCGCGTACTGTTTCCACACCTGCTCGGTGGCCTGCAACTCTTGGGAGATGTTTTGATTGAGCCCAACGCCCATTGCCATCCATGATGATGGCGATATGCCGTGGCAAGCTGCCCATCGGTAGCGATTCGATGTTTGCCTCGGTGGTAGACATGCCTGATCCTTACCCTGAAAAATTTAAGTAACTGTTATAGACCCGATTAAATTTCCATCAGATCCTTTTCTTTATCTGCTAATAATTTATCAACTTCCGCAACATACTTATCAGTAATCTTTTGCACGTCACCTTGTGCGCTACGGTCATCATCTTCCGTTATTTCTTTTTCTTTCAATAGATCTTTAACATCGCCAAGTACATCACGACGGATATTCCGGATAGCAACCTTGGCAGCTTCTCCTTCCTGACGAACGATACGAATCAAATCTTTTCGACGTTCTTCGGTTAAAGGTGGTAAAGGGACACGAATGACTTCACCCGCCGTTACCGGGTTCAAACCCATATCAGCATTAAGAATGGCCTTTTCTATCACAGGGACCATTGGCTTTTCCCAGGGGATCACGTTTAACATACGTGCATCACCAACATTAATATTCGCTACCTGACTCAAAGGCACCTGTGAACCATAGTATTCAACCGTAACCTGTTCTAATAGCGCAGGGTGCGCACGTCCTGTGCGCAATTTACTTAAGTCATGTTTTAATGAATCAATACTCTTACCCATACGGGTTTCAGCATCTTTTTTTAAATCATCAATCATGCTGCGTCTCCATTATCTACCAGAGTCCCCTCATTCTCACCCTTGACGATTTTCATGAGAGCGCCCTTTTTGCCCATATTGAATACCCGGATTGGAATATTATTATCACGACATAGAACAATCGCTGTAGTGTCCATAACAGCCAGTTTATTATTTATAACATCATCGTAATTCAGGTGTTCGTATTTCACAGCAGCCGGGTTTTTTTCAGGGTCGGAATCATAAACGCCATCGACTTTAGTCGCTTTAATAACAATATCCGCATTAATCTCAGTACCACGCAGACTGGCAGCAGTGTCCGTTGTAAAAAAAGGATTGCCGGTTCCGGCAGCAAAAACAACAACACGCGACTTTTCCATATGACGTATGGCACGACGACGAATAAAATCTTCGCAGACCTGATGAATCGCTAAAGCCGACATCACCCGAACAGGAATACCTTTGCGTTCTATTGCATCTTGTAACGATAATGAATTTATCACCGTCGCCAGCATACCCATATGATCCGCGGTTGTTCGATCCATTCCTGAGGCAGACAAACTCAAACCGCGAAATATGTTGCCGCCACCAATAACAATCGAAACCTGGACACCAGCATTGACCAGTTCACTGACATCACAGGCCATTTGCTCAACCACTTCAGGGTCAATGCCAAAATCCTGTTTACCCATTAAAGCTTCGCCGCTGAGTTTGAGTAATACTCGTTGGTACTTTAAAGATGAGTTAGCAGTCATTGGTCTGGCCTGTTTTATTTGATCAGTGTTTGTGTTCAGTCCTAATGCTCTTCGAATCAACCTTTGATTTGCGCCATGACTTCATCAGCAAAATTCTCGGTCTTCTTCTCGATACCTTCCCCGACTTCAAAGCGTACAAATGAACATATTGTTGCACCAGATTTTTTCAGCAACTGTTCAACACTTTGATCCGGGTCTTTAATAAACGGCTGACCTACCAATGTGTTTTCTTTTAGAAATTTTTTCACACGACCGTCGACCATTTTCTCAACAATCTCTGCTGGCTTGCCACTTTCAGCCGCCTGTGCAACAAAGATTTTACGCTCTGTCGCAATGACCTCAGGGTCAACTTCAGCTTCGGAAAGACACATCGGACGACTAGCCGCAATATGCATTGCCAAATCTTTACCCAAGTCATCGGCGCCGCCATCAACATCCGTCACAACACCAATACGTGCGCCATGCATATAGCTGGAAATTGTACCCTTGGCATTGATTACCTGAAAGCGACGTACATTCATGTTCTCGCCCAATTTAGAGATCAGCGCTTTACGCGATTCTTCAATCGACGCTTCTCCTAGACCGGGTAGTGCCAGGAGCGCATCAAGATCAGCAGGTGCGTTATCCAGCACACTCTGTGCAATATGGCTGGCAAAGTTAATAAAGTCATCACCCTTGGCAACAAAGTCTGTTTCACTGTTCACTTCAACAATGGCTGCCTTCTTGGCGTCGTCAGAAACTTTAATAACAACAAGGCCATCGGCAGCAGTACGGCCAGATTTTTTGTCCGCCTTGGCCATACCCGATTTACGCATTGCTTCAATCGCGGCATCAATATCACCATCTGTTTCTACCAGCGCCTTCTTACATTCCATCATACCTGCGCCAGTACGTTCGCGTAGCTCTTTAACCATCGCTGCTGAAATTGCCATGTTACTTTCCTCTTGCATTCGTCTTTATGTCTTATATTAAATCTGTTTTTGAAAAAAGGGGGCGCCTGCCCCCTTTTTATATACTCGCAGTGACGTTTTTATTCGTCAACAGCAGGTTCTGCCGTATCAGCTTTCATTACCGCTTTTTTCTTGGCAGTTTTCTTTTTGGTTGTGGTTTTTTTCTTCGCCGTTTTTTTCTTTACCGGCTTAACCACATCATCACTGTCATCCACTTCAACAAAGTCGTCACTGCTAGCAGCCACATGTGCCATTGATGCACGGCCCTCTGTGATAGCTTTTGCAACGCCCTGTGCATAAAAACGAATTGCACGGATGGCATCATCGTTTCCAGGAATCATGTAATCAATATTTTCCGGACTATTGTTCGTGTCAACAACGCCAATAACCGGGATGCCAAGTTTATGCGCTTCACTGACAGCGATATTTTCATGACCGACATCAATAATAAAAATAGCATCCGGCAGGCCATTCATGTTTTTAATGCCACCCAGGCTGCGTTCCAGTTTTTCCAGTTCGCGGCTCATGGTCAGAATTTCTTTTTTGTTACGCATCTTAATAGTATCGTCAGCATTCATCGATTCAAGTTCTTTCAAACGTTTGATCGATTGGCGAACGGTCTTAAAGTTGGTCAACATACCACCCAACCAGCGATGGTTTACGAACGGCATGCCACAGCTTTCTGCTTCTTCGCGAACAACGTCACGGGCAGAACGCTTGGTACCAACAAACAGAATTTTGCCTTTGTTGGAAGCCAGTGAACCAATGAAGTTCAATGCCTCGGTGTACAGCGGCAAAGATTTCTCAAGGTTAATGATATGAATTTTGTTACGGTCACCAAAGATATATGGTGCCATTTGTGGATTCCAGAAACGGGTCTGGTGGCCAAAATGCACGCCAGCCTCTAGCATCTGGCGCATGCTTACATCGCTCATCAAGTTATCTCCTGGGTTGAGCCTCCATACACCCCATATATCAACCCTTGAGGGCACCCTAATATACGTGACGGTGTATGTGTGGATTAATTTCCGGTAAAACCGGTACTTACGATTGCCATAACGGCGTGCGCTTTATACCATAAAACAAATTTGGACGACAGTACTTGGGTCATCCGTGTGGGCATGAATTTGAGGCAAACCCTGAAATATCATATAATTACCTTATTTTTCAATTGGTTATAAAATAATGACAGTAACAATTAAGACAGCGGAAGAAATCGAAAAAATGCGCGTCGCAGGCCGCCTGGCTGCCGAAGTCCTCGAAATGATTGAACCCCACGTCAAGGCAGGCATAACTAGCCTGGAACTGGACCAGATTTGCCATGATTATATCGTCAACAAGCAGAAGGCCATCCCTGCCCCACTGAATTATCATGGTTTTCCCAAGTCGATCTGCACCTCGGTCAACCATGTTATTTGTCACGGCATTCCCAATGAGAAGCGTCTTAAAAAGGGCGATATCGTCAATGTCGATATCACCGTCATTAAAGATGACTATCATGGCGACACCAGCAAGATGTTTTTAATTGGCGAACCCTCGATACAGGCAAAGCGTCTAATACAGATCACCTACGAGTGTTTGCGAAAAGGTATTGAACAGGTCAAACCCGGTGCACACCTTGGCGATATCGGTCATATCATCCAGCAGCACGCTGAAAGTCATCACTACACTGTTGTTCGAGAGTATTGTGGCCATGGCATTGGTAGAGTCTTTCACGAAGATCCACAAGTCATGCATTTTGGAACCGCTGGTAGCGGCCTCGAACTGGAGGCCGGAATGATCTTTACCATTGAGCCAATGATCAATGCAGGCAAACGGCATGTAAAACTCATGAAAGATGGCTGGACCGTTATCACGAAAGACCGCAGCTTATCGGCGCAATTTGAGCACACGATTCTTGTCACTG
>Ga0316204_10011774_pt1 | contig 10865 bp, 9 predicted proteins | sample 6monrhotite_MG_2_FD_205661 | JGI IMG/M metagenome (GOLD analysis project Ga0316204, IMG submission 205661) | Microbial mat bacterial communities from mineral coupon in-situ incubated in ocean water Damariscotta River, Maine, United States -... | ecosystem: Environmental > Aquatic > Marine >... | reverse complement strand
GCTCAACCCCATTACCTACCCAATCACGCACTTTTGCTTCACCGTGAACAGGCATGCCTAATTGCTTCATCATTTCATCAACGCAATAAGCGAGATCAGGTACGCTGTCAACCAGCGTACCGTCTACGTCGATAAGAATCATTTCTGGCTTTCTTAAAGACATGTATTACTTTCCAACTTTTGCTAATTCATCACGGAATTGAGAAATAACAGTATTGTAAACATCTACATCTTTATCATTCTTGGCATTAAATACAGCTGAGCCTGCGACAAACATATCTGCACCTGCTTCAGCGATTTCTTTAATGTTATCCACTTTAACACCACCATCAATTTCTAATGTGATGTCATAACCACTTTCGTCGATCATTTTGCGTGCTTCGCGTAATTTAACTAATGTTTCCGGGATAAAGCTTTGACCACCAAAACCCGGGTTAACTGACATCAATAAAATGATATCCACTTTATCCATAACATGCTTAAGAATAGATAAAGGCGTTGCTGGGTTGAAAACTAAACCAGATTTACAGCCACCTTCACGAATCATTTGCAAAGTACGATCGATATGCTCAGATGCTTCAGGATGGAAAGTGATATAGCTTGCGCCAGCATCAATGAAATCAGGAATAATACGGTCAACAGGCTTAACCATTAAATGCACATCAATATCAGCTGTTACACCATGCTTACGTAAAGCTTCACAAACCAAAGGACCAATAGTCAGGTTTGGCACATAGTGATTATCCATCACGTCAAAATGCACAACATCTGCGCCTGATTTAAGTACGTTATCTACTTCTTCACCCAATTTTGCAAAATCTGCGGATAAAATTGAAGGTGCTATCTTGAAATCTGCCATGTTGTGTTGCCTCTTATTTTCTGACTTTTGCTCAATATTTTATTATCTGAGCCCGTAAATATTTTGAAGCGCAGACTTTACCCGATCACGAGGGATTTTTCAGCCTTTTGCTCTGCCGAATGCCAAGATATACTCTATTTATATACTTACCGGAGAAAATATAATGTCTCACTATCAATATAAAGCCCTATTAATTCTCGGATTTAGCCTGTTATTAGGCATGAGTCATGCCTCGGACACAGCAAAAGAAAAACGTTGGGCTGATCAGGTTGTTGATAGCATTATGGTCGGTGATGCGGAATGGTTAAAAGTCGGCAAAAATAAAATACTCGCTATTTACACTGAAAACACCACGCCCAAAGCTATTGGTGGAGCGATAATTTTGCATGGCAGCGGTGTTCATCCAAACTGGGACCAGGTCGTTCGTCCTCTGCGTAGCCAATTACCCGACTATGGCTGGTCGACACTTTCCCTGCAATTACCTGTTTTAAACAACGAAGCAGAATATAAAGACTACATTCCTCTTTTCAAGGATGTAGCACCCCGGATTAATGCAGGTGTAAAATTTCTTAAAAGCAAAGGGATTAAAAATATTGTCATCGTTGCCCACAGTTTGGGTTCTTCCATGGCGGGATATTATATGGCCAATAAACCAGATTCGGCTATTAGCGCATTTGTTGCAGTCGGTGTATCCGGCAACATGCATAAAAATGATAAAGTGGGCTACCTGACATCACTAAAAACAATTAAAGTACCTGTGCTTGATATTTTTGGTAGTAACGATTTAGAACCCGTTTTACAGAGCGAAAAATCAAAAGCACAGGTAGCACATAAATCCGGAAATAAAAAATATACTCAGGTTAAAGTTAGCGGAGCCAATCATTTTTTTGATAACAAAGATGATGTACTGATTAAACGTGTACGTGGCTGGTTAGCAAAAAATGCTTCCGCTACAAAAAATTAAAATAAAATAAGGAAACCAGAATGGCACTTACTATTTCAATTGTATTACATTTACTTTCTGCTGTTGTTTGGGTTGGCGGAATGTTCTTTGCCTATATGTTTTTACGGCCTGTTGCCGCATCACAACTTGAACCACCTGCACGCTTACAACTTTGGGTTGGTGTATTTAAAAAGTTTTTCCCTTTTGTCTGGCTCTCGCTTTTATTTTTACCTTTAACCGGCTATCTAATGATTTTTGATATTTGGGGAAGCATGGGTGCAACGCCTCTATATGTGCATATAATGAATGGTCTAGGCATTGTAATGATCTTGATTTATTTGCACGTTTACTTTGCACCCTTCAAGCGTCTTAAGGAAGCAGTGATAAAACAAGACTGGCCTGAAGGTGGACGTAACTTAAATATTATTCGTAAGATGGTTGGTATCAATACGATTATTGGGTTGATTGTTATCGTTATTGTGAGTGCCGGACGAACATTAGTTTAAATAACCATAGCTATGCTTAAAAAGCCCGCTTTGCGGGCTTTTTTACATCAAGAACACTTATTATTTATTATCTAAATAAAACTGTTCAAAGTCAGTTTTAGAAATCGGCTCTGAATATAAATATCCTTGAAATATTTGACAATCATGCTCAATTAAAAACTGTTTTTGCTCTTCAGTTTCAACACCTTCTGCGACAACAGTTAGATTAAATATTTTAGCTATATGTAAAATCGTATCCACCATCTCCTCAGCGTTTTTATATTGTGATAATTCTTTTATAAAATGGCGATCAATTTTAATTTCATCAATAGGAAGTTGTCTAATATAACTGAGCGAACTGTAACCGGTGCCAAAATCATCCATAGAAAATTGGATGCCAAGCTTTTTAATTTCCTTAATGGTTTCAACTATATTAATGCCTTCTGCGACAACACTTTCTGTAATCTCAAAAACCACTTTCTTAACTGTATTTTCGTTTAGATATTTAGTAGCTAAGCTTGCGATATCTTTTACAAAATTAAAGTGCGTAAATTGACGGACACTCAAGTTAATTGAGACACGCTTAATATTTAGCCCCTTATCATCCCAATCTTTAAGTGTTTTAAACGCCGACTCAATAATATAATTACCAAGTTCAATAATTAAACCAGTCTGTTCAGCAATAGTAATAAATTCTATTGGCGAAACCTCACCAAATTCTTCGCTTGACCATCTCGCAAGAACTTCAACACCTGTCACTTTATTTAACTTATCCACCTGAGGTTGATATGCAAGATATATTTGGTTTTTATCAATAGCAGAATATAGAAGTTGCTCAAGCTTTAAATTTCGTTCAACTCTTTCCGACATTACCTCATCAAAAAAGAAGACTCCATCTCGTCCTTTATCTTTTGCTTCATACATTGCAATATCCGCTTCTTTAATAAAATCACGTGAACTATATTCTGTTGATTTCATTAAGCTCACACCTATACTTGCACTTATGTATAGGTGATGCTGATTAAGAACATAAGTTGCTTTTAAAGTTGATAATAATTGTATAGACATATCAAGCGCATGCTCTTTACACTCTTTTTTGTTCGAATAATTTTCTCCGGTAATAATAAATTCATCTCCGCCCAGGCGAGAAACCATCATTTTTGACGTTACATTACTTTTTATTCTGGCTACAACGTCTTGAAGTAAACGATCACCAACATCATGTCCAAGTGAATCATTTACCGTTTTAAAATGGTCAAGATCTATCAATAAAAGATATGAATACTCTCCGGTATTTCTCAGTTCATTCATTTTCTTTTGCAGAAACTCAATAAAATACTGCCGATTAAACAAACCAGTTAAGAAATCATGTGTAGATTGAAAAATAGTTTTTGTGAAAAGCTCATTACTCCCGTTAGCTACATAAAATAAAACCCAACCAAAGGTTGCTGCAAAGGCAGTTAATACATACCCATACCATGTGCCTAATAATGAAAAATAAATAACAAGTGGAATAATGAGTGCGAGGATAATTGGTTTATAAAGTTTTTTATCGGGAAAAAGAATCGCGGCAGCGACTGTTGAAGCACCTATTTCTGTAAAAATTGCAATATAGTGCATACCTGAATCTGATTCAGGAACATATATAAGGAAGATTACTAGCCATGCAAAAAAGAAAAAATAAAACACTATAGATGTATTTTTATACCATGATTCTAATTGGGACTCACTCATGGTCGTTAAATCGAAGTTTTTATAGAAACCGTAACTTCGTATAGAAATAAGAACAACCGCAAGGTACCAAAAAAGTGCAGGGACATAATTATCATTGAGCCAGCCTAAGAAGATATAACCCAAGCCGGGAAACAGTGTTAACACTATCATCACAGGGATTTGGTTATGCAAATAACTATAGACTTCGTTCGTTCTCACTTTGTTTATAACCTACTTTAGAGGGTATTTATATCAATTATATATATAAATATTAGCCTATCAACAAAACAAGTGTTAAATCATTTTTTCCTTTCAGAAACAATCAACTCATACGCCGATTTAATTTCCTGGGTTTTCTCTGTCGCCAACTTCATCATTTCTTCAGGCATACCTTTCGCAACTAACTTATCCGGATGATGCTGATTCATCAATCGGCGGTAAGATTTTTTAACTTCGGAATCACTCACACTCGCAGCAATACCTAAAACGGCATACGCTTCTTTGAGCGCATCTTCTGAGGATTGTTGTTGGTAGTGCGCCTGGCCTGAACCTGATTGATGGAAGTGTTGTTGCCCCATAACCATATGCACAAGACGTTTAAAGTCTTCTCGGGAAAAACCAATTTCTTCACTTAAATTTAATAAAATACGCTCTTCGTTAATATCAATCTTACCATCAGCTAGTGCACTAAAAATTAAAATTTCCAGTAACATTTGTGATAAAGCACGGTTGTGATGAGAGATTTGACGAAACTCTTCGATACAACGATCAGGATAAAACTCAACCTGTTTACCTTCATTAAAAAACTCAATAGCACGTTTAGATTGCTGCTCATCTAAACGCATTTGTTGCATTACAGAACGAGCTGCTTGAATTTCTTCACTGCTAACATGACCATCGGCCTTAGCAACATGACCTAATAATGAAAATACTGTTTTAAAAAAGACCTGTTGAATCTCTACACGATTACGTACGTTATTAAAAACGGAAGAGAAGTCGCCCTGGGCTAAACCACGATCAAAAATATGGCCAAAATAGGCTCCAATTATTATTCCCCAAATACTGCCGCCACTAATTAAGTAGCCAAAAAAAGCCCCTGCTAATTTTCCTGCTATGTTCATTTTTACTGCCTTTTAATTTTTATAATTAATCTTATTATGAATGACTAAAATACCGGAATTCAATCACTTACACTCAAGCTACCCACATACATTTTCATCTGACAAGTAAATGTATATTCCCCTGCCTGTTCCGGTTTTATAGTTACTAAAACCGGCTTGTTTATTGGTAAATCAAAGCTCAAATTTAACTTATCAAAAATTACTTTTTCTGCGCACGGCGAAGGATCTTTTCTTACAAAAGATAACTTTACCGTCTGCCCTGTCTTAACTTCAATACGTGCAGGGGTATAGACTCCGTTCTCAACTATAATTTCAATCACAGCAGAAGATGCTTGGAATGATTGTGGTTTTTTAATCCAGAACCACCATACAATTAAAGCAATCAGACTTAAACCGATTAAATTTATAATCATCATGCTATTTTACCTTTTAAATTTAAAAAAACGTAATCGATTTGCATTACTCACAACCGTTACGGATGACATTGCCATTGCGGCACCAGCAATCATCGGATTTAACAAGATACCAAATAAAGGGTAAAGAATACCTGCGGCAACAGGAATACCTAATGAATTATAGATAAAAGCACCAAACAGGTTTTGTTTAATATTACGTAAGGTCGCACGCGAAATCGCAATTGCATCCGCAACCCCATACAAACTTCCACGCATCAGGGTAATGTCTGCACTTTCTATTGCGACATCAGTACCACTACCAATAGCAAAACCAACATTAGCTTGCGCCAGGGCTGGAGCATCATTGATACCATCACCAACCATTGCAACTTGCTCACCCTGTTGTTGTAAACTAACGACCTTGGCCGCTTTATCCTGTGGTAAAACTTCTGCAATTACTTCGTCAACGCCTACTTGTTTAGCGACGGCATCCGCCGTACTTTGACTATCACCCGTCAACATAACGACTTTCATACCTAGATCATGTAGACGTTTTATTGCCTCTATCGAATCTTTTTTAACCGGATCAGATACAGCAATAATACCTTGCAGTTTTCCATCGGATGCAAGATACATACTGGTACGCCCTTGCAGTGAAAGTTCCTGAGCTTTATTTTCCAGTTGTGTAATATCAACTGCATTATTTTTCATTAAACCTGCATTGCCAAACAATATACGTTGTCCTTCAATTACGCCGCTGACACCTTGCCCTGTTACTGCTTCAAAATTTTCAACTTTTAATAGTTCAAGTTGTTTTACTTTTGCAAAATTAACAATTGCTGCAGCTAAAGGATGCTCTGAACCCGCTTCAATGCTTGCGCCTACTTTTAGCACTCCCATTACATCGACGCCTTCTGCTGCCTGCATTTCTGTTATTGATGGTTTTCCTTCTGTCACTGTTCCTGTTTTATCTAAAACAATCGTTGTCAGTTTCCCGGCTTGCTGCAAAGCATCACCATTGCGAATTAATATACCCATTTCAGCCGCTTTGCCCACACCCACCATAATTGAAATGGGCGTTGCTAAACCTAAGGCACAAGGGCAAGCAATAATTAAAACCGTCATAGCCGTCACTAAAGCGTAACTCACTGCTAATTCGTCGCCGACGTTAAACCAAAGCAGAAAAGTAATCACTGTAAGAATCAATACAATGGGAACAAAAACAGACGCAACTTTATCAACCAAACGACCAATCGCGGGTTTGGTTGACTGGGCTTGCCTGACCATGTCAATAATTTGAGCAAGCACCGTATCTGTACCGATACGTTTTGACTGAAATAAAAATGAACCGCTGGCATTAATCGTTCCTGTTGATACTTCATCGCCCACATTTTTCTCAACCGGCATCGGTTCTCCGGTTAACATCGATTCATCAATACTGGAATGACCTTCAATAATGATTCCATCAACCGCTATGCGTTCACCGGGACGAACACGTAATGTTTCATCTAAACCCACATCACTAATCGCAACATCAACTTCTTTTCCGTCACGTAATACGCGAGCTGTCTTAGGTTGTAGCCCAATTAACCTTTTAATTGCTTCGCTGGTTTTACCACGCGCTTTCATTTCCAGTGCTGAACCAAAATTAATTAAACCAATAATAATTACTGCCGCTTCAAAATAAGCGTGACGAGCCAGGCTTGGAACACTGTCAGGAAATAAAACTATGACAAAAGAATAAATGCAGGCAGAGCCGGTACCCAACGCGATTAAGGTATCCATATTTGCGTTGTGAACACGGAATGATTTCCAGGCACCAGTAAAAAAATGTTTACCCGAGTAAAACATCACACCCAGTGTTAAAAAACCTAGCAGCAACCAAATAAGTTGACCGTTTTTCTCATCAATCTCAGGAAAAAATCCTGTCATGCCACCAACAAACAATGGCACACCAACTATTGCAGCAACCCATGCTTTTTTGATTAAGGCACGATAGTAAGCAAACTCAACCGCTTCTTTTTCTTCGTCTTCATCAGCCCCACCTTTTAGCTCAGCAGCATCATAACTGGCTAATTTAACCGCGCTAATGACATCGGCTATATCCATATCACCTTTTACTATTGCCGTGTGTTCTGCAAAATTTACGTTAGCCTCTTCAACACCTGCTACCGAATTTAATGCGGTTTCCACCGAAGCAACACAGCCCGCACAGCTCATTCCTCCAATTGATAAACGATAACTATTCATTTGCAAAAGCGCTCCTAAAAAGCGGGGTTAATGGGCGTCTAAAAATAACTAAAAGACGCTAAATGTAAGACAATGGTAAACTCAATTTTACTCTGTAAAGTTAAAAAATAACTACTGACATATGGAATTTACCTTCATTAGCGCCTTTTTCGTTGGGCTTTTTAGCACCCTGCATTGCGTAGGCATGTGTGGCGGTATTATTGGTGCACTTACTTTTAGCTTACCTGAGCATATTCGCAATAATCGTTGGCACTTAATTCCCTATGTCTCGGCGTACAATTTCGGACGAATAACGAGCTACAGCCTTGCGGGTGCGCTTGCCGGTGGTTTAGGTGGTCAAATTACCGGTCTGGCACCTCAATATGGGCACCTTGTGTTACAACTATTTGCAGCAGTTTTAATGGTCGGCATTGGGTTATACCTTGCAGGCTGGTTTCCTAACTTCACCAAAATTGAACATATTGGTAAGCCTATTTGGAAAAAGCTCGAGCCCATTAGCCAAAAATTGATTCCGGTAAAAAGCCCAACCCACGCTTATTTGTTTGGACTGGTTTGGGGTTGGCTTCCCTGTGGCCTGGTTTATACCGCACTCATTTGGTCAAGCACTGCGGGTAATGTAAAAGATGGGGCATTATTAATGCTCGCTTTTGGCGCAGGGACTTTGCCAACGGTCATGATTGCGGGTATATTAACCGGATGGTTTGTAAGGCTTAGCCGTTCAACTTATTTCCGCCCGCTGGTTGGCCTAACCGTCATCATCATGGCTCTTATTACCGGTTATTTAGCCTTACAACACATTGGCGTACCACATAGCCATCATTAATATTGAATAAAAGGTTTATCGTATGACTTCTAAAATTCCAGGCAAAGCTAACATGTTAGGTGAATCGGCTGAATTCGAAAATCTTAAACGTACCGCTAACATTATGGCTGCGACCGATGTCACCGTACTGATTCAAGGTGAAAGCGGAACAGGCAAAGAGCTAATGGCAAAATTTATTCATGCTCAAAGTAAACGAAAATCAGATCCTCTTGTAACGATTAACTGTGCCGCACTACCCGAATCATTAGCTGAATCAGAACTCTTTGGTCATTGCAAAGGCGCTTTTACAGATGCAACAAGTGATCAACAAGGTCGAATTCAATCAGCACATAATGGCACTCTTTTCCTGGATGAAGTTGGTGAGTTACCTTTAAGCATTCAGGCAAAGTTATTGCGCTTTCTGGAAAATGGTGAATGCCAGACAATTGGTGAAACCAAAACTAAAAAAGTTAATGTACGCGTTATTGCTGCAACCAATCGTGATTTATTTAAAGAAGTTGAAAATGGAAATTTCCGTGAAGACTTATTTTATCGTTTAAATGTTGTTCCACTAGCATTGCCAGGTCTGAGAGAACGACAAAGTGACATTACTCTTTTAATTAACCATCTATCCGCTCAACTTGCAGCTAAACATTGTTTAGATGTTCCTCGTTATAGCCTTAAAGCAATTGAACACTGTCAGCGTTATGCATGGCCAGGCAATATTCGCGAATTAAAAAACTTTTGTGAAAGAATGGTTATCTTACTCAGCGGTAAAACGATTAATGTAGAAAACTTACCGTTAGAAATAAGAGCAGAGCAAAAGAAAAAAATATCCGACCCTTTCACTTTACCGGAAGGTGGTGTTATTTTAGAACAAATAGAAGCACAATTGATTAATCAAGCCATGGATAAAAGTCATGGTAATCAAAGTAAAGCGGCGCGCTTACTTGGTTTAACCCGAAGCGCTTTACTGTATCGAATTAAAAAATATACTGCTTAATTCCCTAATACATCTAGTGGACTTGTTACCGTGACACCTGGTTTGTTTAACACATGTGTATAAATCATGGTGGTAGATACATCCGCGTGACCTAGTAACTCCTGCACCGTTCTAATGTCATACCCATTCTCAAGTAAATGAGTAGCAAACGAATGACGCAGGGCGTGACAATTTACTTTTTTTGTAATGCCCGCTTGTTCTCCCGCCTTTTTAATCTGTTTTTGTAAACCATTTTCATGAATATGATGGCGACGTGTTTCACCCGAACGAGGATCGGTTGAAATTTTTGTTGAAGGAAAAACATACTGCCAGCGAAATTCCTTTTTTGCATTTGGATATTTTCTTGACAAGGCATCCGGAATATAAACAGAACCAAATCCAGCCACTAAATCTTCAGCATGCAGCTCTTTAATTTTCTCAATTTGTGAAGCTAACAAATCTGTTAAACTAGTTGGGATTGGCACAACACGATCCCTTTTACCCTTTGTATTTCTCACTAATATTTGTTGATAACCAAAATCAATATCCAACACGCGCAATCGAACACACTCCATCAAACGCATGCCACAACCATAGAGCAAATTGGCCATTAATTTCTGAGTCGAGTGTTCTATTTTATTAAACAACTTCTTAACTTCAGTTGTCGTCAACACTGTTGGTAAACGCCTGGGTTTTTTTGAATGAGTATATTGAAGTTTTTCAGCCATTTCACGTTGAAGCACTTGTTTATAAAAAAACATCAAACCATTTAACGCCTGACTTTGCGTACTCCCTGATACTTTTTTTCTCACCACTAAATGCTCTAAATAACGCGAAATATGATCAGGTGTTAATTCTGCAGGATCTTGTAATGAATAAAAACTAATATAACGTAACAACCAACCAAGATAAGCACGTTCAGTACGAATTGAATAATGCCGAACCCGAATCTGTGAAATAAAAGCCGTAAGGTGTTCTGGATAACGTTTAAAAATGCGTTTATATAATCCTGATTCCTTATCTTCTTCATCAAAATACTGTTCACCTTTTGCAGGATCTATAGATTGATAATCACGCGCTATCGTTGGGTGTGAATTTGGAATAGAATCATCATTATTTAACTTGTTAACACTATATTCTTCCTTTAATGCTTTATTAATCCAATCATCCCATGGAAACTCTTTAGCCCAAGACGGTCTCACCATATCAACAAATAAAATTTTTAAAGATAAAATGAGCTGATTAAACTGCCAAGGCTCCAAATAACCATTTCTGCCTTTATCTTTTAAATAATTGCTAAGAACCTCCGCAGTAT
>Ga0316204_10011773_pt1 | contig 10865 bp, 10 predicted proteins | sample 6monrhotite_MG_2_FD_205661 | JGI IMG/M metagenome (GOLD analysis project Ga0316204, IMG submission 205661) | Microbial mat bacterial communities from mineral coupon in-situ incubated in ocean water Damariscotta River, Maine, United States -... | ecosystem: Environmental > Aquatic > Marine >... | reverse complement strand
CGGTTTTACAGCGTGGGTTCGCAGAAGAGCAACAGCTTGTCTCCGTCGAAAACCGTCCACGTGTTCGCAAGGTCTTGCCTCCTGATGTCGCCTTGCGGCGAGGCATCTGACGTCGCAACACCCTCTCCCGTGCGGCGCTGGGACGTTGCGTTCCTCAATGGTACGCATTCGATGTTGGCGCGCGCCGTGCGGCGCGTTCTGGTGGATCAATGGGGGGGCACAGGGGGCTCGCACCCTCGCAGCGCAAGCTGCCAGAAGACAGGGGGAGGGCTTCAGAGGCAGCGACTCAGGAGCGCTGAAGGACGACCGGACCCGCCTTGCGGCGAGGCAGCTGACGTCGCAACACCCTCTAGTCTGAGGCGCGGGGACGTCGCGTTCCTCAGAGGGGCCTCTTCGCAGTTGGCGCGCGCCGTGCGGCGCGTGCTGATGGAAGGTGAGGACTCAGTGAGGGGACAACATGACCCTCAAAGGTACGCATTCGCAGTTGGCGCGCGCCGTTCGGCGCGATTGGAGCCTTCTGGCGCTGACTGTCAGCGCCTTCGGCGCAGCGCCACCAACCCCATCAATCCCAGCCAGCTCAACCCAACGGGCGCCGCCCCACCCGAGGCCACGCCGCTGCAGCCACAGCCCTTGCCGCCGCCCGCGCCCGTGCCGCCGTCGGCGGTAGCCCCGTCCGTATCCGCGCCGCCGTCCGAACCGCCATCCGTGTCCTCTCCGGCCTCGGTGTCATCCGCGTCCGTATCCCCGATGTCATCACCAGTGTCATCCCCGCCGGTCTCCCCGGTATCCCCAGGCTCAGTCGTATCCGGCGCATCCGCCAACGCCTCCTCGATCCACCCCAGCGTGTCCGAGTCGATGTACCTCTGCGCCAGCCCCTCAGCCCACCCCCAGCCCTCAGGATCCGCCGCCGCCGCCTCCTGCAACAGCTCCCCCGTCACCGGGCTCGCATAGAGCAGATCCATATGGCTCAGGTTCACCACCCGAGCCTCCACCAGCGACGCCCCCCGCGCCGTCAGCGCCCCCGTGTGACTCGCCGAGTCCACAAACACCAGCCCATCACTCGGCCCCGACACATCCCCGAGCACCAGCGCGCCGCTGAGCAGCCCATCCAGGTCCGACTCCGTCAGCGAGTCCGAGATCACCCCCTCATCCACCAGCGCCTGCGCCAGCTCAGCGGCGTCCGCGCGGCTGGCATCCAGCACCCACCCCCAGGCCTCACCGAACAGCTCATCGAGCCACTCCTGATCCCCATTGGGCATCAGCGGGCTGGAGCCAGCGAGCACAAAGAGCGCGACCCCCGGGTCCACCCCGCGGGTCTCCAGCTTGGTGATGAGATCCCCGCCGTCGACGATGGCCGCGTCGATGCCCTCCGAGAAGCTGAAGAAGCCGTACCCGCCCTCGTAGGTCGTGACCCAGTCCTGCTGGTACGCGTAGTTCTCCAGCCATGGCTGCGCGCCCGGCAGCGCGTGGGACTGCCGACGCAGCAGCTGGCGGTGCCCCGGAAAGAGGTCGCCCGCGCCCCCCGAGAGCAGATCCTGGGCCGTCAGATCCTCGTTGAACGCCGGCACCGCCACCCCGTACGGGTAGTAGGTCTGCCACGACGCGGGCGAGATGGCCGTGTCCGCGTCCAGCGACACATAGTTGTTGTTGGTCCAGCGGTAGCTCGAGTCGATCCCACCCAGCGGCGTCGCCACGAACACCGCCCGCCGCACGTCCCCCCGATAGGCCGTGCCCACCGCCTCGTAGGCAGCCGCCGTGGGCGTATCCCCCCACTCCGCATCGTCGCCGTGCGCGAGGTACACCGCCGCGGCGATCCCGCCCTTGGAGTGGGCCACCAGATCCACCTGCGCGGCGCCGGTGCGCGCTCGGATGCGGGCCACCGCGTTGGCGATCTGCTCGGCCTGCTGGAAGACGTCGCCGTGCGGGTGGGCGAAGGTCACGGCGTAGACCGGTCGCCCCGTGTCATTGAGCCTGGTGCCCAGCGTCACGAAGCTGCGGCTCCCGTTGTCCCCCGCCCCGTGGACCATCAGGATCGGCGTGCCGGTGGCACCCTCCTCGTAGGTGCCCATGTGCAGCAGCGCGCTGGCCGAGTGCGGGGTGCGGCTCCTGAAGCAGTCGTCGATCCAGGGCGCGACCTCGCTGGTGGTCGGCCAGGTGGTGCCGCTGTTGAACTCCTCCTGGGAGAAGAGCGCCCGATCCGGATCCTCCAGGCGCTCGATGGCGCTCCAGAGGCGCACGGCGCCGTCCTGGGTCCAGGTCTCCTCCCCGGTGAAGCGCTCAGCGGGGGACGCGGGGTCGAAGCCGGTGGTGGCGAGGGCCAGGGGGAGCAGTGCCAGAAGCATGGGAATCTCAGAGCTTGGAGAGGAAGGCCCGCAGCGCGGCGTTGAAGCCCGCGGGATCGTCGTGGTGGGCTGTGTGGCCGGCGCCCTTCAGCAGCACCAGCTCGGCGTCGGGCACCGCGTCGCGGCCGGCCTCGGCGACGGCGCGGGTGCGGCCGCCGTTGAAGATGGCGTTGGGGATGAGCCGGTCGTCGGTGCCGAACACGAACAGGGTGGGCGCCGTGATCTCACCGAGCCGGTGGGCCACCGGGTGGTCGATCATGCCGGCGATGGAGCGGGAGACGGCCACCGAGGTGCCGCGAAAGGCCGGATCCTGACCGAGGCGCACGCGCTCCTCGACGAGGCGCTCGACGCCCGCGTCGTGGTTGTTGAAGACCAGCCGCATGGACGCGCGCACCGCGGCCTCGTTGGCCTCCAGCGCCCGCTCCTCGTGCCAGTAGTCCTTCATCCAGTCCCCGGCGCCCCGGCTGAAGGTCTCCACGCCGGCGGGCGCGCTCAGGATGAGCCCCCGCACCCGCTCCGGCTGCTCGACCGCGAGGGTCAGGGCGATCTGCCCGCCCATGGAGTGTCCGACCAGCACCGCCTCGGGGGCCCCGACCGCGTCCATCCAGCCGGCGATCACGTCGGCGTACCAGGGCGGCGTGCAGGGGGCGTCCGGCCGCGCGGAGCTGCCGTAGCCCGGCAGGTCCAGCGCCAGCACCCGGTAGTCCCCCGCGAACTCGGGGAGCTGGTACTCCCAGAAGCCCATGTAGGACGAGAGGCCGTGGATGAAGACGAGCGGCTGCCCGTCGCCGCCGCTGTCGATGTAGGCGATCTCGACGCCGTCGACGGTGAGGGTCTGCACCGGCAGCGGGGCCTCCAGCTCCGAGGGCGGCATCGCCGGCAGCTCGGAGTACTTCGGGACGCAGGCGAGCAGCCCGGTCAGGAGTGTCGTGAACATCAGCGCTCCGGAGCGATCCTAGAAGACCACCCAATAGAGGTACGTGTAGACGGCCCAGGGATCCTGCTCCAGCGGGCTGCCGGCGACCCGGGCGGCGACCAGCCCGACGTCGAGCAGGAACCAGGGGTGCGCCACCAGCCGGCCGTTGACCTCGGTGCCGAGCGCGTCACCCGAGGGGGTCACGCCCCAGGCGTACCCCGCCGTGGCTGTGAGCTTGTTGGGGATCAGGTCGTAGCCGACGTTGCCGGAGGTCGCGACGAGGCCCTCGCCCTTGTTGGAGATGTCGTAGACCACCCCGACGTGACGGTTCACCCCCTGGAGATCCGGGTAGAGCAGCACCGCCCCGTGGGTCGCCCACACCGCGCCCACGATGCCGTAGGAGTTGCCGGTGATGACGCCGCTGTAGACGTCCTCTTCGGGGCCGTTGGGGCTGGTGAAGAGGCCCTCGACCCGCGCCAGGCTGCCGGCGCCGGGGGCGTAGCGCACCCGCAGCTCGCCGCCGGTGGCGAAGCCCCGCACGTCCGGGTCAAGCTGGTCCTCCACATAGAGCTTGCCGAGGTTGGCGGCGGCGAAGGCGGTCACGCCCACCGGGCCCACCGTCAGCGCGCGGTTGTAGCCCGCGTCGGCCAGCAGCCAGATGAGATCCGCGTCCAGCACGGGCGCGTCGGCGTCCTCGCTGGGCCGGAAGTCCAGGCGCGCGGCGCCCTGCATCTCGGCCAGCGCGCTGGCGGGCCCTGCGCCGAACACCGAGCCGCCGCCGTGGCCGTTGTCCCGCAGCACCCAGCCGTGGAGCCCCAGCTGGAGGCCGTAGGCGGGGGCGACCTGGGCGTCGGCCATCAGGAGGGTGACGTCGTCCTCCAGCGCGGTGCCCTGCTCGTAGAGGGTGTAGGCCCCGAGGCGGTAGCGCAGGCGCTCCTGGAAGCTGTCTCCCCAGCTGCCGTAGGCGCTGACCCCCGCGGCCTCCGAGCCGAAGAACTTCAGCCCGCCGCCGGCCCGGAAGAGGTCGTCGGGGGTCGCGGTCGCCGGGTTGTACGCGCCGTCCGCCAGGAACTGCAGCCCCACCACGACGTCCAGGCTGTGGCCGCCCCCCAGCGCCGGCCGGAAGGTGCTGTGCAGCCGCCGGGTCTGGAGGTTCACCTGATCGCCGCCGAAGGCGCCGCCGGTGTTGCCGCGCACCAGGTAGGACTGGTCGCCGGGGGCGAAGTCCACCTCGAAGGCCGCCGTCAGCTCGCCGCGCCCGTCGAAGGTCGGCGGGGCGTAGCTGAAGAAGCCGACGGTGCGGTACTCCCCGAAGCGGCTGCGCTCCTCGTCGCTCACCGCCGTGCCGTTCGTCCCCTCCAGCACGCCGACGACCTGCCCGTCGAGGTAGGGGCTCGTCGGCACGACGTTGGTGAGGTTGTACTTCGCCTGCACCAGCCCCAGGAAGCGGAAGCCGTCGTCCGCCTCCGGGGGGGTGGGCTCGGCGGTCTCCCAGGTGTTGCGCGCGGGCTCGTCCGCCAGCTCGATGGGCAGGCCGGCCCGAGCGGGCGCCGAGAGGACGATCAGCAGGTGTAGGGCGGTGGGCACGGGGACTACTGGCGCTGGTAGATCTGGATGTTGATGTCCGGGGTCAGGTTCGGCCCCGCCGTGCTGCCGAAGCCGCTCTCGGGCGTCGGCGGCGTGTAGCCGTAGTCCGGGTCGACCTGCACCACCTCGTAGGTCAGGGTGTCGCCGTCGACCTGCCAGATGCCTTCGCTGATGGCGGCGTAGGGCGCGCTCTGGTCCACCACGATGGTGCCCGGGTAGGTGGAGGTGTCCACCGTGTAGGTCGCCACGAAGTCCGTGGCGGCGCCGGAGCTGTCGGTGGCGGTGACCGCGAGGTCACCGGAGGACTCGAAGACCGCCAGCACCCGCGTGTAGTTGAAGGGGTTGCCCGCGAAGAGGGGGCTCAGGTCGCCGCCCTCGGACACCCAGGTGCCCACGATGGCGTCGCTGCCGTCCCCGGTGGTGGCCGTGTCATCCGTGGTGCCGGTGTCGTCCGTGGTGACGCCGCTGTCGGTGGTGCCCGTGGGGGCGTCCGTGTCGGCGGTGTCGTCGGTCTTGACGTCGTCCTCTCGGCAACCCAGCAGGGCGATCGAGGCCGCGACGAGCGCGGCGAGGGTGAGCTTCTTCATGGGGTCTCCTCCAAATTCTTCCAGACAGTGAGCGCTTGTTTATCGAGCTTGCCGGAGCCGGTCCGCGGCAGCTCGTCGAGGATGATGATCTGCTTGGGCAGCTTGAAGCGGGCCAGCCGGCCGCCGAGGAAGCCCCGCACCCCCTCGGGGTCCAGGGTCCGCCCGGGCCTGGGCTGAACGAAGGCGCGCCCCACCTCGCCCCAGCGCGCATCCGGCACGCCGATGACCGCGGCCATGGCGACGTCCTCGTGGTCCAGGATCGCCGCCTCGATCTCCGCCGGGTACACGTTCTCGCCGCCGGAGATGAACATCTCCTTGATGCGACCGCGCACGTAGAAGAAGCCGTCGGCGTCGCGGCTCAGCAGGTCGCCGGTGTGGAACCAGCCGCCCCGGATGGACGCCTCCGTGGCCCCCGGGTTGCCCCAGTAGCCCGCGCAGACCGCCGGGCCCTTCAGCAGCAGCTCGCCGGCCTCGCCGACGTCGCACTCGGAGCCCGCGTCCGGTCCGCCGCGCCGCACCAGCTTCGCCTCGATGTGATGGATGGGGAGGCCCACGCTGCCCTTCTTGTCCAGCAGCCGCTCGCGCGGAAGGGAGAAGCAGTTGGGGCCCACCTCGGTCATGCCGAAGCCCTGGCGGAGCGGGATGTCCCGGGCGAGGTAGCGCTCCAGGAGCGGCACGGGCAGCGGCGCGCCGCCGCAGAGGGCGTCGCGCACGCAGGAGAGGTCCGCGCCCTCGAAGTCCGGGTGGTCCGCGATCATCTGGAAGATGGTGGGCACCCCCATCAGCAGGCTCACCCGCTCCTCGCCGATGAGCCGCAGCGCCTCGCCGGGCTCGAAGCCGCCGGTGAGCACCACGCGCCCGCCCCGATGAAAGAGCGGCGTGGAGAGGCAGTTCAGGCCGCCGGTGTGGAAGAGCGGCGTGAAGGTCAGGGTGGCGTCCTGCGGGGTCAGGTCGCAGGCGAGGGTCGTGTTCAGCGCGTTCCAGTGGAGCTGGCTGTGGGTGATGAGCGCGCCCTTGGGCCGCCCCGAGGAGCCGGAGGTGAAGAGGATCACCCAGGTGTCATCGAGCGCCGAGCCCGGCCCGCGCACAGGCTCGGCCCCTGGTCCGGCCTCCATGTCGATGATCACTCCGGCCGCCGCCCGCCCGGCGTTCGCCGCGTCCGTGACCAGCGCCGTGACGTCGAGGTGCTCCAGCTGCCAGCGCAGCTCGTGCTCCGAGAGGCGCCAGTTGAGGGGCGCCAGCACGGCCCCCAGCTCGGCGGCGGCGAAGAGGAGCGCGAAGGTCTCGCCCCGGTTGTGGGCCAGCACGGCCACCCGGTCACCCGCGCCGACCCCCTCGGCCCGGAGGCGGCCCGCCCAGCGGAGCGCGTCCTCATGGAGCTGCCGGTAGGTCCAGCGTCTGCCGGTGGAGACATCGAAGAGCGCCTCGGCCTCCGGTCGAAACCGGGCCCAGACGCCGAGCCAGTCAGAGGTCGCGCGCGCGCTCATTGCAGTCCTCGCTCACCGCGTATCCAGCGGTCCAGCATGGGGTAGAAGTGCTTGGGGCCGTAGCTCCCGACCACCAGGCCGATGTGACCCGTCGGGAGCACGTGGGCCTCGACGTCGTCGCTGCCCACCAGCTCGGCCAGCGGCATACAGGCCGCCGCCGGGGCGATGAAGTCCCGCTCACAGGCCAGCACCATCACCGGGCAGGTGATCCGCGACAGCGCCACGGCCTCACCGCGGATCACCCAGCGGCCTTCGGCCAGATCGTCGGACTGGTAGGTGCGCGCCACGAACTCGCTGGCGAAGGCGCCGCTCGCGGGCACGTTCTCCTCCAGCCAGCGCTCCCGGGCCAGCGTCCGCACCAGCCGCGCGGGATCGTGGCTCGCGGCCTCCAGCGCGATGAACTTGTGCCAGTTGCCCATGGGATCCAGCAGCTTGAAGCCGGACTGCATCAGCGACACCGGCACCAGCCCGTCCGGCCCCACCAGCCCGTCCACGTCGACCCGCCCCGGGCCCACGAGCTGCAGGAAGCGGCCGCCCTCGGAGAACCGCACCGGGGCGGTGAACACGCACAGCTCCGCGACCCGGGCGGGGCGGAGCGCCGCGTACATGGCGGCCAGGGTGCCGCCCTGGCAGTAGCCCAGCAGCGTCGCGCGGGCGGCGCGGGCGTGTCGACAGGCCCGGTCCACCGCACGGTGCAGCAGCTCCAGCAGCACGTACCCCACGTCTTCCTCGGCGTCCTCGGCCCCCGGCACGCCCCAGTCCACGACGTAGGTCGGGTGCCCCGCCCGGGCCAGCCCGGCCACGAGGCTGCGGTCCGCCTCCAGATCGCAGATCCAGTACTTGTTGATGAGCGACGGGATCAGCACGACCGGCTGACGGCGGATGGCGCCAGCCGGCGCGCCCAGCCTCGCCGGGTCGTAGTAGCGGAGCTGGAGCTTGTCCTGGACGTGCACGACCTCGTTGGGCGTCTGCGCCACCGGCGGCCGCGGCGTCAGCGCGTGGATCATCACGCCCCGGCGGTACCGATCCGCCTCATCCAACCCACCGATCCCCTCGACGGCAGCGCGCATGCCGGCGAAGGGGTCGAGCAGACCGAGGGGATCGGAGGCGCGCTTCACCCGCCGGCCTCCGCCCAAGCGATGAGCGCCTTCGGCAGCGACTGGCCGATGCACACGCCCACGTGACCGCCGCGCAGGGTGACGGTCTCCACCGGCCCACCCCACGCGCGCTCCAGGCCGAAGGCGGCCTCGGGGGTGCAGATGTGGTCGCCCCCGGCCGCGATGGCCAGGGCGGGGATGGTCCCCTGCTTCAGATCGACGGGCCGACCGTCCAGCACCCAGCCGCCGTCCACCAGCGCGTTGTTGAAGTAGCACTGGCGCACATACTCCCGGTAGCACTCGCCGGGGAACTCGGTGGGGGCGGCGCTCCAGGCCTCCATCGTCGCCCACAGCTCGGGGAAGCCGGGCTTCTCGAAGCGCTCCCAGAGCCCCCACCACTTGCCGGTCTGTCCGCCGGGCTTCAGCCAGGAGAAGCTCGTCTTCATCAGCGAGCCCGGGAAGTTCCCCAGGTTGTCGACGATGGCGTCGAGGGGGAAGGTCTCGGGGTCGGCCCAGGTCGCCAGCCGCCCGGAGGCGTGGAAGTCGACGGGAGCGGCCAGCAGCGCCATGCGGCGAGCCAGCTCCGGGTAGCGGGAGAGGCAGACGGACAGGAAGGAGCCGCCCACGCAGTAGCCCAGCGCGTCGATGGCCTCCGCGCCGTAGGTCGCCCGCGCGTGCCGCTTGGCCCGCAGCAGGGCGCGCTTCAAGGTGCCGTCGATGACGCGCCCCAGCGTGAGGTCGGCGTCCTCCGGGCCCGCGCTGCCCCAGTCCAGCAGGTAGACGGGCACGCCGGCCTCGAGCAGCGCGGCGACCACAGAGCGGCCGGGCATCAGGTCGAAGACGGTCCAGGTGTTGATCAGCGGCATGCTGATGAAGAGCGGGGTGTGCCGGGGCTCCGCGGGGGCAAACCAGCGCAGGCGCGCCTGGCGATCCCGGTGGATGACGGCGTGGGGGGTCTGGCCGAGCTTCGCCTTGCGCACGGGCTCGGAGGACAGGAACTTCGCGACGCCCGCGGCGCGGCTCGCGATATCGAGTGCCGGGTTGCTCACGCGCTGTCCTTCTTGGCGGGGGTCTTGCGGCGCGCGCGCCTGGGCGCGGCGGGCTTGGACTCCAGCGCCTCCAGGCGTGCCTCCAGTGAAGCGAGGCGCTCGCGCAGCTCCAGGCGGGTCTCGGTGGACTCGATGCGGGCCTTGATGCTCTCCCGCTCCACCGACTCCAGCTTGTCGTTCATCTCCAGGAGGGTGTCCTCCATGGAGAGGAGGCGGTCCTCCAGCAGGCTCGCGATCTTCGCGAGGCGGGTCAGGTCCGAGCGCGTGGGCAGGTGCATCCGCTCCAGCGTCTCGTCGACCGACTTCTGGTAGGAGCCGCGAGCGCGGACCCCCACCTCGAGGTTCTTGCCGACGGCGCCGAGGAAGTTCGGATCATCCAGGATCTGGTCCCACCAGTCGGTCATCGCCTTCTCCCAGTGGCGATACATCTCGCCGCTGAGCTTGTCGAAGTCGCCGAAGGGGCTCGTCACGTTCTCGGGCATGTCGTCTACCTGCTGGGGTTGGGCCGCGCCGGATCCGGAATCAGGAAGCGTCGGCGGGGGCGAAGGCCTCGACCACCTGGGTCTGCATGGCGGTCGCGGCGTCGACGGAGGCCTCGATGGCCTTGGCGCTCATGTTCACGTTGGCGGTGAGCTGCTTCTCGATGAGGGAGAGCTGACCCAGCTGCCAGTCGAGCATGCGCTTGTTGAAGTCAGCGGCGGCGCGGGTCTGGGTGTAGAGGGCCTGCTGGATGTGCTCGGGGGTGGCGAGGAACATGCGAACTCCGTTGATGTCTGGCTGAGGGAATGGACGACGGGGCGCGTCGTCTGATGGGAAGATACCCACGATGTTGCAGTGCGTCAAACTAGATTTTTGCAACGCAACAAAGACATCGGTTCACCTGAACCCGGATATGAGGGGAGCCTGCGAGGAGGCCCGGTGCGGATCATCAAGAAGTACGGCAACAGGCGGCTCTACGACACCAGCCGGTCGGGCTACGTGAACCTGGAGGATGTGATCGCGATGATCCGCGGCGGCGAGTCCATCCAGGTGGTGGAGGCCAAGAGCGGGGAGGATCTGACCCGGCATGTGCTGCTGCAGGCGTTGATGGAGTCGAGTGAGGCAGCTGGGCTGTTTCCCCCGGGGTTGTTGCATCGCATCATCCGGTACAGCGGCGATGATCCCATGCAGAAGATGGTGATGAAGCAGCTGACGATGGGGATGGAGATGCTGGACGCGCAGGTGGGGCGGATGGAGAGTCAGTTTCCGTGGATGGGGCGTGCGGCTGCGTCGGGCGCGGCGGGCGAGCCCGCTGGCGTGGCGGGAGAGCCTGTCCCTGAAGCAGCGGAGGCCGAAGAGCCGAAAGAGAAGGCGTCCAGTGAGCCGCCGCCGACCGAGGAGAAAGGCGAGGAGGTCGATGAGCTCCGGGCCAGGCTGGCAGCGCTGGAGGCGCGCCTCAAAGGCTAGATGACCTCGGCACATGGCGCAGGAGAGTGTGTGCCGTCGTGGCGAGCCGCGTCCCGGCTCCGAGCCGCTCAAACAGGGCCGCATGGCGCGCCAACTGCGAAGGGAACCCTTTGAGGAACGTGACAAGGCCTCGCTAAGTCCCCACCTTCCGGCAGAACGCGCCGTCAGGCGCGCGCCAACATCGGATGCGTACCTCTGAGGAACGCGACGTCCCAGCGTCTCACACTAGAGGGTGTTGCGACGTCAGATGCCTCGCCGCAAGGCGACATCAGGAGGCAAGACCTTGCGAACACGTGGACGGTTTTCGACGGAGACAAGCTGTTGCTCTTCTGCGAACCCACGCTGTAAAACCGG
>Ga0316204_10011771_pt1 | contig 10866 bp, 9 predicted proteins | sample 6monrhotite_MG_2_FD_205661 | JGI IMG/M metagenome (GOLD analysis project Ga0316204, IMG submission 205661) | Microbial mat bacterial communities from mineral coupon in-situ incubated in ocean water Damariscotta River, Maine, United States -... | ecosystem: Environmental > Aquatic > Marine >... | reverse complement strand
CCCGCGCTGTCCGCGGGCCAAAAAGGTCACGCCGGTTGACCACGCTCGGCGTTGGCAGGCGGCGCTCTTGATCACGCGGCGTGACCGAAAAGGTCGCTTCGATGGTCATTGCGCCCGGCCGTTAACATTCAGCACGCCCGCGTTGTGCAGTGCGTCCCTCATATCCTTCGGATCCGCACGGTACTTTCGATCCAGCTTGTCGGTGACGAACGCCGTGACGATGCCGTCCGGAATGTCGGCTGGCGAGCAGTGAAACGTTCGGCTGTCTCCCGGCTCGAGACGGAACTCCGTGTTGTACTCGCGCGTTATGAAGTCCACCCGCGGCCAACCGTTTAGGCCTTCTAAGAGCTCGAACGAGAAGCCGGCGATAAATGCTGGTCGATCACCGTGATTCGCAACGGCGATCTGAATCGCACTCCGAGAGCCGCCGGTGACCTGCCGCAACGCGGCTACCGAGACGCGCAGGTCAGACTGCGGACCGACGACGGTCCCGTCGGAGACACGGCTACGCTGCAGTTCTTCGGCCGCCTGTTTCCAACCCTGGAGCAGACCGATCGGATAGGCGTCCGGGTCAGTGTCGATCAGCTTCGCATGGGTTTCGCAGAGCCAGATGCCGTTGGCCCCCGAGCTCCGCTCTTCGGTGCTGAGGCCCGAATCGTATCGGGGCCCGCCGACCGATGACGCGGTGATGTGCGCAGCAGCCCCAACGTTCACCGATGCGCCTGGATCGACGGTTGGGCCGACAGTGTCACGCCCACACGAGGGGTGGGAGCAGCGACCGCCCACACGGTCGGCAAGGCGTCGCTTCACCCCCACAGAGAAGTAGGTACGCGATGAGCCCCGCGACGCAGGGCTCAGCTCGCGCTGATCGCCGGACTCCACAACCACCCGTCCCGTCGGAGGTGGCGTCGCTTTGAGCTCGCCAGACGCGTCCCGAGCGAGCGCCTCAAGGTAGGTTGGAAGGTCCGCGTGCGTGTCCCCGTAGGACATCACCGTGATGCGTTGAGCGGAGGGATGCGCCTTGCGAATCGCGCCCACTTCATCGGCGCGCGCGAGCCGAAAATGCTCGTGCTCGTCCCTCCGGAAGGTCTTCATCCATTCGAGAAGGGGACCGAAATTCGGATCCTCAAGTCCGCCACCGAAGCCGACGAAGAGCAACGTCCGCATCGACGCCAACGCCTGCTGCATCGCCTGGGCGTGCTCACTACCGACAACATCGGCATAGCTCGAACGTCCGAGAACGACCGACTCGGGGCTGTCCCAATGTCCATGCAGATGCACAATCCCGTTCGCTTGACCGCGCACGATTCGGGTGACCTTACGCTCGTTGGTGTACGCTACGGGCTCAAGCTCTCCGCCGGATGCGATCTGCAGCACGTCGTCGTAGTTCGTCGTGAATAGCGTCCCCGCGCCGAGTTTGATTAGAGCCTCTGGCACGCGGGCATCAGCGAGTTCCCAACCCTCGAACGAGCCCCTAAGCCACTGGGCCCATGCGCCATGCTCCGGATACTCAAGTCGAGCCTCGACCTCCGATGCAACGGCGAGTAGACTGCTGAGATCTTCTTCGTCGAACGCCTCCTGCAGCTTCTCTAGTTCTCGCGCTACCCACCTCTCACTCTTCCCGGCATGCTGCGCGGCGGCCCTCAGTCCATCTTGGAGGAGACCTATCCAGGTAGCGGTGGGCTTGGCGGTTGGGCCTCCTACCGCTCCGATGGAAACCCCGGTGCCCACGATGACCGCCACAGATTCAGAGCGGAGAGCTTGGATCAGTCTCTGACGCGGCTCGATAGGCACCGGCTAAGCATACTGTTTTTGGAGGGGGGCGAGCGCTTCTACGCGGCCGGGAACGTTCACCGGAGTCGACATCCCGCTAGGCAACCGCCGCCCGAGCGGAGGGGTGTTGCCGACCAGCGTCGTGGCCCCAATCAGGACAGGCCTTCGCGTCCCTCCAGCAGCCGAAACACGCTCACCTCAAACCCCGAGCGGAGCACATCGAGGAAGCTGTCGAGCTCTCTATGCCGCATGCCAAACCGGTCGACGAGCTCGCCCCGCGTGTACTTCAGCAGGTCCTTCCGCGCCCGGGCCAACCACCGAGCCACAGAAGACCGATCGACCCGGTGCATTCTCGCCAATGCCGACTGGTCGACCCCATCCAACTCGTACATCCGCAGCAGCGTTCGCGACTTCGCATCCAACCGACCGATCGCAGCCTGAAGCGCAGCGGCGAAACGCTCGCGATGCTCGGCCTTGACCAGAGCCATCGATGCGGTGGGCCCGAGCTCCTCCAGCGCCAGAACAGCATCGTCACCGTCCGCCGCGTGACGCCCCTGCTTACGTCGCCCTGAAATCCCCGCCCGCAGAGCAATGAGCCGAATCAACGCTCGCAAGTCCCCCCGCGCCGTCATCCCCAGCACCTTCGGCCGTCCACCAGCACCCGCACCGAACAACGCTTCGCGAGTCGCCTGACGGATCTCATCCAACTCGTCCGCACTACATCGCAACCGGGACGCCCCCACCTCCACCTCGCGAAAGTACGTCGCCTCGAACCGCCTCAGCGCCTCGTGGTCCCCATCCCGACACGCAAAAACCAGCGTCGCAGCCTCGGCGTCCACGCGCCCGAGAAACGCGACGACCTCCAACGTTTCGCAGCGCCGCCCAAGGTACGCGACGAAGGCTCCCTCGTCCTTCTCCGGCAACCCATGCGTCCGCGCCTGCTCCAGGATCAACCGAAGGGCAACCAGCACCTCGCCTTCGGCCACCGGCGCCACGGCACTCGCTCCTCCACTCAGGAACGCCGCAAGTAGCTCTGCGTCGACCACGATGAACGGATCCTATACCGTTCCGGCCGTGGACTGCCTCGACGATGCCACCGCGCTGGCATTCGCGCGCGGCGAGTCGTCGGCAGCGGATGGGATCCTCGCGCACCTCGACACATGCTCGGCGTGCCGCATGCTGGTCGCAGCCGCCGCAGGAGGCACGGGCGCACGATCCACCACGTCCACCCTACCCACGAGCATCGGCCGGTTCGACGTTGCAGGAGTCGCCGGCCGCGGAGCAATGGGCATCGTATACCGCGGACGGGACACTCGGCTCGACCGCCTCGTCGCGCTCAAGGTGCTCTCGGGCGATCGGCTCGATCAGGCCGCGCATGCCCGGCTGGAGCGTGAGGCCCGAGCGTTGGCCCGGGTCGCCCATCCGTCCATCGTGTCGGTGTACGAGGTCGGAGACTTCGAGGGCTCGCTGTTCATCGCGATGGAGTACATGGACGGCGGCACGCTCGAGGCCTGGCTCCGGGAGGAGCGACCCGCCGCCGACATCGTGGCTCGGTTCGTCGAGGCGGGGGAGGGCCTTGCGACGGCGCATCAGGCCGGGCTCGTGCACCGTGACTTCAAGCCCGCCAACGTGATGCTCGACGAGCGCGGTCACGCACGGGTCACCGACTTCGGGCTGGTCAGCGACGGCACGCCCGAGAACCCCGAGCATGCGGTGGCGGTCACCGACGTCGCGCTGACCCAGACGGGCATGGTCCTCGGCACGCCAGCGTACATGGCCCCCGAGCAGCTCAAAGGGGCGCCCGCCGACCCGCGTTCGGATCAGTTCAGCTTTTGCGTCGCGCTGTACGAAGCGTTGGCCGGGCACCGTCCGTTCGAAGGCGAGACCGTACCGGCCCTGGCCGCGGCGATGGAGCAGGGGCAGGTCACGCCGCCTCGTCGACCGATTGCGCGGCGCGTGCATCGAGCGCTACGCCGGGGACTCGCTCGCCGTCCCGAGGATCGTTTTCCGTCGATGTCGGAGCTCCTCACCCAGCTGCATCAGGCGCCACGCCGTGCCAGCGCGTTGGCGATTGGCGGCGGCGTGCTCGTCAGCGCCGCACTCGCGGCCGGGGTCACGACGTGGGTGTCGTCGTCCCGCGACACGGGGAGTGTCGACGAACCGACAGCGCTCGGTGAACGCCCCGCGCTCGTCCCCACGGCGCAGGCCTGTGCCGACGCGGACGATCGCTGGAGCGCGGTGTGGAACGAGGACCGCAAAGCGCAGCTGCGAGCGTTCGAGACGTCGTCGTGGCCGCAGAGGCCCGGCTCCAACGTCCATCCCAAACTCGCCGAGCGCTGGTCGGGCGTCGGGCGGGTCAACGCGACCGCGACCCTCGATGAAGTCCGACGCTTCGGTGACACGTGGCGGTCGCTCTACGCCGACACCTGCACCGACGCCAACGAAGGCAACACGTCGACCGGCCAGCTTCGCAGGGCATGCCTCGTCGACGTGCTGCGACGGGTGGATGCCCTCATCGCCCAGCCGCCGGCCCGAACCTTCCGAGAGGCGCTCGAAGAGCACCGCACCATGCTCGCTCGCTGCACGACCCACATGGTCGAAGCGCTGACCCTGCCCGAGGGCGAGACCCGCGAGGCGGTCGAGCGCGCCCGCGACCTGATGGCCACAGCCGAGGCCGCTCGTTTCGCGCGCGACCAGAGCAGGGCGCGGACCGACATCGACGAAGCACTACAGCTCGCACAGGGCACCGGGGATCCGCCGCTTCTCGCCGAGGTCTGGCTGTCGCGAGGCCGGATTCTGGCCGAGGCCAACGACATCAATGCGGCCCTCGAGGGCTTGCACGATGCCGTCGCCTTCGCCCAACCGGCGCAGCACCACCGCGTGATGCGGGAGGCCGCCGAGCAGCTGGCGTTCTGGTACATGCTGGGCACCGACGAGGTCGCCCAGTCGCGGCGCTGGCTGCAAACCGCCGAACGCCTCGACGGGCGCGTGCCGCCGACCGACGCCGAACTCGCTCGCCGCGACGTCGTGCGGGGCTACCTCTCGGTTCACCGAGGCGACCGGAGCGATGCGATCGCGGCCTTCGATCGTGCACTGAACGGTGCTCTCCCGGCCGACTTCGCCACGCCGACCCTCGAGGGCCTGGTGTCCCAGCTGCGCGCCGCCGGTCGGAGCACGGAGATCCCCGACACGCTCGACCGAGTCGCCAAAGCCTACCCGCGCGCCCCGGACGTCCAGCAGGCCGTCGCGGGACATCGAGAGTCCTTGCGCTAGGGCCAACATTTTCTCGGAAGAAACTCTGCACGCCACCACGGCGCGCCGCGATGACCCGGTGAAGGCACCGAAAGGTCATCCATGTCCAACATCAAAGTCGCCGAAACCGTATCCAAGGACCAGCTCCGAACCCTGCTGCAGGCTCGATGCCCAGACCTCGACCTGGGCTCGGTGGGCCCCATGCTCACCGCGTCCAGCTCGCGGTGGGTCGCCGCCGCGGTCAACAGTCAGGGCAAGACGGTGTCCGTCATGCCCCTGGTCCGAGATGTGCCCGCCATGCTTGGCATGATGCTCATCATGCTCACCGGAGTCGGGTTGGTCATCTTCGCGGTCACCGTCATGCCCAAACAGCGCGCCCTGGCCCAGCGGGTCCACGGCGTTCTCTCGGCCGAGCTGGGGGTGCAGCGATGAAGGTCGTCAAGATCATCCTGTGGAGCCTGCTCGCCCTGTTCGTCTTGAGCCTCGGCGGCGCGTACCTCTACTTCTCCAACCTTCCGCCGACCGGGGAGGCCGTGTTCTTGGCTCCCGGCGAGCCGGTCACGCTGTCCATCGATGGAGGCCCGCCCGTCGAACTCCCACCCAAAGGGCGTCACAAGGCCAAGCTCGGCGTGGGTCCGCATACCGTCGAGGTCGTCGCGCCGACGAAGCTCGAGCGCACGTTCGAGATCTCGCAACACAAGACCGTCGTCGTGCCCGTGGTGGCAACACAGTGCTACGCGACCCTCGACGTCTCGCTCAGCCACTACGAACTCGGCGGCAAGCAGCGGGCCCCGAAGTTGGTCCGGACGAACCGCGCGGATGCTCCCTTCCCCCTGACCTCGGGGCACTACACCTCGATGGCCGACATCCCCGACCAGCGAACGAGCGGCGCGATGGTGGTCGTCTTGCGTTCCGCGAGCTGCGACGACATCGCAGCGCTCGAGCCAAACGCGAGGGACCCTGCCGGGCTCTGACGCCGGACAGGGTCACCGAAGGAGTGCGTCGTCGACCCACATCAAGCACGGGTCGTCGGTGTTGTTGTCGTTGAACATCAGGTCTGCAGAACCTTCGCATGGTGACGAAGGTGCTCCTCGACGAACGTCGAGATGAAGAAGTAGCTGTGGTCGTACCCTTCGTGCAGGCGGAGTCGCAGGGGTTGCCCCACCGCGGCGCAGGCGTCCTTGAACCGCGAGGGCATGAGCTGCTCGTCCAGGAACGCATCCGCCAAGCCCTGGTCGATGAGGATCTCGGGTCGCATGGATCCATCCCCGCAACCGCGCATGAGCGCGCTCGCATCGTATGCACGCCAAGCGTCTTCATCAGTGCCCAAGTAACTCAGGAAGGTTTTGCGGCCCCACGGAGCCTCGGTCGGAGCGCAGATCGGCGAGAAAGCGGAGACCGATCGGAACAAACCAGGTCGCTTCAGCCAGATGACCAACGCACCATGTCCTCCCATGGAGTGACCCATGACGGACTGGTTCTGTAGCTCGACGGGGAAGTCCTCGTGCACGACATCGAGGAGCTCCTCGGTGACATAGCTGAACATGTTGAAGTGCTGGCTCCACGGGCTCATGGTCGCGTCGAGGTAGAACCCAGCACCCTGGCCCAGATCATAGGCGTCGTCGTCGGGCACGCCCTCCCCGCGCGGAGACGTATCGGGAGCCACGACGGCGAGTCCGAGTTCGGCGGCGACTCGGTACGCGCCGGCCTTGACCGTGAAGTTGTCCTCGGTGCAGGTCAGCCCCGAAAGCCAATACACGGTGGGGACACGAGCACCCTCGACCGCAGCCGGCGGCAGGAACACGGAGAACCGCATGTCGCATCCGCATGCGTCCGATGCATGCGAGTAGTAGCCCACGCGCCCGCCAAACGCTGCGTGTTCCTCGAGAGTCGTCGCGCGCATCAGTACACCACCACCGAGCGAATCGATGCACCCTCGTGCATCAGGTCGAATGCTTGGTTGATCTGGTCAAGCGGCATCGTGTGCGTGATCAAGTCGTCGATGTTGATCTTTCCGTCCATGTACCAGTCGACGATCTTCGGAACGTCGGTACGACCACGGGCTCCACCAAAGGCAGAGCCTCGCCACACCCGCCCGGTGACCAGTTGGAATGGCCGGGTCGAGATCTCTTGGCCTGCTCCCGCAACACCGATGACGATGCTCTCCCCCCAGCCTTTGTGGCAGCACTCGAGAGCCTGCCGCATGGTCTCGACGTTGCCGATGCACTCGAACGAGTAGTCGGCCCCGCCGCCCGTCAGATCGACGATCGCCTCGACCAGGTTCTCGCATTTGGTGGGGTTGATGAAGTCGGTCATGCCGAACTTCTCGGCCAGCTCGACTTTGCTTTCGTTGATGTCGATCCCGACGATCTTGTTGGCGCCGACCATCCGGGCGCCCTGAATGACATTGAGACCAATGCCGCCCAGTCCGAACACCACCACGTTGGAGCCCGCCTCGACCTTGGCGTCGAACACCACTGCGCCGACGCCGGTCGTTACGCCGCATCCGATGTAGCAGACCTTCTCGAATGGCGCGTCTTCGCGGATCTTCGCGACCGCAATCTCGGGCATCACGGAGAAGTTCGAGAACGTGGAGCACCCCATGTAGTGGAGGATCGGCTCCCCTCCGATCGAAAAGCGAGACGAGCCGTCGGGCATCAGTCCCTTGCCCTGCGTCGAGCGAATCGACTGGCACAGGTTCGTCTTGGGATTCAGGCAGAAGTTGCACTCGCGACATTCGGGTGTGTAGAGCGGAATGACGTGGTCGCCGGGCTTGACCGACGTCACCCCCGCGCCAACTTCACGCACAACGCCCGCACCTTCGTGGCCCAGAATGGCGGGGAACGCGCCTTCGGGGTCGTCGCCAGACAGCGTAAACGCGTCCGTGTGGCAGATCCCGGTCGCGCTGAGCTCGACGAGGACTTCGCCGGCCTGGGGCCCCTGAAGTTCGACGTCTTCGATGCTGAGAGGTTCTCCGGCCTTCCAGGCCACGGCTGCTCGAGTCTTCATTCTTTTGTCGCTCCGTCGGCAGGTTCGGCGCTGTCCGACAAGCGAGAGCCTACAAAGGGACTTTGAGCGAGACAATCAGGCGATCTACAACGTATCGTTCTTCCTGAAGAACAGTATGACCGACCGTCTGCGCGGAACCCGAGAGTTCGTTGAAGTCGTCCAACAGGGCTCCTTTACCGCGGCCGCACAGCGGCTCGGGGTCGCAAAGTCCTACGTCTCGCGCCATGTCCAAGCGCTCGAGGAGCGACTCGGCCTCCAGCTCATGATTCGCAGCACGCGGAGATTCACGCTGACCGAGCACGGCGAGATCTACTTCCAACAGTGCCGACAGCTCTTCCAGAGCATTGAAGAGCTCGAGCAGCGACTGCAGGTCGACAACCTGAGCCCACGCGGCACGGTCCGCATCACGGCCGCAGGCATGTTCGGCGAGGAGTATGTCGCCACGGCGGTCGCCAGCTTCATCGCGGCGCATCCTGACGTCAGCGTCGAGATCGATTTCACCAATCGTCAACTCGACCTGATCGAACGCAACATCGACATCGCGTTTCGGACCGGCGAGCTCACCGACGGGCCGTTCATCCGCCGAAAGCTCTGCGCCTATCCCCTGGTCGTGGTGGCAAGCCCCGCCTACCTCGCTCGCGCAGCGGCCCTCGAAACCCCCGACGACATCCGAGCGCACAACTGCCTCGTCGGCACGCTCACCCACTGGCGCTTCGACAAAGGGAGTGACTTCGAGGAGCGCCGGGTTCGCGGAAGCTGGCGGAGCAACAACGGGCGGGCACTGGTTGCGGCGGCCATCGAGGGCTTGGGAATCACCCAGCTCCCGCTGTTCTACGCGCGCGAGGCGATCGAGCGCGGCGACCTGGTGACCGCCCTCGAGCCATTTCTGCGCAACCAGATCCCGATCTGGGCGCTTCAGCCCCAGCGCGTCTACGTACCGCTGCGTGTCCGGCTTCTGCTCGACCACATCTACCAGCGCTGCGGAGACCTTTCGCGGCCCTAGAGAGGCGGCGTCTTGGCTCCCGGCGAGCCGGTGACGCCATCTATCGATGGAGGACCGCTGGTGGAACTCTCGGCCACAGGGCGCCACGAAGCCAAGCTCGCTCAGCCACGACGAGCTCGGCGGCAAGCAGCGGGCGCGGGTTCTGAACGGCCGAACTACCAGGACTCGCACACGGCCGAGTAGTACCAGTGGTTGGACCAAATGAACGGGTCCATCCCCTCAGGGATGTCGGCGACCCAGCAGTTGGCCCCGTCGTAGTAGCTGCCCGGAAGTGGGCATGCGTTCCCCGGAAGTGGCGTGTGGTAGTAGCCGTCGCCCCAGATGAATGCGGTCGTGCCAGCAGGCGCCTCGCCCATCTGACAGTTCGCGCCATCGTGCCAACCCCCGCCAGGACATGGATCGTCGCAGGGGCACATGGGGAGGTCGGGGTCCTCCCATTGGTCGACGACGTCGTCGATCCAGTTGGAGTGTCGGTCCACGCGCACGGAAGTTCCGCTGGAGAAGGTGAGTACGCCGATGAGCTTTCGAATCGGGAAGAGGGCCTTCTTCGCAGATTCCGCCCCATCGCCTCCGCCATCATCGTTACCCAACTCGCCCAGCGGGTATCCGTACAGCGACCCTCCCGAGTCTCCAGGAAAGGCCGAGACGCCGAGAACCCCGAGTTTGAACGCCGAGAACCAGCTCAGCGACCCGTCGGTGGAGCGTTTCGTGCCCCAGTCCGTGCCGTTCCAACTCGTCGGCCCATAGCCCACTGCGTCAATCGTCGATCCGAGGTCGGAGTCGGCCAGTGGGGTGCGATTGATCCGTGCAGGGCGGATGTCGGTGACGTTGCAGCCCAGCCGCAGCAGGGCCACGTCATTGTCGTCACCGGGGTTTGCATAGTTCGGGTGGTGTAGGTTCTGTTCAACCTGAATCGTATCGACCCCCGCCGATGTCGTCGTTCCTCGTTGCACGTAGAGTCCGCTCGCACCTCCAAAAGCGGCGTGTGCATTGGTGAGCAATACGTTGGGGGCCACCAGCGTGGAACTACCCCGCATGGTTGGGCCATTCCAGTATCGGATCAGCATGGTCTGGGGTTCGTCTGGCTCGATGGCCCCTGCGAGACGGAGTGTGTCGTTCTCTCCGTCGCTGTCCTCCCAGTCCAGGGCGTCTTCGGCGAGGCCGGCCTCGTCTTCGACATCACAGGCTACGCCGGACAGCAGGCCCATCGCGACGGCAGCGTACAAGAGTGTGGTTGTTCTGATTGTGGACATCATCCTGTTCCTCGAGACCGGATACGGCAGGCTGAAATACGTGCTCTACCCGGCTCTTCCTGAGCGTTCGCGGATGTCGATGCGCCGCAATCTTTGACGGAATGGTTAAGGGTGAGGGCCGGCGGATTGGTGTTCTGTCCCGGTGCGTCCGCCTCTTGGCCCGGGTTTCTTAAGCTCTTTGTGTCTGGTCGATTCGACCGAGAATCGGATGCGGAATGAGCGCGTGTTTGCTGTCCGGAAATGGGGTGACTAGTACGTCAGTTCTGAAGTTCGTTCCGGGTTTCCGAGGGGTTCGGAGCAAGAGAGCGAAGCGTCCCGGAGGGATGCGTAGCGGGAAAGACGAAGAGTGCCGAACGCAGGCCTGACCAACCGAGGGGTTCGGAGGCCCCCCACACCCAAAAGGGGGGGGGGGGCCGCAGAAACCCGGCACGGACTTCAGGCATGAGGTACTAGAGAGACGAACCGCAAAAACACGCGCGCCAGTGCACGCCTGGGACCAGTTGTGGCGGCGTCGCTCAGCGCTCGCGGTGTGCCCGACACAGCTTCGGCCTCCCTCCTGGCCACAACTGGCCCCAG
>Ga0316204_10011770_pt1 | contig 10867 bp, 10 predicted proteins | sample 6monrhotite_MG_2_FD_205661 | JGI IMG/M metagenome (GOLD analysis project Ga0316204, IMG submission 205661) | Microbial mat bacterial communities from mineral coupon in-situ incubated in ocean water Damariscotta River, Maine, United States -... | ecosystem: Environmental > Aquatic > Marine >... | reverse complement strand
TCTGTCATAGAAACACTGGCGAGATTAAGCGAGCCGGCTTTAAGTAAAGCTGCTGTAAGTTATACCGAAAAAGTAACTTTATCGTGGTGTATTTTTTTCCTCTGTAACACAGCTATCTCACTTTATACCGTCTGGTTATCTGATATGGCCGTTTGGACAATCTATAATGGCTTTGTCGCTTACATCCTAATTGGCATATTCTTTTTGGTTGAACTGATAATACGGCGTCAGGTGAAAAAGCAGCACAGCAATGAAACCTCATAAGTTTTTGCAACTTTCAACGCCATGTTTCATTCACAAACGCGGCAACAAAACACGCGCCGATTTTATCACTGCGGTACAAGCATTGAGAGCCAGGATTCGCTTAAGCCTCAACGAGAAAAATCCTATTGTTGTTTTGCATCATAGCGATCGTTTTGAATTTGCAGTTCGGTTATTTGCGCTTGCTTTAGAGCAATGTGTTATCGTCCTGCCAATCAATGGACAAAGCAAGAGCTTGCAAGAAGCCAGTGTGAACGCCCAATTTGTCATAGGTGAAATACCTCGTGATATAACTTTACCAAATCTTGAGCATTGTGAGAATCTAACCAATGTTGGCCCATTTCAATGGCCGGAGGAAGCGCCATTGATATTTATGACCTCTGGATCAACCGACTCGTCCAAGAAAATCGAAAAAAATTGGCTCTATCTAAATAGAGAGCTCGAACAGTTGTCGAGTACATTTGCTGTACCTAGAGGAAGTGCGGTACTAAGCACAGTATCCCACCAACATATATATGGTTTGTTGTTCGGGCTTTTGTGGCCTTTGCAAGCAGGTCAATCGATACTGCCACAGGTCGTTTACCCGGAACATGCAATTACATATCTTAATAAGTATGCCCAAACTATATTAGTATCTAGCCCCGCTTTTCTGTCTAGATTAGTGATAGATAATGTCTTGATATCGTCCCGAGAATCACTAGTTGATATTTTTTCGTCCGGTGGTCCATTAGATGATCAGGATGCAATAATGCTTTATTCACAACTTAATGTTCCCGTGACACAAGTTTATGGTAGTACAGAAACAGGGGGTATCGCATATCGACGCGTTATGGCTATACCGCCGCCTAATTGGCAATGCTTTGAGAATACGCTCGTTGATATTGAACCCATCACTAAACAAATATTGCTGACATCTCCATTGGTTGACACCAAACAGATGCCGCTAGATGATCGGGCAGAGAAAAGTTCAGAGGGTACATTCAGGTTGCTCGGAAGGCTTGATAGAACAGTCAAATTAGAAGAAAAACGAATCAACCTCACACAGATGGAACAGCGTTGTCAGAATAACAACGCTATTGTTGAGTGTAAAATACTTGTCATCCGCGGTCAGCGTACGATACTAGCAGGTGTAGTAGTCCTGTCTAATGTGGGTAAAGAGATATATCAGATTGAAGGCAATCGGTTATTTAAGAAACGCATTTCGAGCTGGTTATCAGATTATTATGAACATGCGACATTGCCACGAAAATGGCGCATTGTAGAGTCTTTGCCATATAATGACCAAGGAAAAATACCACAGGATGCCTTGGAGGCGCTTTTTGTCTGATTTGAATAATATACAGCCTGAGATAATAGGAGTTTCTCGCGACTCAAATGATGTTGAATTAAGTTTGTATGTGAGTCAAAATCTTGACTGTTTTAAGGGACACTTTCCACAAACCCCCATTTTACCTGGCGTAGTTCAACTCGATTGGGCTATTCATTTTACTAAGATATATTTTGAGCTGATAGATCGTGAGTTAAGTCATGTTGAGGTGCTTAAGTACAAAGCCGTAATTGCTCCAAAAAGCAGAATAAAAATGCAATTACAGCAGAAATCTGAAGTTAAATATTGTTTTAAAATATATTCTGAGTCACAAGACCATGCCTCAGGCCGATTGGTTTTTAAACAGCAATCATGAAATTTTGCTTCGTTATACCAAATTATAATCATGTGAGATCATTTGACTCTCTAATCAGAGCCGTTAAGCAATTTGATTACCCAATTTACATTATTAACGATGCGAGTGACCCCAATGCCAAATTACTTTTTGAGCAGTTAGTAGAAGAGGATAGCCAGTTACATTTAATTAATCATGAACAAAATAAAGGCAAAGGTGGTGCCGTTAAAACCGGATTAAGAGCGGCCTACTCACATGGCTATACTCATGCCATACAGATAGATGCTGATGGACAACATCAGATTGATGATATTGGCCGCTTTATAGAGTTGTCCCGTCAATTTCCCTCAAAGGTCATTAGTGGTAAGCCAGTTTATGATGAAAGTATTCCGATGCATCGTTATCTTGCTCGTTACATTACTCATTTTTGGGTTTGCGTTGAGACCTTATCAATGTCACTGAAAGATACTATGTGCGGATTTCGCGTGTATCCCTTGTCAGAAACAATCCAGTTAATCAATAATACCCAAACCGGTAATCGTATGGATTTTGATATTGAAATCTTGGTTCGTCTTTATTGGGCGGGCGTTAAAACGCACTTTATAGAGACAAGTATTATTTATCCTGAAGATGGGTTGTCGCATTTTCGTTCCCTTGAAGACAACCTTTTAATTAGCTGGCTTCATACGCGGTTATTTTTTGGCATGCTGATTCGAATTCCTAGACTTTTGCGTGGTAGTTGAGAAAATGGCTGCAACTAAACATTGGTCTAAAGTTGACGAACGCGGCAGCTTGTTTGGTATGCGCTTTCTTATTACAGTTTACAGGATACTTGGGCGCTATATATTGTGGATATTTTTGTTTCCAGTCGTGACGTATTTTTTTATCACTGGTCAAAGTGCTAATGCCGCTATTAGGGAATATTTTGAACATTTGCATAGCGTCTATCCAAATGCACCAAAATCGTCTTTCTGGAATCGCTACAAGCTGTTTTTAATCTATGCGAATTCAATTTTTGATCGATTTGATGCTTGGCTGGGTAAAATTGAAATGTCTCGCATCGAGTATAATGACAAAACTATTTTTCCAGCAATGGTTTCATCCCAAAAAGGGGCTATTTTCATTGGTTCTCATCTAGGGAATCTTGAGGTATGCCGTGCCTTGGCGCAGACCTATACAGTGGTGATTAATGTCTTGGTATTTACAGATCATGCTGAAAAGTTCAATCAGGTACTATCCGAAATAAATCCAGATGTTCAAACCAATTTGTACCAATTAGCCAATATCTCTCCTGAAATGGCTATCATGCTGAAAGAGAAGCTAGATGCTGGAGAAATGATTGTGATTGTGGCCGACAGAACAAGTACCACGGTTCCAGGAAAAAGTTTTGATGTTGAGTTTTTTGGTGAGATGGCGGCTTTTCCCCAAGGTCCATTCATCTTGGCGTCTTTGCTCGATTGTCCTGTTTACTGGATCTATTGTTTAAAACGTGACGGGAAATTCAATATGGTATTTGAATATGTTGCTGATAGTCTCTATGTGCAAAGGAAAAAACGAATTGAACATCTGCAGCCAGTCGTAGAACAATATGCTAGTAGGTTAGAATTCTATACTAGAAATTATCCATTCCAATGGTTTAATTTCTTCTCATTTTGGCAGCCTTCTAAAGCGTTGGAAGACAGGGAAAGATAATCATCAGAGGACTATTTTAAATGGATACACCTGTAGTATTTGGTCAATCAAAGTTGACGATAGAGGATGTTATATCAATCTCTTTATATGATGCAAAAACTAGTGTTTCAAATCAGGCAGATTTTGTAAAACTCATTAACACCGGCGCTGAATGCCTTGACACTATGTTAGCAGATGATGGTTACATCTATGGTGTGACAACTGGATACGGCGAGTCAGTCAGTGTGCATGTGCCAGAGCATTTAGTGCCTGAACTACCGATCCATTTAACACGCTTTCATGGTTGTGGTTTAGGTGACAATTTTACAATAGAAGAAGGGCGCGCCATACTTGCCTGCCGTCTAATTTCATTGTGTCAGGGATACTCTGGTGTAAGCTATTCTTTGTTGCATGCTCTCAACGAACTATTGACTAAGAATATTATTCCTATCATTCCTCAAGAAGGATCAGTTGGCGCTAGCGGCGACTTGACTCCATTATCCTATGTGGCTGGAACATTAATCGGTGAACGTAATGTCTATTATAATGGACGCGAAATGTCTGCCAAAGAGGCTTTTAAGTTAGCAAATATAGATCACGTGGTACTTCGACCTAAAGAAGGGTTAGCATTAATGAATGGAACGGCAGTAATGACGGCCCTTGCCTGCATCGCTTTCCATCGAGCTGAATATCTTGCCAAATTAGCGACGAGAATAACTGCTATGGTTTGTATGGCACTCAAAGGAAATAGTTATCATTTTGACGAAATGCTATTTATAGCCAAACCACATCTTGGGCAACAACGCGTGGCTGCAGGTATTCGTGACGATCTGAGCCAATACCATCAGGATGAACACGAATTCAGACTTCAGGACCGTTATTCTTTAAGGTGCGCCCCGCATGTCATTGGGGTGTTGAGCGATTCATTAGATTTTTATCGTACCCAGATAGAAAACGAATTGAACTCTGCAAACGATAACCCATTAATCGATATTGAATCTAAACGTGTTTTGCATGGGGGGAACTTCTACGGAGGTCATATTGCAATGGTTATGGATAATATGAAGACAGCAGTGGCTAATATTGCCGACTTGCTCGATCGTCAATTAGCCATGATGGTGGACACTAAATTTAATAATGGTTTGCCGGCTAATCTATCTTCAAGCAAAGGTGAATATAAACATATTAACCATGGTTTTAAGGCTGTCCAAATAGGGGCTTCGTCATTTACTGCTGAAGCACTCAAGTTGACCATGCCGGCGAGTGTATTTTCACGCTCTACAGAATGTCATAATCAGGATAAAGTGAGTATGGGCACCATCGCAGCACGAGATGCTCTAAGAGTGATTCAATTAACCGAGCAAGTGATAGCGTGTACTCTACTCGCTAGTATTCAGGCAATTAATATCAGGCTTAAAAGCGATGATTTACAAGCTCAACAAGTCGGAAAGGTTATTCAAGAGCTCATGACCGAGGTAGGGCATTACTTTGCAGAACTTGATGAAGACAGACCTTTGGAACACGAATTGCGAACCACAATTAACAACATCCAATCTCAAGCATGGGCATTATATGAGTAACAAACCTATCGTCTCAACCTTTGTTGACATTGATATTCCTTTTTTTGATTGTGATGCCATGCATATAGTTTGGCATGGTCATTATGTGAAGTATCTTGAAATCGCAAGATGTGCATTGTTTGATAAAATTGATTTTAACTATTTGCAAATGCACAAATCAGGCTACATCTGGCCAATTGTTGATATGCGAGTGAAGTATGTTAATTCAGTTTCGTTTGGCGACAAAATTACTATACAAGCTGATTTGGTTGAAATGGAAAGTCGATTGAAGATTAACTATCTGATTATTGATAAAAAGACTCAAACTAAAATCACTAAGGCGTATACCATACAAGTTGCTATTACAGAGGCTACGAGAGATATGCAATTTGTGACGCCTAAGATATTTTCGCACAAGGTGAATCAATACTTGGCTAATGAAGCATAGAATTCTACAGGTACTATTCGTAATGAGCATCACAGTTCCCATCTGTGCTGTAGACAAGGTCGATCCACTTGATTTGTTAGCAACTTATAATACGCCAATCATTGGCAAGTTCACTCAGAAAAAGTATTTTAAGATCTTGAAAAAACCAGTGCGATCATCCGGTATTTTTTCTGCCACAAAAGATGGCTTTAACTGGCAAATAACAACCCCCGTACCATCAGCGGTAATTTTACAGGGGGAAAACCTCTATCTTGAGAATAGCCGTGGAGATAGAGAATCTCAACCAAATGCACATAGTTTTATTACTATTCTCAAAGCTATTTTAATTGGCGATAAAAGTACTATACGCGCTTATTTTGATGTAGATCAGGGTGATATTAATACCTGTGCTTCACTTGTTCCAAATTTGGCTCTGATGAGAAAAGTCCTCACAAGACTTGATATCTGTCAACGAACTGATGGTTATGAAATTGAACTGTTTGATAGTAACGATGTGAGGACGATTATAACCTTAGCCATACAATCGGATAGCAAGTAATGGGGCGTCATTGGCTTGTTATCCTAGCAACTCTTTGTCTTTTGTTAATTGTCAGTTATTTCTCTCGAATCTCGTTTAATAATGACTTGTTTTCTTCATTGCCACAAATTGCCAATCAGGGAAAAATTGCACAAGCAGAACAGATATTCTTTGAACAAAATCAATCTAAAGCATTGATTAGCATAGGTGGAGAGAATAGTCGTCAGGCAACACTATTACTGAAAGATCGCGTGCGTGACTTTCATTGGAAAGACATTACAGAGTCACAGTTTGACATTGATGAACTGGCGGGAGAACTAGTTAAGTATCGAGCAGGGTTAGCCTCAGAAAGTTATTTTGAGCATTTGCAGTCAGATGATTCCTTTCAGCTCTTTTTCTATGAAAAATTAAACGAGACAGGTAATCCATTCGTCAATCGAACACTTGAGTCTGATCCTGATTTGATAATTAGCGAATATATAGAGTCAAACTTGCAGAATTTAATTAATATTAGTTGGGATGCAGGTGTCATGCAGACACAAGGACAACTAACAGGTGATAAAAGACACTGGTTAATACTCGATACACTAGTTGCCAGTTCAGACATACAAGAAGCTATTATTACAGCGATGCAGATTGAGGAATTATTGCAGAACTTGTCCAATGATTTCCCTATGGCGGACATTCGATACAGCGGAATACTCTTTCATACTGCTCAGAATGCTAGTCAGGCCAGAACAGAGATGACCGTTTTTGGCGGTGCAAGTATGCTCTTATTAGTTTTGTTAATGAGCTACTTTTTCAGAAAGCTTAGTATGGTTATTTGGATTTTCTCAACGGTGCTAATTGCCTTCGCAGCTGGCGTGGTTATGGTAAATGCAATTTTTGGTCATATCATCATCATTACACTCGTATTTGCTACTACCCTGATTGGTATTTCCATGGATTATTGTTTACATACATTATGTAAACATAATAGTCGCAACACTTCTGATATAGCTCACCAACATTTAAAAACTGGACTAGTTGTAGGCTATATCACGACAGGTCTTGGATATGCCTCTCTAATGTTGACCTCCATCCCAGTTTTACATCAGGTTTCCATATTCATTATCACGGGTTTATTTGTGGCGCTCATTGTCAGTTTGGCATATCAGCCTGTTGCCTCGCAAATGCTATCATTTACGTTGCCAGAACACGTGAAAACACGCCTACGAACGGTCAGGAGATATCGCTACATAGTCATAAGCGCTGTCGTGATGATTTTGTTAACCGGTATTTTTATAGCGCCTATCCAGTTTAATGATAACGTTAGAATTTTAACGGCAAGCTCATCTGAGCTGATAAAAAATGAAGCCTTTCATCGTGGTTTGTTGGACCATTCAGATAATCAGCAATACTTCGTTTTCGCAAAGGATATGCAAACAATATTATTGAATGAGGAGCAGCTGGCCAGCTCGCTCACAGAGTTAAATAGTGATATTCATGTAAACAGAGTTAGCTCATGGTTGCCATCGTTAGATAAGCAGAATAGAACGTATCAGCGCTTAAAGAGTGCTGAGTCAGCAGGTGTATTTGATAAAGCACGAAATTTATTTAATAACGACGCGCAGACATTTACATATATGCCATTAACACCTGAAACTGCCTTATCTGGGAGTCTGAATGATTTACTTAGTGCCAAAGTGGCAATAACGGATGATGGTGTCATATCGCTGGTTGGCATAGTTGGCAGTAGCCCTCAGCAAGTGTTAGCAATAGCTGATTCTTTGGAAATAGAAATATATCATTATGATAAAGCTGGTGACCTAACGTCTGCTTTTAAGCAAATGCGTGAAAATTTGCTCCTATGGGTCGGCATTGCGATTGTTTTTATGTTCATCATCCTGGCTGCAAAGTTTGGTGTCCAGATGGCTATTTTAAGTAGCGCCACAGTGGCTCTTATCATGTTCTCAGCAATCTATATATCAACACTTTTTCAAGGTGCACTTAATCTGTTTAATATTTTAAGTGCTATTCTGATCATGTCTTTGGCAATTGATTATGTGATCTTTTTTCATTTGAATGGTTTGAAGACGCATAATTTTATGGCCATTAGTTTGTCTGCTATATCTTCGATATTAGTATTTGGGATGTTAATATTCAGTGCAACACCTGCAATAAGTAGCTTTGGTTTAACTACCTCGGTTGGTGTCTTATTTGCCTATCTGTTAAGTTTATTGCTGCAAAAGGAGAATTAATGAAGCTTGAAACAACGGATGTTACCGTCATCGGTGCTGGACCTTCTGGCACTACAGTCGCAGCACTACTTCATCAGGCAGGATGGAATGTTGTCATTCTGGAGAAAGAAACCTTCCCTCGTTTTTCTATCGGTGAGAGCCTATTACCACAATGTATGACAGTGCTGGAAGAGGCTGGCTTACTAAACGATTTAAATGCACATGCAGAGTCGCTTGGTTTTCAGAAGAAAAATGGAGCAGTATTCAGACGTGCTGATGAGTGTTCTAGTTTTGATTTTACGCAAAAGTCCTGTGAAGGACCGGGTACTACGTTTGAAGTCAAACGAGCTGATTTCGACAATTTGCTGGCTGAATCAGTCTCTGAACTTGGTGTTGATATACGCTATGCCCATAAAGTCTTGGATATTGATGCCGACTCGACGAAACCGATATTAACAGTACTGAATTCTAATCAATCACGGTATCAAATACAAAGTCGATTTATATTGGATGCTAGTGGTTTTGGACGAGTCTTACCAAGGCTTCTTGATCTTGAGGCACCCTCAAGTTTTCCGGTTAGACAGTCTGTATTTTGTCATATCAAAGATAATATTGTTTCTTCTGAGTACGACAGAGAAAAAATTCTAATTGTCATCCACCCCAAAAAGAAGGACATCTGGTACTGGTTAATTCCATTTTCAGATGGTACTGCAAGTGTGGGTGTTGTTGGTAAACGTGAGTATTTTGATGACACAAAAAGCACAGAGGAGTTATTTAAGGAGTTCATAAGTCAAGAGCCAAACTTGCGCGAGTTGTTGAATGATTCTGAAATGGTCACTGACACGAGAACAATATGTGGATATTCCGCTGATGTAAAATCTCTTACAGGCCCGAATTACTTGTTACTTGGTAATGCGGGTGAGTTCCTAGATCCTGTCTTTTCATCGGGGGTCACCATTGCCATGAAATCATCATCTCTTGCAGCCAAGTGTGTAGATAAGTATTTGAGAGATGAAGCAGTTTGCTTCCAAACCGAATTTGCTGAACCTCTCAAAGAAGGTGTGGAGTGCTTTAAGTCGTTTGTTGAACTATGGTATGAAGGTGGGTTGCATGACATTTTCTTTTATGAAGACCAAGATGCACATATTAAGAAAATGATATGCTCTGTGCTTGCAGGCTATGCATGGGATGAGAAGAACCCGTATGCCTCTATGAGCAGAAAACGGCTGAATGTATTAGCAGAGTTATGCGCAAACTAATAATATTTTTGAGCGTGTTTATTCTCTTTGGTTGTGCCTCGAGGCCTGACAATAGTCCTGGCTTGGTGTATTTATCCTCAGATATCTCATATCAACTGACACAAGTGCCGGATGAATTAATAGGCCAAGAACAAACAGTCTTTATTACAATTGAAAGTGAAAATAGCTATACAGAACTTTTGGTGGTGACAACATTTACCAAAACGGCCATTGGGATGGTTTTTTTAACACCTGAAGGTATACCTTTGACAGAATTTACTTATCAATTAAATGGCGATGTTCATAGCAAACAGTATTTACCCTCTGTTAAATTACAACCAAAATATATTTTGGCCAATCTGCAAATCATGCTTTGGCCTGTGGCAGAATTGAATAAGGCTTTATTCGGAGCAAGGGTGCTAGAAAAAAATAGTTCAAGACAGGTTCTTTCGGACGATGAATTAATTTATGAGGTTCAATTTGGCGAGAATGAAGATGTATTTTATAACCATATTAATGAGTTTAAAATGGTCATAACACAGGTTTCAAACTAATGGTATTTTTGAATGACCTAGGCATTATTTGTGCTTTGGGTGTAAATAAAATCGCAGTAAGTCAAAATTTATTACATGCTGATGGTCAAGAGTTTCTCTCTCACTTTGATATAAATGGCGAAGAAATACAAGGGTTTTATACTGGTCGTGTCACTCAAGAGCTAGACAATATAGATGATTTGTCCAATACCTATATTTCAAGAAATAACCGTCTGTTGTTCCATGCTTATCGTGAAATTGAGCGTACATTTCAGACACTCAGAGTTGACATACCCGATGAAAGAATAGCGGTAGTACTTGGTACTAGTACCTCTGGTATAAAAGAGGGTGAGTTGGCAAGAAAAGAATTTGATCAGACCGGCGAATTCCCTAGGGATTATTCTTATTCTAAGCAGGAAATGGCCGCCCCATCAGAATATTTAGCAATAACCGCGAATATAAAAGGTCCTGCTTATACTATTTCAACAGCATGCAGCTCAAGTGCAAAAGCATTGGCAAGTGCAAAGAGCTTAATAGATGCCGATATCGCTGATATCGTTTTGTGTGGAGGGGTAGACACCTTGAGCGAATTGCCACTTAGGGGCTTTTATTCATTGCAATCGACTGCTAAAAAGTACTGTAACCCTTTTTCAAAGGAGCGAGATGGCATTAATCTGGGCGAAAGTGCGACTTTATTTGTCATGTCCAAACATGAGTCTGATATTTGTCTGAAAGGTTTTGGTGAGTCATCCGATGCATA
>Ga0316204_10011767_pt1 | contig 10868 bp, 10 predicted proteins | sample 6monrhotite_MG_2_FD_205661 | JGI IMG/M metagenome (GOLD analysis project Ga0316204, IMG submission 205661) | Microbial mat bacterial communities from mineral coupon in-situ incubated in ocean water Damariscotta River, Maine, United States -... | ecosystem: Environmental > Aquatic > Marine >... | reverse complement strand
TCCGGCAGCATATCAAACAACGCATCATAAAGGGGGCGCAAATAGGGATCGACTTTTTCGCGCATATCGCCAGGCAGGAATCCCAGCTGCTCACCTGCCTCAACGGCTGGGCGCGACAGAATGATTCGCTCCACGTCTCCACGAACCAACCGCTCAACCGCCTTTGCCACCGCCAGATAGGTTTTCCCGGTACCGGCAGGTCCTTGACCAAAGACCAATTGATTTTGGTCTATGGCTTTCAGATATTCGGCCTGCGTCGCGGAGCGCGGGGAAATATGGCGCTTGGGCGTTATGGTTGCGGTGGACGTGTCACTCATATCGCCTTTTGGTGAGCGTATCATGCGCAAAGCGGCATCTACCTCGGCCAGATCGACCGGCATCTTTTTCTTCAACCGTGCATACAGGCCGTCAAACACCTGACAGGTGGCATTGACGTCCTCAATGGTTCCGGTGATTGTTAGCTCATTGCCGCGGGCATGGATCGTCACATCAAGCTTTTGTTCAACACGTGCCAAATGTGAATGATGAGACCCAAACAAAGCAATGGCCAGAGAGTTATCTTCGAAGGCGCGTTCTACCGAAACGGTGTTTTGCGCTGCTTTTACGCGGATCGGGTTTTTGGTCTTAGCCTTTGCAACCGTGCTCAAGCGAATGCCCTTCTATCTATATCTTTGTGCCCAAGTGGCGTGTTTACGAGTTCTGCACCTAAACTGTTGCCATGTGCGTCGGTAATTGCAAGCGTTACAACCTCACCAATCAGGTTTTCCGGTGCATTTACATGAACCGCCTGCATATAGGGGCTCCGACCAACCAGCTGACCCGGTTTCCGACCGGGCCGTTCCAGCAACACCTTCATCTGGTTTCCAACACACTGCTGGTTAAAGGCGAGCTGTTGTTCGTTTAATAATTCCTGCAAGGCCGCAAGGCGCTCAGATTTAACCTGTTCAGGAACCTGCAGTTCGTTTGCCGCTGCTGGCGTCCCGGGTCTCTTGCTGTATTTGAAGGAATAAGCCTGCACAAACCCGATTTCACGAACCAACGCCATGGTGTCTTCAAAATCTTTGTCGGATTCGCCTGGGAAACCGACAATAAAGTCAGATGACAACGCCAGATCTGGACGCGCTTCACGTAACCTGCGGACCACATCGCGATAATCATCGGAAGAATGCCGTCTGTTCATTGCCTTTAAAATGCGATCAGAACCCGACTGCACGGGCAAATGTAAGAACGGCATCAGCTCTTCAACATCGCGGTGCGCATTTATTAGCTCATCGTCCATGTCGGCAGGATAGGACGTGGTGTAACGAATTCCGCTGAGACCTTCAAGGCCGGCAAGCCCCTGAATAAGACGTCCCAGACTCCATTCTGAGCCATCGTCGCACATCCCGTGATAATTATTTACGTTCTGCCCCAGCAAGGTGATTTCCTTGACCCCATTGGCAACCAGGCGGGCCGCTTCTTCCACAACCTGCAGGGCGGGCCTCGAAAATTCGGCGCCGCGCGTATAGGGAACCACGCAAAAAGCACAAAATTTGTCACAACCTTCCTGCACGGTAAGAAATGCTGAATAACCATCAGGGGCTGACTGCTCTGGCAAATGGTCAAATTTTGATTCAGCTGGGAAATCTGTGTCCAGCACCACACCCGCATCCCGATGCGCCCGGGCAACCATTTCCGGCAATCGGTGATAGGTTTGTGGACCGAAGACCATATCCACATAAGGTGCCCGGCGAACAATTTCTTCCCCTTCAGCCTGGGCAACACATCCGCCGACGGCCAGGATCATTTTATCGTCCTTGCCGGTCCGCTGGTTTTTAACCAGATTTAGGCGGCCCAATTCCGAATAGACCTTTTCCGCCGCTTTTTCACGGATATGGCAGGTGTTCAGAATAACAAGGTTGGCATCTTCAACCCGGTCCGTTACCGAGTATCCGATGGGTTTCAGGACGTCTGTCATGCGATCCGCATCATAGACGTTCATTTGGCAACCATAGGATTTGATATAAAGTTTTTTTGTCACGAGCCAACTCTGGTTAAGACGCCATTGCTACCAAGCTCTCTGGCGAGGGCGCGTATAAGTATCAATGCGAGAGGTCAAGTCAAGGCAGCTGTTGTCTGAGAGCACCTATTCGTCCTCGGCGACACAATAAAGCTCAAGCCGATGACCAACCAGTTTCATGCCGTGGGCCTTTGCCACCATTTCCTGCAACGCCTCAATTTCTTCGTTGTGAAACTCGATGACTTTGCCGGATTTCATATCAATCAGATGATCGTGGTGATCGTCAGTCGCCTCTTCATAGCGTGCGCGCCCATCGCCAAAATCGTGGCGCTCCAGAATATCTTCATCGGCAAAAAGTCTTACCGTTCGGTAGACGGTCGCAACGGAAATTCGGGAATCAATTGCGTTGGCGCGCCGATGAACTTCTTCCACATCTGGATGATCATCCGCATCTGATAACACGCGCGCGATAATGCGGCGTTGCTCCGTCATTTTTAAACCGCTTTTCACGCAAGCCTGCTCGATTCGAGATTCCACCATCTTTACCTTTGTCCAGACTGCAACTTACCTGCGCTCGCTCGCGGTCGTTTTCAAGAACCTAGCTGCTTTTTTTCTGGCGTGATTTCGTGCCGAGACCGATTTGTTTAGCCAGGGTAGAACGGTGCTTGGCGTAGTTTGGCGCGACCATTGGATAATCGACACCCAACCCCCAGCGTTCGCGGTATTCGTCTGGTGACATATTATAAGATGTTTTTAAGTGTCGCTTCAGCATTTTCAACTTTTTGCCATCTTCTAGGCAAATCAGGTAATCTGGAAATATCGACTTTTTTGGAGACACCGCCGGGCGCGGTTTTTCGAGAGCCGCTGTTTCAGTGCCAACAATCGTCAGAGTTGAGTAGACATCCTGTATAAGTTGCGTCAGATCTGACGATGACAAGGTATTGTTCGCTGCGTGCGCCGACACAATTTCCGTCGTGAGACCTAATAATTCGGATTGACTTGGCTTGTCATTCATAAAAAAGGCTCCGGTCTAATATTTTTTGATACATTCTGAGTATTTGATTATTTTTTTCTAGGTATCTACTTAACTAATTCGCCATGTATAGTTATATAGGTTCTCTAACATTGAGCAAGATAAACCACCCTAAAAACCTTCAGTTCCAGACGTCATGAGCTCCCGATGAAATCAGATGATCAAGCCGAGACAACCCGACACTTCATCGATATCACCAGCGAAGTGTGTCCGATGACCTTTGTTAAGACAAAACTTCTGCTTGAAAAAATACCTTCTGGCGACATTCTCGAGGTTCGTCTGCAAGGAAAAGAGCCATTGGAAAACGTCCCCCGTTCAACGCGGGAACATCATCACGAAGTCATTTCACTTGTGGCGGAAGACGAGAACCAGGGCGAATTTGGCATCCATCGTTTGTTAATCAGAAAAACCTGACCAGAACATGGGCGTTTAGATTAACGGATTTCAGGCACGCAGTCGTCCGCCATCTTTTGGCAGGGCCGCATCCGCAGGACGCAAATATAGGGCGGCCGGTGGATTTATCGGGGTGCCAGGGATATACAGCCTTTCCGCAAGTTGCGCGACGAACGCCGCGTCCGGCACTTCTGATGCATCGGATTTTATGCAGATTTCCGGCATCTCGGAGAGCACACGGTCAGACGCATCACCGACGACCCGAACAGGACCGGTCAAGCTCAGCTCATCGATTCGGGGCCTAAGACCTTCGATCGGGATGGCTTCAGGATCGGAGAGCACGCATCCTTCGGGGTTGAAGACTTGGATATAGATATCTGAACGCTTTGAATCCAGGGCAACGACAAGTGGTGCCAGCACTTCCCCACGATCTTGTGCCGCCTCGGCAATTGCCTGGGTTGTGGTAACACCGAAGCAAGGCACGTTCGATGCCAGCGAAAGGCCGCGGGCCGTTGCCAAACCAATTCGCAGGCCAGTAAAGGCGCCGGGGCCGCGGGTTACCGCAATAAGATCGAAAACGTCCAATTTCATGCGCAGGTCAGATAACACGCCCATAACCATGGGCACTAACGCTTCTGATTGACCACGCGACATTCTTTCAAAGACGCGCGCACACGTCTTGCCATCTATCCGGGCCGCCACGGAGCAAGCAGAAGACGCCGTATCTATTGCTAAAATTTTCGATTCCACGGCGTTGTCCCCCTACATCTTGCGTTACGGCATGTCACAAATATTCAACCTAAGGCTTGTCATTGGCCCCAGAAGCAGGAAGAATCAATGAAAATCAGCATTACTGTTCGGTCAATTCATGCAAGTAACAAAACCCAAGTCATACAAGGCCCCCCTTTTTACGGCGCTGCTTCTTGTGGTGCTCTTTAGTCTGACGGCTCAGGTTGTGCATGCGGCGTCATCTGCGGTTATTCTCATGTACCACCGGTTCGGGGAAAGTGAATACCCGTCAACCAATATTCGATTGGATCAATTTGACGCTCATATCGCAGAGCTCACCTCGGGCCCCTACGTCGTGCTCCCGGTCTCTGAAATTGTCAATAAACTCAAACGCGGGGAAAGCCTACCGGAACGCACGGTCGGCATCACCATCGACGACGCATACAGATCAACCTACACGGAAGCCTGGCCACGGCTAAAATCGGCGGGCCTGCCGTTTACCGTGTTTACATCAACAGCCCATGTTGATCATGGCGCGAGCCGACATTTGAGTTGGCAACAAATCCGGGAAATGCGGGACAGCGGAGTGGCGTTTGGTCATCACAGCGTCAGCCATTTACACATGCCAAGAGCAACCCCGGACCAGGTTCAAAAAGAAATCTCAATCGCCAATGACCGGTTTAAAAAAGAACTGGGGGCACCTCCCCAATTGTTTGCCTATCCTTACGGTGAAACAAGCTTAGCAACGAAAAATGCCATCATAGACGCCGGGTTTGATGCTGCTTTTGGGCAGCATTCGGGGGTCGCCGACGCGTCAGGCGACATGCATTATCTGCCACGCTTTAGTTTAAATGAGAAATTTGGTGACGAAGACCGGTTTCGGCTGATCGTAAACGCGCTTTCCCTGCCAGCGCACGATTTCACGCCAACCGACCCGTTGATTGGGGAAAACAATCCACCCGCCATTGGCTTCACCATCAACGAGGACATCGACGGGTTACAAAAAAGCCTGGAACAGATGTCTTGTTTTCTCAGTCACGAAGGTCAACGCGCAGAAGTGTCTATTTTGGGGCCCCGTGTTGAAATCAGGGCACGCGAGCCGCTGCCCGTCGGACGCATCCGGCTCAATTGCACAGCGCCAGCGAGAGACGGGCGATGGCGCTGGTTCGGTCATCAGTTTGTAAGAACACAATAGGCCATAACCTAACAGTTCAGCGCGTTGATCCGATCGGCACAAAAGCTTTTTTCCTTTTGTTAATCAACCCAAGCCGGGCTTTTGGATTGCTTTGTGATCTCCGATAAACGTTGTCAATTACCCACTGGTTTTGCTTAACAAACATCCGGGAGCCTCTCTTTCAGATTGTTCATAAGTATGCGTTGCGGTGCCGACGCTGGGTCGTTAAAAACCTGTTCCTTCCAACCAGTCGAGGCCTTCCATGAAAACCATATCCAGCCGTATTGCCGAAGAGCTTGAAGTCGCTGAAACACAGGTTACTACGGCGATAGAGCTGCTGGACGGGGGAGCAACCGTGCCTTTTGTTGCACGCTACAGAAAAGAAGCAACGGGCGGATTGGATGACATTCAGTTGCGCGCGCTGGAGGATCGGCTTCGTTATATGCGTGAGCTTGACGACAGGCGTGTGACGATCATTACCAGCATCGAAGAGCAGGAGAAAATGACTGACGGTTTACGCGCTGAACTGCTCACAGCTGACAGCAAAGCCCGGCTTGAGGATTTATACCTACCGTATAAACCGAAACGCCGAACCAAGGCACAAATTGCTCGTGAAGCCGGATTGCAGCCGCTGGCCGATATCCTGCTGGCCGAACCCACGCATGATCCACAGACTGAGGCCCAGAAATACCTGCGCGTCGATGTGGACGACGATACCAAAATTCCCGACGCTGATGCGGCTCTTGACGGTGCCAAACAAATTTTGATCGAGACGTTTGCCGAAAACCCGGACCTGGTTGGGAGTTTGCGTGCGTTTATCTGGGAAAACGCAGCGTTGGTTTCACGGGTTCTCGACGGAAAGGAGACCAGCGGCGCCAAATTCAAAGACTATTTCGATTATTCAGAAGCGGTCACCAAGGTTCCCTCGCATCGGGCCCTTGCCGTTTTTAGGGGACGCAAAGAGGAAGTTCTTAAGGTCAACCTAATTGTTGGGGACCCTGAAACGCCACCCCGCCCCCATCCCTGTGAGCAACGGATCGCCAATCACTTTGGTATTTCCGATCAGGGCCGCCCGGCCGATGCCTGGTTATTAGGCGTCGCAGGCTGGGCGTGGCGGGTCAAAATCGCACTCCATACGGAGCTTGAACTTATGGGGCGCCTTTGGGAATCGGCCGAAGCAGAAGGAATTCGAGTATTTGCTGAAAATCTTCGTGATTTGTTACTGGCGGCTCCGGCAGGACCACGCTCAACTATCGCTCTCGATCCCGGTTTTCGCTCTGGTGTTAAAGTCGCCGTAGTGGATGCAACAGGAAAGTTGGTAGACACGACAACGATTTACCCGCACGAGCCACAGCGTAAATGGGATCAGTCAATTTCTATCATCGCTGCTTTGGCGCTCCGCCATCACGCAGAACTTGTTTCCATCGGAAACGGAACCGCATCACGCGAAACAGACAAACTGGCCGCCGAATTGATTGCAAAACATCCTGAACTGAAGCTCACCAAAGTTATGGTTTCTGAAGCGGGTGCTTCGGTTTATTCGGCATCTGAATATGCGTCAAAGGAGTTTCCGGATGTGGACGTGTCGCTACGTGGCGCGGCATCTATCGGGCGACGTCTTCAGGACCCTTTGGCAGAGCTCGTAAAGATCGAACCAAAAGCCATCGGGGTCGGTCAATATCAGCATGACCTCTCCGAATACCACCTGGACCGCGCGCTGGATGCGGTCGTTGAAGATTGTGTAAATGCGGTTGGTGTGGATTTAAACATGGCCTCATCACCTCTTTTGGCTCGCGTTTCCGGGCTGGGTGAAAGCCTGGCTAAAAACATTGTTGATTTTCGAGATTCCCACGGCGCCTTCGCTTCAAGAGAGCAGTTAAAAAGTGTACCTATGCTCGGCGACAAGACGTTTGAGCAGTGCGCCGGGTTCTTGCGGATCATGGAAGGCGAAAACCCTTTGGACCGCTCCTGTGTCCACCCGGAAGCCTATCCGGTCGTCGAGCGCATTCTAAAAGCAACACAAAAAGAAGTTCGTGAGTTGATCGGAAATGCAAGTACGCTCAACGAAATTATACCCGCAGATTATACGGATCCGACGTTTGGTGAAGTAACTGTCCGAGACATCATCGAAGAGCTTAAAAAGCCCGGGCGTGATCCGCGTCCAGAATTCAAGACCGCTTCTTTCAAGGAAGGTGTTGAAAAGGTTTCAGACCTGCAGCCTGGTATGATCTTGGAAGGCGTTGTTACCAATGTCGCTAATTTTGGTGCGTTTATAGACGTTGGCGTGCATCAGGACGGACTGGTGCACATCTCTCAACTCTCCAATTCATTTGTAAAAGATCCCAGGGACGTTGTGAAACCGGGTGACGTGGTCCGTGTAAAAGTGCAGGAGATCGATTTACCGCGCAAACGAATTTCACTCACAATGAAATTGGGTGAACCTGCCGAACATAGCATCGGCTCCAAGAATTCGCGTAATAAAAAACCAACCGTCCAAAATCGTGCGCCGAAAAAGAAACAGGCTCAATCAGCGCCACAACGCAAAGCAAAAGCAGAAACAAGCCTGACCGCGCTAGCAGATGCGTTCAACCGAGCCCGCAACTAGAGCATTTCAGGCGATTTTTGAATCGTCTGAAATGCCCTAACTCATTGATTTTACCGCAAAGCCACGTTCGCAAATGAACCTATTCGCTCCGATTTTGCTCTAAATCAATACGTCTTGATTTCGTCGCTCAGCCAAGCTGGTGAAAGAGCCCGTTCGCGGTGGTCGTTCTCTAATTGGGGGCGTGTTTTAGGCGTCGGTATTCAGTACAGCTTCATCCAGCCGTTTCAGTTTGTTAACCGAAATAATCGCTCGTAACCCTTTGACATAGGCTTCGCCTCGTTCGGAATAACTTGTCAGTGTCTCGACCAGCTGCTGGCCCCGGACCGGCTGACCTTTCTGACGCAGTTGCTGGCGCAGGGTACGCAGCTGACGATAGGCGCGATGGGTGTTTAAATTCCGTGCATAAGCCCGCGCAGACGCCAGCAAACTTGGAAAGATTTTCACTTTGTGCGTTTTGTCCGGGTCTCGGTTTTCCGGTACCAGTCCGACACCCTTTGCCGTCGTCCATTGACCAAACATCGCGTTCCCCTCGCGAACAAACCGCGATGTTCCCCAGCCGCTTTCTTCCGCCGCCTGCGCCAGCGCCATAGACACGGGTATAATATCGACACGTTTTAGCAATTCAGCAACATCGCCTTGTTTTGCTTTGTAACGTTCGGCCATAACGATAAGCCACAGCCGATCAGCGGCGCCCAGCTTTTCGCCTTTTTTGCGCCGCGTTTGCAAATCCCACAAACGAGTCCGATCTTCGGTGATTTCATGATTTACCTGGAGAACAAGGGGCAGGACTGTTTTAAAAAACAAGGATTTCTTGCGTGACACTTCTGCCACTTTACCCAGGTCGTTGGGCATGCTGGCCAGAAACAAGCGAGGAACTTGTTGCGAGCCACTGCGAACAGATTCCAGATTATATCCCAGTTCTGTAAATGTCTTATCCAGGTTTTCCGCTGAGTTCAGGCGCGCTGGAACATGCGCATCGGGTGCCCGGACGTCAATGCCCGCCAATAGGGTTTCGGATCCACGTGCCTTGGCCGGCAGAAACCTCATCGATGGCAACTGAGGCTGCACGGCGGGGCTGACATTATTTTCAGCCTTTTTCGCCTCAAGCACAACACTCGGGCGGGCCGTCGTTTTATCCGGGGGAAACACGATGGCCGCGGCAACCAGTCCACTGACCAAGCCCCCCGCCGTCACCAAGGCAATACGTTCGTACATACGAATCATCACTTCATCCAGAATTCATAAGCGTTGCGTTGTGAAACACGCCCGAGACTTTGGGAACACCCGTCCATATAGTGATGGAAATTCCCGCTCGTTCAGTTTCCCCTCGTAATGAACCCAACGGAACTCTTGGCCGGCAATCGTAGTGGGGCTGTGTTTAACACATCGTGGTTTTGATTTCTACGTCAAATATACCTATAGAGATATCTATCCTGCAATGCGCCATTTATGCCGCACCGCAAGAGAAGTCAAGAACCGCCGATGAAACTAAACCGCCCGTACCTCTTCAACTTCTGGCACGTAATAACGCAGCATATTTTCAATACCGTGCTTGAGGGTCGCCGTTGAACTCGGGCAACCTGCACAAGCGCCTTGCATATGGAGATAAACAACGCCTTCTTCAAAGCCTTTGTAAACGATATCGCCGCCATCCTGAGCAACGGCAGGGCGTACCCGTGTGTCAATGAGCTCTTTGATTTGACGGGTCACGCTATCATCTTCAGCGTCATCGCCAGAGCCATCAGACGTGGAGGCTTCGTTCATGGCAGGCCGTCCGGACTGGAAGTGCTCCATGATCGCGCCCAGGATCAGCGGTTTCAACAGGTCCCAGTCCTTGTCATCCGATTTGGTGATGGTCACAAAATCAGCGCCCAGGAAAACTCCGGTAATACCTTGCGTCCCGAACAAATTCGTGGCCAGCGGCGAAATCGATGCCTCATCGACAGATGTGAAATTTGCCGTTCCCGATTCCATAACAGTGCAGCCCGGCAAAAACTTGAGGGTCGCCGGGTTTGGTGTGTTTTCCGTTTGAATAAACATAATTGAACCTTTGTTCGTCGCGCGGCCCGTTCACCGGTCCGCAAAAAGTATCTACCAAGATCACCTTAGATGGTCTGATTCGCCCCCGTTTTCAAGAGGGTTACCAAGGAGAATAGTGCAAACCGTTTTGGAAATACAGAACCATTGGATGCGGATAACGAAACACCTACGCAACCAATCCCCGGTTGGGGTCCGGCTCATCGGGTACCGTGCTTTCACTTACGGCCGTTATCTCTTCGCCCTCTTCGAGATTTGCTTGTGCTGCATTTTTGGCGGCATCTGCCGATGAGGCCTTCACAGTGATCACCCGTTGCTCGCCTGAACGGTCCCTGACCATGACAGTGAAGCGGGATTTCCGGCCCTGGTTGGCTTCATTACCGTTTTGGCGATCCGAATTCATCCCGGCCCCAAAAGCCCCTGAGGTTGTAATTTGTTGGCTGGACTTATCTACCGCCTCAACACCACCACTGTTGGGCGCGCCCTTAACCAGATCCTGAAAAACCTGCTTTGCCGCGACCTCTTGAAATAAACCGACGCTGGCACCCGATTGCGACTGAAGAACTGTTTTGGTCGTAAGATCCGTCATGACGTGAGCCCGCAAAATGAATAAGGCGTCAATTTCACCATGACTTGCTTACACAAACATTAACGGAGGCGCGCCTCCGTTAACCCTGCAATTGCCGGCTGCTGTCTTGATCGAGCGCAAGAGCCGTGAAACAGTGGCATTCTCGCAATTGCAAAAGCAACAAACAGGAGCCAGATAAATGGCAAAAGGATACTGGATCGCAACCGGTGAAATCTCCGACCTGGAGACTTATAAAAAATATATAGAAGCCAATGCTGGCCCCTTCGCAGACTATGGCGCGCGCTTTCTGGTTCGCGGTGGCGACGGAGA
>Ga0316204_10011766_pt1 | contig 10868 bp, 11 predicted proteins | sample 6monrhotite_MG_2_FD_205661 | JGI IMG/M metagenome (GOLD analysis project Ga0316204, IMG submission 205661) | Microbial mat bacterial communities from mineral coupon in-situ incubated in ocean water Damariscotta River, Maine, United States -... | ecosystem: Environmental > Aquatic > Marine >... | reverse complement strand
TGGTTACAGAAAGTGTATGGCATGATGGATGTGGCACAACGTGCCGCGTGGGTATTGGGTATTTTACTCGCGATTGCGGTACTACTGATTGTGGGTAATACCGTGCGTGTTGGCATTCAACAGCGCCGTGTTGAGATTGAAGTATGCAAGCTAGTGGGGGGAACCAATGGTTTTATTCGTCGACCTTTCCTCTACATGGGAGTAGTTCAAGGCTTTATTGGTGGCTTACTTGCGATTATTTTAGTCAGTATCTGCATCGCGTTACTGGATGGCCCCACATCACAGCTCGCAGCACTCTATCAAAGTAGTTTTGAACTGATGGGGATAGGCTTTTCGCAGGCGTTTAGTGTGTTAGGCATGAGTATCGCGTTAGGTTGGTTTGGCGCTCTGTTCACAGTAAGCTACTATATTAGGGAAATTGAGCCGGGTTAGCTGGCGTTTAGAGTGTCCTTTGGCGATTTAATTGAGATTAAATCGGGCTAAATAGAGTTGATTAGTTGCGAACTTTTCTGATATTTGGCACTCTGATTAACTGACGATAAAATGATCAATGACGACATTGATGAGGTTGCGAGGTAAATGAGTACAGCATTAAGTGTAGATTTAAGCCCCAGTGCGGATAGTTTAGAGAGCTATCTCGCCCGTATTCGAGAAACTTCCGTGCTTAGCGCTGAGGAAGAGTTGGAGCTGGCAAATCGACTGAAACATCATAATGACCTGGAAGCTGCGCGTCGTTTGGTACTTTCCCATTTACGTTTTGTTGCCCATATTGCGCGCGGCTACCGTGGCTATGGCCTGCCCCTGAATGATTTAATTCAAGAGGGCAATATCGGTCTGATGAAGGCGGTCAAGCGTTATGACCCAGACCGTAAAGTACGTTTGGTTTCATTTGCAGTGCACTGGATTCGTGCGGAAATTCATGAGTTTATTATCCGTAACTGGCGCATCGTTAAGGTGGCGACCACTAAAGCACAGCGTAAAATGTTTTTTAATCTGCGTAGCAGCAAGAAACGCCTCGGCTGGTTTAATCGTGAAGAGGTGAATACCGTCGCTAACGATTTGGGTGTCACACCAGAGACGGTGATGGAGATGGAAAGCCGCCTGAGTGGGCAAGATGTTGCTTTTGATGGCCCAGAGCAAGAGGACAGTGATAACTTTGTGGCCTCGCCTTCTGCTTATTTAGAAAATAAAGAGCTGAACCCAGAGCTAGCGTTAGAGTTATCACAAACTTCGGGAAATGACCTGACTCAGTTACACAAATCATTGGCAAATTTGGACGAGCGTAGTCGAGACATTCTCGCTAAGCGTTGGCTAACGGAGGATAAACAGACCCTGCATGAGTTAGCGGACGAGTACGGCGTGTCTGCTGAGCGTATTCGCCAGCTGGAGAAAAATGCTATTAATAAACTCAAGGGTGCGATGTTAGCTTAGCCACACAAGCAGCCAACGTGCTTGGTCAAAGAGGCCGCCCAAGTGATTGGGTGGCTTTTTTTTGGGTTAAAAAAAGCCCCGATGAGGGATCGAGGCTAGCTCCTGTGAGAGGAGAGAGACGGGTGTTCTTTTATTTACTAGCAACAACAATGGGGGCATATTGATTATCGAGGCTAGCCAGGAAATGCTTTGAAGCGTTCGAAATGATAGCAATATTACTACATAGTTTTTCGGTGTCATCGATACGGCGTGATGCAATCGTTGACAGGTCGCGCATCAGATTACGTACATCACGATATTCTTGGCTGTTTTTTTCTAAATAGTCGCGGCTATTATTAAGGTCTTGATAGCCAATCATCGCCCAGTTAAGTGCGTTAGTACGATTTTGGCTATTGCAGTCATGAGCTGCAATTTCAAAGCTCTCCTGCATGGTATAGAGCTTGCCATATTTGATTGTATCGAGGCTCGACATCATGGTGTTACAACCACTCATTAAGATAATAGTGCTGATTAATCCGATAATCTTAATAAAAGAAACGTTGTTTTTCATGATGGTTCCCTGCAGGTGAATTGTATTTGTATCTAACAGGGGCAAACTGTGTGCCAATGCACAATATTAACTTTTATCCTTATTTATCAGTGAGATATTTGTAAGTTTTTTGCTTTGGAATACAGGTGGGAGACACTTTAGAGACACTTTTCGTCTCATTTATGTCTCGATATCTCGGGGTGAGACGCTCGTTAGGGGGGTGTTTAAGATCGTATGATTAATTCGCGGGATTAACGTCGTATTTTTCTAGATGACGATAAAAAGTGGCACGGCTAACGCCAAGAATTTTGGCGGCTTGCATTCTGTTGCCATGGCTTTGTTCAAGTGCGTCGAGGATTTGCTGGCGAGGGTTATTACTGTGATGTTGGGTTATTCCGTTTCCATTGTTACCGTGGGTGGTATCAGTGATTTCTGGTGGCAGGTCTTGTACAGAAATGATGTTATCGCGACAGCGTAATACGGCATATTCAACAATATTTTCTAGCTCGCGCACATTACCAGGCCAAGGGTAGTCGAGTAATACCCGCAAGGCAGGGTCACTTATTGAGTCTACTTTTTTGCCTGTGCTTGCGCGTTTCTTAGTCAATAGTGCGGCTACCAGCAGGGGGATATCTTCTAGCCGTTCACGTAGTGCAGGGGTATTAATGCGGGCTACACGAATACGATAGAGCAAATCAGATCGGAAGTGATTTTTCTCTACCTCTTGTACAAGGTTACGGTTAGTGGCGGTGATGAGGTGGACGTCAACTTTGCGTGGCCGCGTATCCCCTACACGGGTGACTTCGCGCTCTTGCAATACACGTAGCAGCGTTGTTTGCACATTCATAGAAATTTCGCCAATCTCATCAAGGAATAATGTGCCGCCGTCAGCGGCTTCAAATACGCCTTTTTGATCCTCCACGGCACCAGTAAAGGCGCCCCGCTTGTGTCCAAATAATTGGCTGGTGAGCAGCGAGTCAGTGAGTCCCGCGCAGTTAACGGCGATGAATGACTTATTTTTACGAGGACCAGAAGAGTGGATGGCTCGCGCTACAAGCTCTTTACCTGTGCCAGTATCTCCCTCAATTAAGGTTGTTATATTGACGTTGGCGATATCTTGAATGAGTTGATAGATGGCCAACATGGGTTTACTTTTACCGACTAAATCGTGAAAACCTGCTTTATCATCCAACATACGGCGTAGGTCGTGCATCTCAGACATGTCGTAAAACAGCAATGTTTTGCGCTTTGGTGTACTGGGGCTGGCGATAACTTCTACATCTAACCAGTAATAGCGTCCTCTGGAGGTACGAAGATGGAAGGAGTGGCTAAAGTGCTTATCATGATTAGCCTCGATGGAGGTGGCGACTTCTTTTACGTCCTCGGGCTTGAATGAGAGTATCTCAGGCCAAGGGCGTGCTAAATAATCAATATCACCAACATCAAAAATTTCCTGAGCCATATCATTAAGAAAGGTTAGATTGCCTCGCTCATTAATGGTGCAAGCGCCGATTCGCAGGTGGTTGAGGCTATTGTGCATGTCATTACGTTGCGCTGATAGTTCAGCGGAGGCCGCGACCACTGCTTTTTCTGCTTCATGTAATCGATTACGCATCTGGGTTTGGCGTTCAATAAAGCGTAGCTCTCCCTCTAAGTTATCACTGCTTACTTGATGTGTGGTAAAAATAGCATCGAAGCCCAGTTCATAGAGCTGATTAAGCAGCTTAGTATCGGCTTCAGTGATTACCGCTATGTGATAACAGAGGCGAGATTGTGGTGTCGCGCGGATTTTAAAAAAAAGTTTGAGTCCTTGGGCGTAATCATCGATAAGGTCAACGATTACCGTATTAATATTCTCGACAGGGGGTAGCTCTTGCTCGTTGTGCCATTGAAAAAGTGGGTAGCCACGTTGGTTCGCGAGGGCAAGGAGGGGCGTATCTCCCCATGGCTTAGGGCTTGCTAACAAGATATTCATTTCAAAGCTCGATCAAATTCAATAAATGGCGGTAAGATAGCTTGAATATATCGTCAACATCCGTGGTTTACAATGTCACACATAGTTCGTTTCGGTCTTAATATTCTTTATGATGATTACCTTGCCTATTATCAAGGCGCGGTGCAGCGGGTAAGCGTGGTGACTGAGGATGGTCGCCGCATAGAATTTCCGGCTAATTTGGCCCAGCGTTATCTTACTCACCAGGGAATTCAAGGTCGCTTTGAATTGGAGTTTGATGACAACCATAAATTGATAGAGTTAAGGCGTATGGTATGAGTGGTTTGGAACAAGAGGTAACTAATGAAGCTTGGGTTCGCCTTGGCAGTTTTTTTGGCATCTTACTATTGATGCTGCTGTGGGAGCAGTTAACGCCTCGTCGCAAGGCTATGAATGGGCGGGCCTGGCGGCGTAGCAATAATTTATTGTTGGTCGTGCTGAACGCACTGCTGCTTAAACTGTTGGTTCCCATGAGTGCAGTGGCGTTAGCATTGTATGCGGAACAACAGTCATGGGGGGCGCTCAACCAGTTTGAACTCCCGGTTTGGCTGGAATTATGTATCGCAGTGGTTGTATTGGATATGATTATCTATTGGCAGCACCGCCTGTTTCACGTTGTACAGCCGCTATGGCGACTACACCAAGTCCACCATGCAGACATGGACTACGACACCACGACTGGATTACGTTTTCACCCTATCGAGATAGTCCTTTCGATGCTGATTAAGTTCGTAGCGGTTGTATTGCTAGGGCCAGCAGCGCTGGCGGTGGTGATTTTTGAAGTGATGCTTAATGGCATGGCGATGTTTAACCACGGCAATATTCGTTTACCGCTGGCACTGGACCGCTTGTTACGTTGGTTGATTGTGACGCCCGATATGCACCGTATTCACCACTCCATTCACCGCCATGAAGCAGATAGTAATTATGGCTTTAGTTTGGCGATTTGGGATCGCTTGTTTGGTAGCTACACAAGTGACCCTAAAGATGGACAAACTACCATGCACTTTGGTGTGAAATACCAACAGGACTTCAAACAAACCTCAGGTCTGTGGGCATTGCTTAAGATGCCTTTCACCCTTAATCCACCCCCGAGAAAAGATGATGAATAGCAATCAACAGATGTTGCCGCAATTAGAGCAGATTATTCGACAGGCCGCCAATGAAGCGCTATTACCGCGTTTTGAGCATATTGAGCGCCACTTTAAAGCGGATGGCAGTGTGGTGACTGAGGCGGATTATGCGATGCAGCAACGTGTCACGACTGAGTTGCAACAGCGCTGGCCCGCTATCCCATTATTAGGGGAGGAGATGAGCGAGGCAGCGCAACAGGCGCTGATAAGCGATAATCAGCGTGGCTTGTGGATATTGGACCCGCTGGATGGTACCAGCAACTTTGCTGCAGGTATTCCCTGCTTCTCCGTTTCGCTGGCATTATTGATTGAAGGGGAAATAACCCTAGGTCTGGTCTACGACCCACTGCGAGAGGAGTGTTTCAGTGCTATCTCTGGCGATGGTGCATGGCTTAACGGCGAGCCGCTACAGGCGGGAAGCAGCGAGCTGCCACTATCAAAATGCATCGCCCAAATTGATTTTAAACGCCTACCAGCCGAAATGGCCGCCCGCATCGCCAGCAAGCCACTCTACGGTTCACAGCGTAGCTTTGGCTCCGGCACCTTGGATTGGTGCTGGTTAGCGGTGGGCCGAGTGCAGCTCTACCTTCACGGCAAACAAAAGCTGTGGGATTACAGCGCAGGGCAATTGATATTGCGTGAAGCGGGCGGACACAGCTGCACGTTTGAGGGTGAGCCAGTGTTTCGAGGTAAGCTGGAGTCCCGCTCTGTCATTGCCGCGTCGCAGGCAACGTATTTTGAGGCTTGGCGTGAGTACGTGGTGAATTAAATACAGGTTAGTGGCTATTTTTGGTCTAAGGTAAACTCTCAATAAGGTAAATGATCAAGTTCTCTTTATTTATTTGTGGAATTGGTGGATACTTTTGTATGAAAGTAAGTTTTTATCGTTTTAATAAAAAATAGACGAAAATATTTTTTATTTTAGATTTCGTTGTTTAGCTTTTGATGGGGTTTTATATCTTGTTGTTGTTTTTTATAGGAATCGACCTCTTTGTGTAGATACAAAGGCTGTTCCTGTAAAATAATGTTCCACAATTTAGCTGAATAGGGATAGTGTTAGGTATGCAGTTGTTCAAGGAGAAACTGTAATGGTGATAGTAAAACAAGCAGGTGTCGCATTAATTTTGGCACTGCTAACAATGCCGGTATGGGCTGCATCACTCACTAATGGTGATTTTTCATCAGGTGGTGGCTCATGGAATAACGCAAGTAGTTCAGGTACTGCGACAGTGGTGGGTGGTCGAGCGCAGCTGGGGACGGGTGTAGCTTCAGACCCGTTTAGTTCCGTGTTTGTGCAAGGCGATGATGGGTTTTTTTCCTTTGCGTCACCCATCTCGCTACAGTCATCAGTTATGTATTTAAATTTTGATGTCGCCTTTGTTGATTTAGGTTCAGATAGCTCTGAAAAGGGGGGATCGTTATTTTCTGACCGTTTAGGGGTGTCGCTATATGATGCAGTTGATCCGTTTCGGGATATTCTGATTGATCCCCTTGTTGATGTAAGTTTTGGCTCAACGATGAGCAGGCTTCATTTCAATATTGGCAGCTTGGCGGGTCGTATTATTGCTTTGTCATTTGAATTGACTGATGAAGATGACGGTCGAAATTCCCGAATATTATTAGATAATATTACCTTTACTGCGAAAATAGATAGTGCTGTTGTACCCTTACCACCAGCTCTTTTCCTAATGTTGGCAGGGGTTGGATTGGTGTCTGTTGCTGCTCGAAAGCGGGCAACATCTACCAAAAAACGGGATATAGAGGCCAACATTTCCCTATGAAATCTCAGCTTGCTCGGAAAAGGATCGTAATGGCGGGGCTTGGGTTATTTTGAGGCGTGGGTTTTAAATTATATCTCGTAGCTAATTGAGTGAGCGTTTTCTAACCATGTTTTAATGGGAAGGCTCGTGCACGGTCACCGCGTGCACGAGCCTATTCGAGTGTTACCGGAGAGATTGGATAGCGCCATATCCCTATTTACTCACTCTAAAATAATACCTTCTACTTTTGTTGCATTCCAGGGGTCACAGCTGCCCTCTGAATATAGCTTCACATTTTTTCCAGTAGAGTAGGCAGTGAGTAACATTGAAAAAAGCCTATCCATATGTTTGCCTTCTGCGGATAAGTAATAGAGGCCGCTTTGACCGCAGGTTGATATCGTACTTTCGGCAGAGGAAAAATAGACCCGCTCTGGAAATGGGGGTTTAGCTGGCTGTTGATTGATGCTGGAGACCGTCGCAGCTTGTGTCCAATTCCCTGCTGCAAAGGATGCCAGTGGCGATAAAAATGCGCAGACAGCAAGCAGCGTAATAAAATATTTCATATATATCCCTTTGTTTGTGATATTGGTGCGACGTGTATCAAATAATCATTAAATCAGAAAGTGGCTTTTCCTAATCTTCGTCAACTGTTAGCCAAGTTAGCATGATCAATTCATGCCACACTCTCACGCTGCATGCCTTCAGCAATCACAGTATCAAAATCGGGGAAGTCCTGGTGCACTTTGGCTAAGACTTTTTCAGCCAGCTCGTGATGTACGTTTTCGATGCACGGCTCAGGCAGTGTGTTGAAAGGCGCATCCATTAGAATATGGTCCACGGGGACTTCCGAAAGGCCACGCCATTGGCGGAGCCGTTGCACCATCAAGATCTCTATGGGTAGATGAGAATAGAATGTCCCCCAGTCGTACTCACCATCTTCATTTTTTAAATAACTTTGATAGGTGTGGCGGTTGCAGGCTTTTTTCAATAGTGCCTGTAATGTTGTTGGTGTGTCATCCTGCCAGTGCTCAAGAATTCCATTGTAAAGCTCTGACTCAAAGGCCGCTTTTGGCCAAGGTGCTGGGGTGTATCCGCAGAAATTTTCAGCGAGTCTCATCATGAACCACTGAGATTGATATTTTTCATAACTAAACTCATAACCCTGTTCACAAAGGTTCAAATAAAGCGCGGTGAACTGATGAAAAGAGGGCTGATGACCTAATAGGCAAAGTTGGCCTAAATGTTGCCCCATTGCTCTATAGCCAAGGGGTGAAAATTCGGCTTGGGTTTTGGCGATGACACCAACATAATACTTAAGCATATGGTTATAGGTGAGTAATAATAGATAGGCGGCCCGCTGCTGATTTTGCCACATACCACTCTCTAGCTCATGGGCTAGGGAACGTGACATCTCAATATTGTACAGCCTAAGTAGCCTAACATTAGCTAATTTCATCGGTATCAATTTTTCTGCAGGCAATAACGTCTCTGGTAATGATAAATAGTGCGCGATTTTTTCAAGCGTATCTTCCCCAGCTCGTTCCATCTGTTCATCCGCATACTGCCGTAGCTTTTTTATAATGGTTTTGCGTTTTAAAAATTTAGGGGCAATATCGATGGTCTGATCACGCACTAGGTTTACCATTGCTGAACCCTCACCTCTACCTGTATCCATTTAGCATTGATTGCCTTTAGAGGCAACTCAGCTTTCAAACTTTCCGTTAGATTCATTTAGTAAACGCTTTCACCTCAACACTTCCATCGTTTAGGTCAATATAATAGTCGTAACCTATCCAATTTCCCGCCGCTAATTCAGTACTTCCCACGCGGTATATTGATCTATAGGATTTAGGTCTTTCTCCACCATGGGGGCATCTTTCAACCTGCCACAAAATGTTTCCATCGTAATCTAAGGCATAGACATTTCGATCATTATTGGCGTTCTCTCTAAAGACGATACGAATAATAATTTTGTCACCAATCACCAATCACCAATACATCAGCAATCGGAAGCGGAAAATCAATGGCCTTATCAGCTATCCATAAAGTTTCATTAACTACGCGAACATTTGAATTTTTCAATGGAAAATCACCGTAGTATTTTGTAAGCGAGCATCGATTTAGCGCTCTCTTCCAAACATCGCCCCCACCATGGTTTCTAATGCGAGACTGCGATTTGGATTACGCAGTTGTGCCATAACGGGTTCACGCATGCTTGGTAGGTAGAGGATATCGGCGAGCAGTTGGCTAAATATCTGTGCACCATGCTCGCTATTGGCGAGTGTTTCGAGGAAGAGGTGGCAGATTTCTCCATCTTTTAGATCTTCCCAGCAGCGACCTGTGAGGGTAACGAGTATATCTAGGTTGTCTTTGTGGGGGGAGTTGAATAGCCGCTTGATCGCGCTGCGGCGTAGGCCTTCGGCGGGAGTGAAGGAGATAGCGCGTAGGATAGTGGAGAGTGCTAATGGATTAGCGTGTTGATCGTCGATTAAGTTATCGAAGCGCGCTAAAAGTGGCTCTACTAATGTGGTGGTGATCTGTTCGTTCTCTAAGCATTTACATAATGCCTCAAAAGGTTGTTCGGGCAGCTGTGATATCGCCTTGGCGAGCAGTTCGGCATTGTTATCATCTTCCCAGTGGGCGCTAATATCGGCTATGCCTTGAAAGCCTACGAAAGCCCATTGGTCATATCCCAGTGTGCCACTGAAATAGTCACGGGCATGTTTGTAAAATTTGGATGGAGGCTGTCCCATGGTTTTAAGTGCTTTGGCGTGGAACACCGCCATGCGTTCTTGGTTGGGGGTAAAGCCATAGGGACTGTTGCGCATGGCATCTTCGACTTCACTTTTGCCCTCATTTTGCGCATCGAGGGTATCTTTGAAGCTTTTTAGCATGCGGTAGATAAGGTCGTCACGGGCAGCATAGACTAGGCGGCCCGCTTCATCTAACGGTAGCTTGAGGAACAAAACCAGCTGCTCTTCACTGTTGTTTTGGTTCCAATTAACGATGCCGATCCAGGCGTGGCCCTGCAGAGGGTAGGGATAGGGTGCGTCGTCAGTTTCAAATGCTTTGAACTGTTGGTTGCTGAGTTTGGTGATTCGACGCCCTAAATCAAAGACGCGATAGGGGTTGTTAGTTTGCTCAAGGAAGTCGAATAGGGTTCTGATATCACTCATGGGGGGTTCCGCCGCTGCTGGTGTAAAAACGGCTATTCTACAACGAATAGCGGCTGGCTGGGCCGCTTATAGAAAGTTATGGGGCGAGTAACTGCGTGCTATGGGTAAGCGCTCGACATACTGTAGTGCATTGATAATGCTTTGGTCTGCTTCTACTGGGCCAAAGCTTTCTGCTAGTGCGAGGTAAATTTGGTGAAATATTTTTTTTAATTCACGGTCGCTAGTGCCGCGTAATTTGATTATTTCGCCTTTAAGAAGGACCGATGCCCAAAATGCACGTTGTTCGATTGTGATAGGTAACGCTGCAACCAGGCTGCGTAGCTGAGGTTGTGTATAGGCTTGATTATGCTCGCGGGTCTCTGGGTGGCAGTTTAATTGGGAAAATATTTCTCGGATGAGGACGATAAACATCGCCGCAGAAGGAAGGAGCTTGTTAATGGGGTCACTCTCATCTGTTTCAGCATGAGTGGCGGCTAAAATTTCGGGTGCGGCGACAGAGGCTTGACTGCGTAATAGGAAAAAATTACTCAGTAAGATGGTATATAGTTTTCCGTGGAGCTCTGGGCATTCCAGGTGGGTGCATAACTGAAAGCTGAAGTCTTTAATTGAGGGGACATCTGCGTCAGAAAAGTGTTTATCCCATAGTTGCATGCCTAACCACAGCGCTTCGTTGCCAAGGATCTCTTGAATTGAGCTTTGTACTATGTCGCGATACATATTGGATAGTGATTTAGTCATGTTTATTCTCTCCAACACGTTGGTGCAGCGTCTGCTTTTTGAATTCTGGGTAACCAACTTCATCATGCTCGGAAAAATCTAGGCCACGTTGTTCATGAAGAGAGGGTG
>Ga0316204_10011765_pt1 | contig 10869 bp, 12 predicted proteins | sample 6monrhotite_MG_2_FD_205661 | JGI IMG/M metagenome (GOLD analysis project Ga0316204, IMG submission 205661) | Microbial mat bacterial communities from mineral coupon in-situ incubated in ocean water Damariscotta River, Maine, United States -... | ecosystem: Environmental > Aquatic > Marine >... | reverse complement strand
TGCATAAACGAATCCGCATGCTCACTCAACAGCGCCTCTGCCCGGTCAATCGCACCCTTCATCCCCTTTTCCGCAGCCGTAAGCTCCAACTCCGCTCCAAAAAACCGCAGCATCTTACGGCGTTCAACCGACATGCTTTCCGGCATCGTCAATATCAAACGATACCCCTTAGATGAAGCAACAAACGCCAAACCAATCCCAGTATTCCCGGATGTCGGCTCAATCAAAATCGTCTTACCCGGGGTAATCTTCCCCGCGCGCTCCGCCGCCTCAATCATCGCAAAACCAATACGATCCTTTACAGAAGACACAGGATTAAAAAATTCAAGCTTGGCAAGAATATCCGCCTCAAGCCCATATTTCTCCGTAAATTTCGGCACACGCACAAGCGGTGTATTCCCAATCGTTTCCAAAATATTACCGTAAATTTTCCCACGGCTTTCCGCGTCAGGCTTCAAAGGCGCGCCACCGGATGGTTGTCCTTGGTTTTCTGCTGCTGATGTCATCAATTCTACTCCTGTTAAAAACCTGTACCACCATACCCCATTCGTACCGCATACAGAAAAATTAAATCCTAATCACCTTCACCAGGCTCCGCACTAAAATGCTCTTCCATTTTATTGGGAACATCTTTCATCGCCTCGGCTTCGTCCATTGGGGGGCGTGTCTCCGTAATATTCGGCCACTTCTCCGCATACTCAGCATTCACATCCAGCCATTTTTCAGCTTTATCATCCGTATCCGGCAAAATTGCATCAATCGGACACTCAGGCTCACACACACCGCAATCGATACATTCATCCGGGCTAATCACCAACATATTTTCCCCCTCGTAAAAACAATCGACAGGGCAAACCTCAACACAATCCGTATATTTACATTTAATGCACACATCTGTGACCACAAAGGTCATGGCGTTTTCTCCTTCATTACAGAACAATTAGATGACATACAGTGCCGTCACCAAAACCGCAGATTTGAACCTTAATCCGCGATGACAGCCATGGCAAGCATGTAAAATAAAAATTGTGCGTGAAATAAAGAACGACCATGGATCTTTCGATAATCTCCTCTATATTTCCTCTATGCGCAAACTTTGGATACTCACCGCCATACTCATACTCCCCGCACTTTTGGGCGGTTGCTCATCATCAGAAACCATACAAAAAATAGAGCCTTTAACACCCCTGACATTCGACAACTCAGAACCCGACGATGCAGCATTAGCCGATGCCATCGCCCTGTATCTGGCCCAAGGCTCACAACCCCGGGCATCCGGCTATGACTATGCCCGCATTGACCTGAACGGAGATCGCAAACGCGATGCACTCGTCATGCTCAAAGTTCCATATGGATATTGGTGTGGCATCCACGGCTGCACAATGCTGGTTTTCACGGCTGACGGCAATAAATTCACGCTCATAAACGCCGTACAACCCGTACGCGGCCCGGTTTACGTCAGCACACTCAAAAGCAACGGATGGAAAAACCTGGTCATAAGGGTTTCTGGCCGTTCAAGCAAAGCCAAAGACGTCGCAATGATGTTCGATGGAAGACGTTACCCAATAACACCATCAAACCTACCCCCCTTCCCGAAAAAAAACTACAACGGCTACACCAGAGTTCTCATGGGCGATTACGCAGACCGCTAACAATGGAATCTCTAATCATCAAATCGTTTTTTAAGAAACGCATCACGGAAAGAATAAACAGCGTCTTTAAAACTCTTTTTCTGCGTTGTCTTCCCAAACGGATTTTGACCCCCACCATCACCTTCTAACTCCAAAGACACACTGCCCACAAGATCATCCAGATTGGTTGCCTGTAAGTGCAACTCCTTGAGCTTCAACATAACTTGCTGCTCTTCTACCCCATAATCACCATCAATATGCACAAGCTCATGAGCAAACTTAAAAAACGCCGCCTGATCATGCACATCACTAATCCCATGGAACATCATCTCGATATCCTGAGGCTTCGACGTATCCTCATTCAACATCGCCCGTTGAGCATCAGAAAACGGAATATCTTCCAACGCCTCCGCCATAAACCGAACCTCCTCACCCGTCACAATATTATCCGCATGCGCCACCGCAAAAAGCGTCCGCCACATATAAAACTGGCTCTCCGTTACACCGTTCATTCCTGCTCCTCATAAAATGAAATCATTTGATATATAATCTGCTTCATAATCTCTTCTTCAGGCACCTGCGCCGTTTCCCCCATAGGCAAATCCGGCTTACGATTCATCCAACGTAAATCAGCTTCATAACGAACGACTTCATCACCAAGACCATCCTTAATCTCATCAACAACCGCCAGCTCATCTTCATGCAAAATTCCGTCACACCAAATAAAAATGCGCGCCAAACGAAAAAATTGCGCCCTATAGATCTGACCTTCAATCTCGCTAAACAACGATTTAGAATCAGGCTTAACCCTCATATCCTCTTCGACCTTCTTTAACTGCGCGCCAGAAAATTTAAAAACCTGAGTAATACTCTGCACTAAATATTCTTCAAGCTCCGCAATTTCATCATCCACATGCACCAACGAAAGTACAGCCCGCCACATCGCGAACTCATCCACCTCCGGCGCTCCGTCACATAAATTATCGATTTGATTGAATAATGACTGCATAGAAAATAACTCCTCCAAACATTCAAACCTTTTCCCCGCTTAAGCGCAAGAACTCGATAAAAAAATAAAAACGATCCCCGGATATGCCAATACAAAAAACGCCCCCTCGGACAAGGGAGCGTTTAAAATTAAAAACACTTAGATTAAATAGACCTAATCACCCGTAACAACACGCCCATTCAACGATTGAACAGGACGCGCATTCACAGGGAACAACGCTTGAAAGGCTTTAAGCTGCTTTTCGGAAATCGCAATCGGCAACTTCAACACATGCCATTGAACACCCTCGGAACATGGCGGCGTTGTAAGCGACCCTTCATATTTGTAATAATCAAGAGAAGCCGGCAGTAAATCAGCCGCATTAATCTCCACACTATCAACAATCTTTTCTTGCCCCGCCTGAATGGGTGCATTCTGCCAAATACCTTCAACAGCAGGATTGTGAACACCAACCTTCATCATCACACCAACAACACCCAAAGTGCCATCATTGGCTTTATGCACAAAATGCACCTCCATCGGGTACGGCGCGCCATCAAGATAATGCTCGCTCGGCGTATGAAAATGAGCCTGAAGCAAATTATATTTCACACCGGCAACTGTAAAACCACTGCCTTCTTTAAAATTAACCTGAATTGTGTGCCCATTATTCACAACATGTAACGGAGACGGAGAATACGCCTCCTCAAGAGGAGCCAGATCTTCCTGTAAAAACTTCGATATATTAACCGGAGACTGCTTTGCCCCATCTTTACACGCGCTATAAGCAGCATCAAGATTGCCCCAATATGGTGCCGCACCAGCGCCCGTATACCCCCAATATGCGTGAGGCTTTGCAGAAGACTTCGCATGAACATCTTCACCCACGCCCTTCGCTTCATGCATCACGTCATCAACGATCTTGTCAGCCTTCTCTTCATGCACCACGTCATCAGCCGCCTTCTCGCTTGCTTCATGCACACCTTCCGCGACAACTTCGCCAACCTCTTCACCTGTCCCGTCATGAACATCATCCCCAGAAGCCGGCTCCAAAACCGCAGCCTGAGCTGCAAAACCATCAGCACCAAAAACAGGCGCACTCGCTCCGGCAGTTCTCGGATCTTCCGCAAAAGAAGGCGCGATAAAAACAAATGACAACGCAGTACAAAGAAGAAGTTTTTTCATTTTAGATCCCCATAACGGTCTAGCGTATGAATCGAATATCCAATTAGTGTACAACCTTAAGCATAAAAGAAAAGAGTCTTTGATAATTTTCATAGCTTTTCAAACCTCTCTTTGATAAAAAACGGCCATCATGACAAACAAACACATTCACATTATTGGCGCAGGCCTCGCCGGATCAGAAGCAGCATGGCAAGCCGCAAATATGGGTGCCAAAGATGAAATAAGCGTAATCCTTCACGAAATGCGCCCGCATGTCGAAACACCGGCGCACGCCACCGGAAATTGTGCAGAACTGGTATGTTCAAACTCCTTCCGCTCCGACGATCATGAATATAACGCTGTGGGCCTGCTCCACGAAGAAATGCGAAAACTGAACTCCCTTATCATGCGCGAAGGCGCAAAAGCCGCCGTACCCGCAGGCGGCGCACTTGCCGTTGATCGCGACATATTCTCCAAAGGCGTTACAAAAGCGCTCGAAAACCACCCAAATATCACAATCGAAAAAGGCGAAATCACCGGCCTCCCGCCCAAAGAATGGGACAACGTCATAATAGCAACCGGCCCCCTCACATCCTCCGCACTGGCCAACGCCATTGCCAAAACAACAGGCGAAAACGAACTCTCATTCTTCGACGCCATCGCCCCCATCGTTCACACAGATTCAATCGACATGAACATCGCATGGTTTCAATCACGCTACGACAAAGCCCAAGGCATCGGCACAGACAAAGACTACATCAACTGCCCCATGACAAAGGAGCAATACGAAAATTTCATCCATGAACTCACCACCGCAGAATACGGCCTGTTCAAAGAATGGGAACTCCCCTCCGGTTCAAAAACCCTCGCAGAACAAGAAGAAGACACCCCCTATTTCGACGGCTGCATGCCCATCGAAATCATGGCCGCCCGTGGCCCTGAAACCCTGCGATTTGGCCCCATGAAACCCATCGGACTCACCAACCCGCACAAAGGACAGGACGAACAACCTTACGCCATCGTCCAATTGCGACAAGACAATGCTCTGGGCACACTCTACAACATCGTCGGCTTCCAGACCAAAATGAAATGGGGTGAACAAACCCGGGTCTTTAAAATGATCCCCGGACTCGAAAATGCAGAATTCGCAAGGCTAGGCGGCCTCCACCGCAACACCTTCATCAACTCTCCTAAAATTCTTGATAAACAACTCCGCCTCAAAACAAACCCTCACGCCAACCAAACCATCCGTTTCGCCGGACAAATCACAGGCTGCGAAGGCTATGTCGAAAGCGCCTCCATCGGCCTTATGACCGGCCGCATGGCCGTCAGTGACGTTTTAGGCAAAAACTTCGAAACACCACCAGTAACAACCGCCCACGGCGCACTCTTAAACCACATCACCGGTGGACACATGCTGGACAGCAACGCAAAAACATTCCAACCAATGAACATCAATTTCGGCCTCTTCCCCGCACCTGAAAACCCGTTTATCACCATGCCCAACGGCAAACGCAAAAAACTCAAAGGCAAAGACCGCAAAAAATGCTACACATCGCGCGCTCTCGAAGATCTACAAAAATGGCTTGATAAATAATACGCCCCAAGGGACGGGGAATTAAACCTGTAAAGAGATTAAAGCAATTCGTCTAAACCACCACCACCGGATAGCGCTTCATCAAGCTGCTCTTCCAAAATAGTCCGCGTTTCCCTGGCTGTCTGTTCCGCTTGCGATAAGCTCAAAGCTTCCTGAGAGATATTAACTTCATCAGTAGCAGCAGCGCTCGAAGCTCCTTCGGCCTGCTTATTTTCGGATGTTCTGTTATTTTGCGTACGACTGACCTGAGAAACATTCGGCGGCCCGCCCGCACCATTGATTGAATCAACCATGATAAATATACCCTAACAAAAAATTACCCTGATATTATAATAAGGGATAAAACCTTAAAATTCAATTACATAATCATAAAAAAAGCCTTAAAGCCTTAAACGCCGGACCCACAGAGAGCTTAGGACAAAAAACATCACACCCAACACGCTTTAACTGCTTAAAATAAATACAAGCCATCCGGTTGCTTTTGCCTAAAAACCGGTTTTCACCCTTCACCCCGACCACAAACTGCCCCAAAACAGCATCAACCACAGCAGGAAGCCCCTCAACAGGCTTAAACTCATATAAATGATCCACCCTCTGCCCATACTCCTTCAACAGATCTTCCGGTAAATAACAGCGCCTTTGCCGCGCATAAAAAGGAACCGCCCTTAACAACCCAGTCAAAGCATAATTAACCGCCACAGGCTGCACAGGCTCCGCCTCCACATCACCACCCGTAATTTTAACAGCCAACTTCATCAATGGCGTCGTCGTGAAATCAGCATAATTCACCACCCCTTCAACATTCCCCGGCAAAATATCCTCCAGATCAAACTCACGCGCATAGATCAGCGTATCAAACAACTCACGCGGCAAATCATGACGCTTGATCGCTCCGGCCAAAACCTGTAAAATCTTATGCTCAAGCACCTCATTTTTTTCGTAAATACCCGTAATTGCATCCCGCCACCATTGCAACCGAATAAGCCCAAGCTGCGTCTCGCTCACAACTTCGCGTGTTTTGGCTATCTCGTAATTAAACGCAAACAAAGCCCAGAGATCCTCACGCACATCCGCAGGCGCAAACATCGAAAGCAAAAACCTGTCCGGATCATGCACCCTCACCAATTCACCACAATAAGAAAGCCCTGCCCCCACTCTAGTATTCACCCCAATATTGATCCCAATATTCATCATTGATTATTCCTGTAAAACAACTACGTTATGGCTTAACAGTTTATACCGCTTAAGAAAAGTAAGGAGACCTTCCATGTCGGCTTTTGAATTACCTGAACTCCCATACGCCTACGATGCTCTGGACCCATATATGTCCGCAGAAACACTGGAATTCCATCACGACAAGCACCACAATGCCTATGTCGTGAATGGCAACAAAATCCTCGAAGGTCTTGATCACATGGGTGACACACTCGAAGACGTCGTCATTAATGCCCATAAAAAAAGAGAACAAGGCCTCTTCAACAACGCCGGTCAACACTGGAACCACAAACATTTCTGGAACTGGATGAAACCAAATGGCGGCGGCCCCCTTCCCGGCAACCTCAAAACCGCAGTAAATGACAGCTTCGGTTCATTCGACGCCTTCCGTGATGAATTCCTAAACGCTGGCGCAACACAATTCGGCTCCGGCTGGGCGTGGCTCGTAATCAATGGCGAAGGTAAACTTGAAGTGATCAAAACGGCCAACGCCGATAACCCGCTCACCTCTGGTAAAACAGCAATCCTAGGCTGTGATGTCTGGGAACATTCCTACTACATCGATTACCGCAACGCCCGCCCCAAATACCTCGAAGCCTTCGTCGATAATCTCGTAAATTGGGAATATGTAACGGAATTATTCGAACAAGGCCCCCTAAAGTTGGCAGCGTAGCTCTAAACTTAAGGCGCCATATCTGTGCTATAACATGTTTTTTCTAACTCAGGCCTGTCTGCAAGATGGGCCTGAATTTGTTCAAGCTGTTCTTTAATCGCGCTCGCATGCTCCGGCAACGCATCAACATTGATTTCAACGTCTTTAAGATCAACATAATCCCCGCTCACGACCCCGGCATAATTCGCGGCGACATCTTCTAACGCATATGAAATATAAGCATACGCCTTAAGACCGTCACAAGCATCCATGGCCTCCTGAGGCTCGCCCCCAATTTCTGTATTTTTTTCCTTTAGAGAAGATTCAAATTCCTCCAAACTAAATTTAAGCGTTTCATGAAGGCTTTTTACGACATATTGCTTAGGATACAAAATACTTGCAGTATTTTCTGTTTGAGTAGAGTCAGGAGCCAATCCCATTTTATTTTCAAGAGTATCCCGCAATTGATCACTATAAGAATAATTTGGATCCGGTTCATATCCTAAACGTTCCATAGCGGCCATATAGTTTTCTGCTTCCCATTTCTCCATGTCCTTAAGATCCCCTTTATCCAACAGCGTTTGGACCGCATGCATAACCCCCTGTGGTTTAGCTGCAAAATATGGAATGAACTCTTTTGGAACCTCACTTAAAAAATCTGGATAATCCTGAATAATATTATTCATTTCATCATGGCTAGCGTTCATTTCCACCTGAACTTTTGTTAACAGAGAAAGTTTTTGAAGAGCAAAATATTTAAAATCAAGAACTTCTCCCGTGTCAGAGTAATGAGCAATCGTTGAAGAGACATCATCTATAAGTGTTTCTGCTCCAGAAAGTGGGAATTGCCCTGTGAAAGAATTGACAAGTATTCCATCCAGCCAGAATTGTGCAACATCAAAATATCCCAGGCATTCCAAATACTTAACTACCGCAAGATCAGCGTCCATCTCATGCACCCAATCTTTCTCGATACTGTCAGCAACATTATGAACATTAGAGACTATAAAAAAACCGCGACCCTCTACATGCTCAATTTTGTTCTGCGTTACATGCTCTGTCTCATGTAACGTAACAATATGCTCTAATAAATTTTGGTTAAGGTTATGTGGTATGTTTGGAGGTAAGTTATCAGGATATGTGCGCATCAGATCCTTAATAGATATGGGCGCTAAAGTAAGATGAGCATAGCTTGCGCTATAGTTATTTTCTCCATCCTCACTATATTCAGCAGAGAAATCACGCCTAGCTACGGATTGCGCCACATCCAGCAACCTATCCTCACGGGTCTTTCCCAATACAGAATCTATTACTTTTGATAGTCCGGGTTTTTGCTCTCCATGAACGGCTTCATAAAAACTATCCGATAACTTGGGATCTTTTAAATTTGAACGCACCTCCAGATTGTATTTATCCGTCGTAGGCGCATCTGATATCTGCCATGGCCTATCTATTGGTATCCAGTCTTTGTCCATTACACCTTCATATTACCTGTGCTTTTGCACATTTTTACCGTTTTGCCCGGTATTTTTTAATATGTTAATATATTAACTTATTTGGGGTGTGAATTGCAAATTCAAGAAAACCTATACAGGCAAAAGCGCCGCAACCAAGCGCCTTCCCTCTGCCATAAGGACATTATATGTTCGGCACGCCGCGCCCGTATCCATCACATCAACGCTCAAGCCCGCTTCCTTAAGCGCGCCCCTAAGCTCCTGCGGCAGAAACTGCATCTGCACACCGCAGCCTAATAAAACAACATCGATCTGATCGGAATGCTCAATAAGCTGCTCAAAATCACCAATCGACAAATCACCGACCGGCCCATCAAAGCCCCAACCAATCGTTTTCTCTGGAAAGACAAACACGGACCCATCATAAAGCTGAGCGCTAATCCGAAACCCACCACTATTATAAGACTGAATAATCTGCTGCCCAGCCCCAATAAGCGGCGTAACATCCATCGCTTAAACTTCCTGAGCTTGAGAATTCGCCGGCGCGGCGCCACTACCGCGCTTCAAATTCGTCACCAACAAAACAGGCGCCGCAACAAAAACAGACGAATATGTACCGATCACAATCCCGAAGATCAGAGCATAAATGAAGCCTTGGATAACCTCTCCACCAAACACGTAAAGAGCAACCAACGCCAACAACGTCGTACCAGACGTCATCAATGTCCTGCTAAGCATTTCATTCACTGATTTATTAAACAATTCGGGCAAAGGCATCTTCTTGAATTTACGCAAGTTCTCACGAATACGGTCAAACACAATCACCGTATCGTTGATCGAATAACCGGCAATCATCAAAACAGCCGCCACTGTCGAAAGATTAAACTCCATCTGCGTCAACGCAAACAGCCCGATTGTCACAACCGCATCATGCAACAACGCAACCACAGAAGCCACGCCAAACTGCCATTCAAACCGGAACCAGACATAAGCCAAAATACCAATCATCGAAAATAAAACAGCCATCATGCCCTGCTGTTTCAACTCTTTCCCAACCTGCGGCCCGACAAACTCCACACGGCGATAATCCACTTCCCCTACATCAGCATAAGCATCGTCAAGCGCACCGCGCACATCTTCAATCGCAAGCTGCTGCGCCTCTGCCGCGCCATCTTGTTGCGGCAAACGGATCAACAAATCATCAGGCGCACCAAATTCCTGAATAGAAATAGCCCCCAGATCAAGCCCATTCAACATCGTGCGCAACGCCCCTAAATCCGGCCGCTCCGGCGTACGAATTTCAATAACCGTCCCGCCTGTAAAATCAATACCAAAATTCAGACCATTCTTAACCGTCAAACCAATCGCCCCCAAAACAAGAACAGTCGAAAGCGCATACGCCAAAAATCTCAGGCCTATAAAATTAACATTGGTCTCTTCCGGAACTAAACGTAAACCCTTCATAACACTCTTCCTTTATACCGGTAACGCCCCGAGTTTCTCTTGAGACTTTTTCTTACGAAGCCAAACCACAACCAACAACCGCGTCACCATAATCGCTGTAAAGAACGAGGTCATAATCCCAACCCCCAGCGTAACCGCAAACCCTTTAATCGGGCCTGTACCAAACGAAAACAGAATAAACGCGGCAATAAGCGTCGTCAGGTTAGAGTCAATAATCGTCCCCATCGCCCGGCTATACCCCGCATCAATCGCAGAAATAGGCGAACGCCCCGCCCGCAGCTCTTCACGAATACGCTCGAAAATCAAAACATTCGCATCAACCGCCATACCAACCGTCAAAACAATCCCGGCAATCCCCGGCAACGTTAACGTAGCCTGCAAACCCGATAAAATCGCAAAAATCAACGCAACATTAACCGTCAACGCAACATTCGCCATCATTCCAAACGTACCGTACATAAGCGCCATAAACACCAGCACAAGCAGCAACCCGATCAGACTGGCCTTCTTACCGGCCTCAACCGAATCCGCGCCCAAAGACGGCCCAACAGTGCGCTCTTCAACCACCTCCATCGGCGCAGGCAAAGCACCCGCACGTAACAGCAACGCAAGATCATTGGCCTCGGAAACCGTAAAACCACCCGAAATCTGCCCCTGCCCGCCACAAATCTGTTCACGAATAACCGGCGCACTCAAAACTTCAT
>Ga0316204_10011764_pt1 | contig 10869 bp, 7 predicted proteins | sample 6monrhotite_MG_2_FD_205661 | JGI IMG/M metagenome (GOLD analysis project Ga0316204, IMG submission 205661) | Microbial mat bacterial communities from mineral coupon in-situ incubated in ocean water Damariscotta River, Maine, United States -... | ecosystem: Environmental > Aquatic > Marine >... | reverse complement strand
CCGGCACAGCCACAAGCATTTTCTTTATTTTCTTTAGTATGGGGAGCGCTGTCTGTTCCAAGGAAAAACTTGCTTGAGCCGCTGGTTGCCGCCTCTACTAGGGCAATACGATGTCGCTCGCGCTTGAGTACGGGGAGGCAATAGTGGTGGGGTTTGATACCGCCGACTAGGATGTCATTTCTGTTAAGCAGTAGATGCTGTACCGTGATAGTCGCTGCAACATTATCGCCAGCGTGGCGCACAAAGTCGACCGCATCGGCTGTGGTGATATGCTCAAATACCACTTTCAGATTAGGCATGCGTGTTATCAATGGCTGAAGTACATGATCAATGAAGCGTGCTTCACGATCGAAAATATCGATCTCCGCATCGGTCATCTCACCGTGTACTAATAGCGGTATTCCACACGTAGCCATCGCCTCTAATGCAGGGTAGATATGGGCGATATCTGTGACGCCACTATCTGAGTTAGTGGTGGCGCCTGCCGGGTAGAGCTTGCAGCCATACACCTGTCCACTCTCCTTTGCTGTGCGAATCTCATCTGCAGAGGTGTTGTCCGTGAGATAAAGGGTCATCAGTGGCTGGAATGCGCTATCAGTGGGAGTCGCTTGTAAAATCCGTTGGCGATAACTCAATGCTTGCTCGGTGTGAGTAACAGGTGGCATCAAGTTGGGCATGATAATGGCGCGACCAAAGGTGCGAGCGGTGTGTGGAATAATATCGTGGAGAACGGCGCCGTCGCGTACATGCAAGTGCCAGTCATCGGGGCGGGTAATGGTCAGTGTATCCACAGAACTCTCTTTGCTTGGATTAATCTGGACAGTATGCCATTTTTTGCAGGTGGTTGAAAAATTATTCCACGCGCACAGCAGGCTTTGTTGTACCGCTGTGCCTTTTATGTGTTGGCGAGCACCTGAACTTAGTGGCGGTATAAATTGCATTGTATCTTCAATGTGTTGAGGCGATGGGTAGGTAATCCCGCTATAATTCTGCTATTCATTCCAGCTAAGCGAAAAGAGTTATGCGTATTCCCCGTTTTTATGTTGATACCCCTTTATTATCCGATACGGAGTTAGACCTGCCAGAAGGGGTTGCGAATCACTGTGCTAGGGTGTTGCGTCTTAAGTCGGGTGCGCCGCTGATTTTGTTCAATGGTCAAGGGGGGGAGTATTCCGCGACACTCAGTACGGTAGAAAAACGTCGAGTTTGTGTGTCGTTAGGTGAGCATGATGGGCGTGAAGCGGAATCGCCTTTACAGGTGAGCGTTGCCCAAGCGGTCTCAAAGGGCGAACGCATGGACTATACCATTCAAAAGGCGGTGGAGTTAGGCGTGAGTCAAATTGAACCCCTTGTGGCACAACGCACCGTGGTAAACCTAAAAGGAGAGCGTGCCGAGAAGCGCCGTGACCATTGGCAGGGGGTGGTGATTGCTGCGTGTGAGCAGTCGGGACGTAATCGTGTGCCGGATGTGATGCCGTTGGTAGATTTTAAGCAGTGGATAACTGAGCCTAGAGAGGGTTTAAAGTTGGTATTGCATCATCGTGCTGCGCAGGATTTACGCAGCATGGCACAACCTATGGGGCCAGTAACGTTGTTGATAGGCCCAGAAGGGGGATTGACTGAGCAAGAGATCACACTGGCGGAACAGGCCGGTTTTGTTTCGGTTTGCCTGGGCCCCCGGGTCTTGCGTACCGAAACGGCGGCATTAACCACACTCTCAATATTGCAGATGTTGTGGGGGGATTTTTAAGTTTAATAAAATGAGAACTACTCAGCATGTGTAGATTTTACTTCGGCGGACGCATAGCGGATGTGTTACCAATTGAGTACGAAAACAACGCGGAGAGCGGGTAAAAGATGGACACGAGGGTGTGTTGCAATTAAACAAATCGTGTGTGGTGGTCGACTTAGTATAAGAAGTAGTGTGCTCCAACGGAGGAGCGATGATTTTAAGTCGGTTTTATAAAAATGAAGAGATAGCCAATCGTCCGGTCAAAATAGGACTGGTATTAGCGGGTGGTGGTGCGCGTGCCGCCTACCAAGTCGGGGTGCTAAAGGCCATCGCTGAATTAGTACCTGTTGGACAGCCTAATCCTTTTCCCATTATCAGTGGTACCTCAGCAGGGGCGATTAATGGCGCGGCATTGGCTATCTATGCCCCCCATTTCCATGCGGCGGTACGTCGGCTCTGCTCAGTGTGGGAAAACTTCCATGTCTCCCATGTTTTTCGTTCCGATCCACTGGGGATGTTGAACAACAGTAGTTTGTGGATGTTAGCGATGCTGCTAGGTGGCCTAGGGAGGCACAATCCCCAAGCGCTATTAAACCGACAGCCACTGCATGAACTGCTTGCGCGACGACTGCCTTGTGAAAGAATACAGGCCTCGATTGATGCGGGCCTACTCGAGGCGTTTGGTGTGACCTGTTCGGGTTACAACAGTGGTCAGTCTGTGACCTTCTACCAAGGCCTGGAAGCGATTCAGCCATGGCAGCGAGTGCGTCGTGTGGGTACTCGCTCGGTGATTACCACTGAGCATTTGATGGCCTCTTCGGCGCTACCTTTTATCTTTCGTCCTGAAAAAATTCATAGTGAATATTTTGGTGATGGCTCAATGCGCCAAATGGCACCGTTGAGTCCTGCTTTGCATATGGGGGCAGAGCGTGTCTTAGTCATCGGTGTTCGGCTTGAAAGCGGTACTCCGCAAGCGAGTGATAACAATGCCGAAATACCATCGGTTGCACAGGTCGCGGGCCATGCGCTTAACAGTATTTTTTTAGACTCATTGGATGCAGATTTAGAGCGATTACACCGCATTAATAAAACGGTTGATCTCATTCCTAGTCGTAAGGACTCTGAACATTCATGGCGACGGGTCGAGAGCTTGGTCATTGCACCGAGTCGTCACTTAAGCGAGGTGGCGGAGCAGTATGCTCATTTGTTGCCAAAATCAGTGGCATTTTTTTTCCGGGGAATTGGTGTTTATAAAAAAGATGGCTCTGATTTTTTAAGTTACCTGCTATTTGAGCGAGAGTATTGTCAGGCATTGATTGAGCTAGGATATGGCGATGCGATGGCACAAAGAGATGATCTTATTAGCTTTCTTAATGATAAGGACTATAGAACGCCGCTTAAAGAGGCTGAGGATACTGAGTTTTAATCTTGGCGGTGGGTTTAAATTATCTCAATACCCGTTGCTAATACCGCGCAATAAGCAATTTTACACACCATATGCAACGCTTGATCCTGATGAAAGGTGAGCTTTCCTTCACATTTCAAAAAATCGATGATGGTATGTAGAAGGGTTTCAATTAAGCCAAGCAAAAGATTTTGAGTGATCAGTAAGACAATGCCGCCATGGATTAAAGTGTGGGCACTTAGCCAATATTGCCAAGGGGGGAAATGTTTACCTTTCTCTTTATGGATGCCGCTGTGGCGATTTTTACCCATGGCCATCACCTCGCTTTGTAAGACAAAGTCAGCTAATGCATGTCCTGCGATAAGCAGAAATAGAAGTGTTAAAAAATCGCTCATTCTTGATCCTTATCACCTTGCTTGGGTGAGTGTCAGCTAGCCTAAAAATTCATAAAAACGTTAGGCTAGAGCGACAATTCTACCATGAATTGATCATTTTTATGTTTGATAGGAATTAGACTTTGTCTAGGCGTGTTATGCTTACCTATCTTGAGGATAGTTAGAGCGCGGAAATGAACATGAATGCACAGAATGACTCATTGGAAGCATTGGTATTTGATAATGTCTATCGACGACTGCCCGCTGAGTTTTTTGACCTCAGTGAGAGTGATCCACTTCGTGACGCTCATTTGATTAGCTTTAATGCTGATGCAGCCTCCTTAATTGGGCTTTGTCCCAGTGAAGCTGAACGTGATGATTTTGTGGATCACTTTAATGGGCTTAAATCACTGGTAGGTAGTGAGCCATTGGCGATGTGTTATTCGGGGCATCAATTCGGTGCTTATGTCCCCCGCTTAGGAGATGGTAGAGCGATCCTGCTGGGTCAAGTGCGTAATGCAAATAATCAGTTGTGGGATGTGCAGGTAAAGGGTGGCGGCGTTACCAAATATTCTCGCCAGGGCGATGGTCGTGCGGTATTGCGCTCTTCGATTCGTGAGTATCTCTGTAGTGAGGCGATGCATGGCTTGGGTATTCCCACGACTCGTGCGTTGTGTCTAATTGGTAGTCGTGAACCCGTGCTGCGAGAGCAGATGGAGGCGGGGGCTTTGGTGGTACGTATGGCGCAAAGTCATGTGCGTTTTGGCAGTTTTGAGTATTTTTATCACAGTGATCAAGCGCACTACTTGAAGCCCTTAGCTGATTATGTAATTAGCCATTTTCTTCCAGAATTAGCTGAGTCCAGTAACCCTTATTTGACCTTGTTAAGGCATGCTGTGGCGGTGACTGCGAAGTTGATTGCCCAGTGGCAGGGTGTTGGCTTTGCCCACGGGGTGATGAACAGTGACAATATGTCGATTCTTGGCTTAACGCTGGATTATGGACCATTTGGTTTTCTTGATACTTACCAGGCTGGTTTTATATGCAACCATTCCGATCATCAAGGTCGCTATGCGTTTAATCAGCAACCCACTATCGGCATGTTTAATTTAAGCTGCCTGGCGACGGCATTGTTGCCTCTGCTGGCTGATAATAAAGAGGCGGCGATGGAGCAAGCAAGAGACGCATTGAAAGAGTATTGGCCGCTCTTTAAGCAGGCTTATGGTCAGGTTGCGTGTGACAAATTGGGTCTGTTTGAGGTCAAAGAAGGTGATTTGACGCTTTGGAGTGAGTTATTGACCACGATGCAAGATGAGGCTGATTTTACGCTTTTCTTTCGTCAGTTGTCTGGTTTTGATGAGCGCCAGCCAAGGCAGAATCATGCGCTTCGAGATATGTTTATTCAGCGGGAGGCCTTTGACGCGTGGGCAGAAAAGTATGCCGCACGCCTGCAAGGGCAGGAGGGGGATGGCGGCGCTGAGCGAGGCGTGAGAATGAATAAGGTTAACCCTAAATATATTTTGCGTAACTATTTGGCGGAGCAGGCGATCCGTAAGGCGCAAGATAATGGAGATTACAGTGAGGTAGAGCGGCTTTATCAATTATTACGCAATCCTTATGATGAGCAGCCAGAAATGTCTGATTATTCGGTGCTTCCCCCTGAATGGGCACAGCAAATCTCGGTAAGCTGCTCTTCCTGATGTGAGGGCTAGTGGCGAGTGTTAAGCAACTACGTTGAGGTTTTGCCCTAGATTGTCCGGCAGGCTTGAGCTAGGTGTGACTGATTGGATGAGTGATAGCGACTGCTGGCCTTGCTGTTGCTGAACCTCCATACCTTTTTTTAACATCGCCATTTCGACGCTCTCTTGTGTTTTCTGTTGGCTTGCTTGAGCGTAAGCCGATGCAATTGTATTAACATCCATCCTATATACCCATTGATAGTTTAGTCTCTCTGCTTGTTAGCGGCCCATTTTGAAAAAAATGAACGGCCCATTGGGTATATTTATTTATAGCTAATTCCATTTATTATCTGCCGATATAGGCTTTATCCATGAATTATTTAGGAAAACACTCGTGTGAAGCCCACCGACCAATCTTTGCTTGAGCAGATGCGTGTTAATGCGATGGAGATTTCTCGGCGTAAAAATATGCTGAGTTTTTCTGAGGAGGATGCTGAACTCCTTAAGGGGGCTAAAGGGATTATCCTTAAAAATATTGACGATATCGTGAGCGAGTTTTATGAGACTCAAACAGCCATTGATGAAATTGCACTGTTGATTGGCGATGCCGATACCCTGCATCGTCTTAAGATGGCCCAGAGAAAGTATATCCTTGATCTGTTTGATGGCTATTACGATCTCGAATATGTGAATAATCGCCTGCGTATTGGTTTGGTGCATAAACGAATTGGTGTTGAGCCAACGCTCTATCTTTCAGCGGTAAATACCATGAAAAGTATTATTTGCCGGGTGTTGGGTGACAATACACCTGATACTGATCATCGCTGGGCTATTTCTAGGGCGTTGGATCGTCTGATTTATTTCGATATTACCCTGGTTTTTGACACCTATATTCGTAGCTTACTTTCCGAAATCGAAGTATCTAGGATGAAGGCCGAGCTTTATGCCCGCAGCCTGGAACAGCAGGTGGCGGAACGTACCCAACAGTTAGAGGAGATCTCTCGACGTGATGGTATGACTGGGCTATACAATATTAGGGCTTTTCATGAGTATTTACGCCGCGATTTGCTGAGCGCGGAACGGAGCCGCTTACCGTTGTCGTTGATCTATTTTGATGTAGATGATTTTAAAGGGATTAATGATACACATGGTCATCAAAAAGGGGATGACATTCTGAAAAACGTCGCGAAGGTGTTGAATGAAAGTTGCCGCGAAGTTGATGTGCCGTGTCGCTATGGAGGGGACGAGTTTTGCTTGGTGTTAGCAGGTGCGAGTCTTGAAGAGGCGAGAGTCACCGCTGAACGTATTATCGTTAAATTTAAGGAGATTTATGATGATGTCACTTTGAGTATTGGTATCGCTGAGACTGGAGTGGACCATTATCTGGATAGTGATGGGTTAATAAAGATCGCTGACCAAAAAATGTATCAAGCGAAGGAGGTTGAAGGTTCTTGCATTGTCACCTAGAAGGCGAGCCAATGGCTCGCCCTGTTCTTAGCAGCATCCACCACCACTGTTATTGCTTTCACTATTACTCTGTTCGAAGGGGAGTTCGGTACCGCAGTCTTGGTAAATACCGTAGTGACAATCCCAATTGCCGATGAACTCAAAGTGTTCGGCGAAGCGGCTCTCATTGAGCATGCGATAGGTATTGCCACAGACGGGAAAGATACGCCCTATTTCAATGGCATGGTGTTTATCTAAGACAAACAATCTCTCATTGTGAGGGATGGTTCCGAGATAACGCACGGCTTGCCCATAATCCTCACAGGCTGGCTCTAAGTCCTTAATTTTGAAGAGGCGATACGTTGCAGAGAAGAAATTAATATGGCCAATTTTAGCAATGATTTCACTGTTATCGAGGGTCAAAGGACGGTCCTCAACAAGGCGAGGATCAGCAAATCCACACTGTTTGGCAAGGTTTTGGAAGTCATTCCAATACAAGGCACCGCTTAGGCACTCGCCGTAAAGTACCGGGTCGTTGATCAGTTGTTGTGGAACACGACGATCTGAATAGACATCTGAAAAGTAGAGTTCGCCACCCGGCTTAAGTAATCGATGGGCTTCACGTAATACCGACGCTTTATCGGTAGATAGATTGATGACACAGTTCGATACAATGATATCGAAGCTATTATCGGGTAAACCCAATTGGTCCAACGCCTCAATATGTCCAAGTCGGAACTCTACATTGGCATAGCCCAGTTTCTTTGCATGAAAATCAAGGTGGCGGGTGGCGACTTCATGTTGCTCTTCAGTCATGTCTACACCCAGCACGTAACCTGTCGGGCCGACCAGTTGCGCAAGGGTGTAGCAGTCGCGCCCGGAGCCAGAGCCTAGGTCGAGTATACGCATTCCGCTGAGTTGTTGCGGGGCTACCAGACCGCAGCCGTAGTAACGCATTAATACTTCGTCATGAATATTACCCAGCGCTTGTTTTATATAAGCAGGCATTGAGGTATCCGTACAGCATGCATCTGTTTTTAAGTCGTCTGAGCCTTGTAACGTTTTACCGTAATACTCTTGTACTGATTCTTTCATGGCGATCCTGAAGATTGTTGTATTGAGTTAATTCTGCCATATAAGACGAAAGTAAGAGCAGAAAATTACACATTCTCATCGATACTTTGCTGACATCATGAATAGAGGGTAATTGCCTACTCAACATATGTTATTTGAAATAGTCATCAGCTTCGCTATTAAGTTAGTTAGAGAGGTTACGCTTCATGATGCTAAGACGATAAAGATGGGGTGTTATCTGGCACACGTTATGGGATGAAATAAAGCTTTGTCACATAATATCGTGGTTAATGGCATGACAATTTAAATACTCTTTTTGTATCAAATGGCTATTGAGAGAAATAGGGAAAGAGCTATGCCGAACGGACGCACAAAAGGTATAATCGCGCCTTTATTCACAGTGAAGCCGTGGTGTAATGGAAGGTTTAAACCCCCGTCAAAAAGAAGCCGTACTCTATATTGATAGCCCTTGTTTGGTATTGGCCGGGGCTGGTAGTGGTAAAACCCGGGTTATTACTGAAAAGATCGCCTATCTCATTCAAAAGTGCGGCTATAAGCCGAATACTGTTGCTGCCGTGACCTTTACTAATAAGGCTGCTCGGGAGATGAAGGAGCGTGTGGGCAAGCTGCTGCAAGGTAAAGAGGCGCGTGGTTTAAAGGTCTCCACTTTTCACACCTTGGGTTTGAATATTCTTAAACGTGAGCATAAAACCCTTGGTTATAAGCCCGGCTTTACTATTTTTGATGCCGCTGATAGCGCGGCCTTGATTAAAGAGTTGATGCATCAATCTTTCGATGCTGATGGCGATATGGTGCAGCAGGTTCAGTGGCAAATCTCTAATTGGAAAAATGCCATGATCACCCCAGAGCGTGCTTTTGACGCATTGGATGATGACCCAATCAAGAACGCCGCGGCCGCTATCTATGAAAAATATCAGCGTAACCTCAAAGCGTATAATGCGGTCGATTTTGATGATTTAATTCTCATGCCCACGCTGCTGTTTTCACAATACCCAGAGATTTTGGCGCGTTGGCAGGGGCGTATTCGCTATTTGTTGGTAGATGAATATCAGGATACCAATGGCTGCCAGTACACCTTAGTGAAGCAGATTGTGGGTAATCGAGGTTCGTTAACGGTAGTGGGTGATGATGATCAATCGATCTACGCTTGGCGAGGTGCACAGCCAGAGAACATGGCGCTGTTGAAGGAGGATTTTCCCAGCCTCAACTTGATTAAGCTGGAGCAAAACTACCGTTCAATGGGGCGAATTTTGAAAGCCGCTAATGTGCTGATTGCCAATAACCCCCATGTCTTTGAAAAGAAGCTTTGGTCAGATAAAGGCTATGGTGACCCTATTCGGGTGTTGCATTGTCGCAATGAAGAGCAAGAGGCGGAACGGGTGGTCTCGGAGTTGGTCCATCATAAGTTTCAAAATCGCACTCAAGATCAGGATTACGCGATTCTTTATCGCAGTAATCATCAATCTCGCCTGTTAGAGCGGATGTTGCGTGAGCATCACATACCTTACCGCCTCAGTGGTGGTACTTCCTTTTTCTCCAAGACCGAGATCAAAGATAGCATGGCTTACCTGCGCCTGTTGGTGAATCAGGATGATGATAATGCCTTCTTGCGTATCGTTAATGTACCGCGTCGTGAGCTAGGCCCATCCACAATAGAAAAATTGGGTAGCTATGCCACCATGCGAGGCGTCAGTCTGTTTAGTGCAAGCTTTGAAATGGGCTTGGGTGAATACCTCAATGAACGACAATTGGAGCGACTTCAGCGTTTCACCCATTGGATTAACCTGCAGGCTGATAATGCTAAGCGTGGTGATACCTTGGCAGTGGTTCGAGGCATGGTGACGGATATAGGCTATTCAGAATGGCTGATAGAGAGCAGCAAAAATGAGACTCAAGCTGAAAAGCGCCTGAAAAATGTCTATGACCTGATTGAGTGGCTGGGGCGTATGATTCAAGAGGGCGATAAAGACCTTGCTGAAGCGGTGGCAAGTATGACTCTGCTCGACATACTCGATCGGCAAAATGAAGAAGAGGGGGGTGATGCCGTTACGATGATGACACTGCATGCGGCTAAGGGGTTGGAATTTCCCCATGTCTTTTTAATCGGGATGGAAGAGGAGATACTGCCTCATCGCAATAGTATTGAAAATGACGATATCGAAGAAGAACGCCGACTTGCCTATGTTGGCATTACTCGTGCTCAAAAAACGTTAACTATGAGCTATGCGGCGCGGCGAAAACAGTACGGTGAAATGACGGCGTGTGAACCGAGCCGCTTTTTACATGAGCTACCCCAGGATGATTTAGAGTGGGAGGGGCGTGGTGATGACGTTTGTCCTGAAAAGAAAAAGGAGCGGGGGCAGGCTAACTTAGCTAACCTTAAAAATATTTTGGGTGGAAATAAGGAGTAGTTCTATCTCTATTTATTTAAGGTGTCTCCATTTGGCGACAGAGTGTTTTCCGCATGGAAAACATTAAGTTAGTTTTATTTTTTATGTTTTATTTTTAATTTTGTCGTGATTTTACGACAAGGTTTTTTTCAATGTTTATTTAGATGTTAATAGCGTCATCTTGCAATTCCTCTGTTACTCATCTCTTCCTGTATAGCATTTGTTATCTATAACCTTATGTGGCTTATCATATAAAAATATTTACTATTTTTATATGATATTTATTTTTTTAAATAATCGCTATTAAGTTGTTGGGTATCGGCGACAAAAAAATCATTCTGTTTTCTTATATATCTAATTTCTCATCAATATGTAATTTAAACTTTATTCATATCAATGATTTATTTGTTTTTAAAGGTTTTGGCGTGGTAGTTGCTATACATACTGTACCCTTGAGTGTTTTATGGATATTAAATGCTTTAAGGTTCTTCATTTTATCTGAACGTTTATGTGAGCAGGTCATGCTGCTATGTAGTTATTATTGTAATAATTTTTAAGAGGAAATTTATATGAGAAATACGAAGCTAGTTTTAACTGTTTTTTTATCCCTGGCTGCAGCTGGTTTTGCATTTGCAGAAGAGAATAATAATGTTGAGGATCTATGGAAAGATTTAGACGTTAATGCCGATTTTGTGGTTAGCCTTGAAGAGGCGAAGCAAAATAATATGGCTGAAAAGCAGTGGGAGGT
>Ga0316204_10011761_pt1 | contig 10873 bp, 4 predicted proteins | sample 6monrhotite_MG_2_FD_205661 | JGI IMG/M metagenome (GOLD analysis project Ga0316204, IMG submission 205661) | Microbial mat bacterial communities from mineral coupon in-situ incubated in ocean water Damariscotta River, Maine, United States -... | ecosystem: Environmental > Aquatic > Marine >... | reverse complement strand
TGCTTCAATCTTAATGAAACGGACGCTGACCAGTATATAATGGAATTCTAATTGGAACAAAAAGATGGAGGACTTCTGTTTCAAAGATTCATTAAAACAGAAGTCCTCATAAAGAAGAATTATTGCTTTATTTCGCCCTCGTCTTTGCGGTCAAAGCGTTTTACTTTGCTTCTGCTACGGAATGGAATATAGCGATAGGGACGATTTTGAATATCATTCAAGAGCGAATCTGCCCGTCCGCTAAGGGTGGTGATTTCATGGTAAAGATCGGGGTCCTGGAATAATTTCCCCAAAGTACCATCTCCATTTTCGATACCATCTACCACGCCATTTACACCTGCAAAGGTGGTTTCTGCGGTTTCGATGGTAGACTTCAAAGCAGCTACTGTGCTCTCAAGGTCTGTAACTGTTTTCTTCAAATCCATTTCACCAAGTTGGCTGGTAAACTTATCGGTATTATCAAGAATATTACCAATAGCTTCGTTGTTTTCTGCGAGTGTACCGGTCAGGGTATTAATATCTTTTATAGACCCACTGATTTCATCGCCGGATTTACGGAGCATATTATCTAAACGGCCTGAAGAGCTTCTAAGATTCCCCATCGTTTGTTCCAGATCCCGCAGGCTATTAGCGATAGGGCCTTGGGCATCCTCACTTAGGAGTTGCTCATTAAGCGTGCCTACAAGGGCTTCGAGGGTAGTGGAGATTTCTTTGAGATATGCACTCATTTCATCCTTAGGGACCATAGAGGATAACATTCCTAAGGCTTCTCCTTGGATATAATCACCGTCTTTTGCGCAGTCAGGCCCTGTACAATATTTGGCATAGCGCAATTCGACTGCTTTAGCGCCCATGAAAGTTTCGGTTAAAATGAGCGCTCTAGTGGTCTTGGGGATCTTAATATTTGGATCGAGATCCAATCTTACCAAAACCTTTTGCTCTTCTAATTGATTGGTGACTGCACCAACACGGCCAACTTGGACGCCGTTAATTCGTACTTGCGTAGAGGTCTTAAGGCCGGCAACGTCCTCATACTCTACGTAATAAAAGTTAGTATCCTTTAGTAAGTTTTTACCAACAATAAAATTGTATCCCCAATAGGATACAGCAATGGCGACTAGTGCTAGGAGAGCGACCTTGATTTCTCTGGACATGATCAATATTAGTTATTAAGGCTGCAAAGGTAGAGCGAATTGAATGAAAAGTCCAAAGACTTTAAAGAATTAAACCCAACAGCTTATTTTTAATTCATGTACTGAACGTCCTGTAATGCAAAATGGTTGATGTGTAGGCCTTTTTTCAACAATTTTAATCGCGTCCAATTTATTGATTGAGGATGTTTTGTGCGTCAGCCATGCTTATTTTCTTGTCGCCTTGAAAAACAACTACGAAAGCATCGGGGAATCCCTGGCCTTGTAGTATCTTTTTGGCATTCTGGACGCTGCTTAGGTCATTGAAACCACGTGCACGGTATTTATACAAGCCATCTTCTTGAACCACCTCGATGGGGTAATTTAAGTTACTCCATTTAGCAAGTTTTGTGTCTTGAAGTTTGCCTGAAGCGGCTATTTGAACGTAAAACAGCAGGGCTTGTTTAGAATTATCAACCGGGTTATTTACTGTCTTGGGCGCTTGATAGATATTGGAATAAGTTTTTTCTGCAGGTTTAGTACTTGGTGGAGGTACGGCTGATCTTTCCGTTTTACCAGGAGCCTTCGTTTGGCTCTTGACCAGAACGGGTTTAGCTTGTGTTTCTAAAGGCTCTGCTTTGGGCAAACTGGCTACCTCTTTAAATGCTTGGGTGAACTGTAGATATTCCGGAGACTCAACGGTAGACTTATATTTAGTAAAGGCTTTTAGCAGCGCTTTGGCAATTTTCATCTGGCCGCCTTCCGTTTTTAAGAAATTTTGCTCACTTGTACTACTTAAAAAGCCGGCTTCTACCAAGACACTAGGCATCGTGGTTTCTTTTAAGACGACGAAACCTGCTTGTTTGACGCCTCTACTTCTACGTCCTGCCATTTCTTTCATGTTCAACTCCGCTAGGTCCGCAAAAAGAATACTCTGCTCTAAATGAGCGCTTTGGTACATGCTTAACATGATATGCCCTTCTGGAGAGTTGGGATCATAGTCATAATTTTTTTCATAATCCTCCTCCAAAAGAATAGCAGCGTTTTCTCGTTTGGCCACTTTCAAATTGTGTTCGGCAGTATGCAAGCCCATCACATAGGTCTCGGTACCTCGGGTAGCAGATGATCCGGGCATATAGTTGCAATGGATAGAAATAAAAAGGTCAGCGTTGTTTCGGTTAGCAATGGCAGCTCTGCGGTATAAGGGGATAAAAACATCCTTATCCCTGGTCATGATGAATTTGATTTCTGGATACTGTTCACCTAATAAATAGGTCAACTTTTTGGCAATTGCCAGGGCTAAATGTTTCTCTTGGCTACTGCTTCCAGAGCAGCCTGGATCGTGCCCGCCATGTCCCGCATCAATAACTACTGTTTTTATTTGGTAAGGGTTATTCGGATTTATCAATTCTTTGATAACTTTGCCCGCGCGCAATTGGATCACTTTTTCCAAAAATGGCAGCGGTAGGGCTTTTGTAGCATATTCCGTTGTCCCTTCTGATCCTAATTTTGTGTTAAAAGCGTCACCAGAGAGCGGCAAAAGAAAAAACAGGGACGTTTGGATAAAGATTAATGCTTGTTTCATTGTATGGAAATAGACCTGTTAAAGGAAAAAATACATTATTGGCAACGCTTATTAGTTAGCCCTGCACAAAATACTGCTGGCTGGGGATTAACCGGTATGCCTTGTTTCCTACAAAGAAAACATTTATTCCGCTTCATACCAAGTTTAAGTGTCCTCTTTTTGATGATACTAGGCCCGTTCCAATCCGGATTTGCTCAAATTGGTGATTCTACTCGCTTACAGCGTGATACACTGCCCGTTCCAGATAGTTTACGGCTTCCATTGGATGGATTTCGTTTGTCAAAAGATGCGCTAGATGCAGAGGTTCTAAGGTCGGCCAAGGATTCTTCGATTTTAGACAATGTTGCTAAAAAGGCATTTCTATATGGAGATGCTAGTGTAAGCTATCAGGATGTAAAACTAACTGCAGGTCTAATCGTATTTGAATGGGAGAATGATATTGTGGTGGCTAAACCTTTTCCAGATTCTAGTGGTCGCCTGGGTGGCTTTCCCACCTTTGATGATGGTACACAAAAGTTTACAGCAGATAGTATAAAGTATAACTTCAAGTCAGGTAAGGGGATTGTCTATGATGTTCGAACAAATCAGGACGATATTTACATTCTGGGAGAACGTTCAAAGTTTATCCGAGGACAAGGAGCTGATTCCACGCGAAATGACTTTATCAATACAGAGCGAGCGATCTTTACCACCTGTACGCATACAGAGCCCCATTTCGGAATCCGCAGTAATAAAGTAAAAATTATTCCCAATAAATTAGCCATAGTCGGGCCTTCTCAATTAGAGATTATGGGCGTTCCGACTCCTTTATGGTTTCCTTTTGGGTTCTTTCCACTAAAATCAGGCAGGAGTACAGGATTGATTTTTCCCAATGACTACGAATATTCTCCTCAATTGGGATTTGGTCTTCGAGGGGTTGGTTGGTTTTTCCCGATGGGAGAACATGTTAATTTAACGCTTACCAGTAATATCTATTTAAAGGGGAGTTATGGTTTAAATGTAAATTCGCAATACAATAAGCGGTATAAGTATACCGGAAACTTAAACCTTGGATTTGATTCTCGAAAGGTTGAAAATACGAATGACGGGACTTTTAGCAGATCTAATTCTTACAGCATACGCTTTTCCCACAGACAAGATCGTAGAGCGCATCCCACGAATACCTTTGGAGGTTCGGTGAATATTCAAACGAATGATTTTCAAAGCCGGGTTTTTAACGATGCACAGAATGTTCTGAACTCCCAATTGAGTTCTAACTTGACCTTTTCTAAAAACTGGACAGATAAACCTTTTAGTTTTTCCGCTGGTCTGAACCACTCTCAAAACAATCAGACTCGGCAGATGAATATTAGCTTTCCCAATGCCAAATTCATCACCCAGTCCCTATATCCCTTCCGGAAACAAGGTGGGAAGGAGAAATGGTATGAAAATACCGTGGTTAGATATACTAATGAATTAAAAAACAGATTTCAAACTGCTGATACTTTGTTGTTTACACAGCAAACCTTAGAAAATGCCCAGTTGGGAATGAAGCAGAATATCAATCTTAGTAATTCTTTTAAATTTCTTAAAAATTTCAATTTTAACCCTACTGCGAATTACAATGAGGTTTGGTATATGAAGTCCCTTCGGAAAAATTTTGACCCTACCCAGGATTTTCAGATCGATACCATCTATAATGCCGACTCTACCGCATTCCAAATTGATACGACGGTCCTTAGTTATGGAAGTGTTGATAGGGATACTTTACGCGGGTTTTCTTCTTATCGGACCTATTCTGTTGGGGCTAGTGTAAACACCCGACTCTTTTTTACTTATGAAGCGAACGAAGGTTATTTGCGTGGCTTTCGTTGGGAAATGCGACCGGCTATCTCCTTTAATTATTCACCCAACTACCTGGCTACTGATTATTACCGGGAAGTCCAAGAGGATGTGCGATTTCCAGATGAAGTCGATACCTATTCGATCTTTGAAGGCAATATCTTTGGATCTCCTCCGCGTCAGGAGGAACAACTATCCCTGGGATATTCCATAAACAATATTTTTCAGGCTAAAACTTTTTCCCGTCGCGATTCTAGTGTGAATAAGGTTAAACTGATTGATAATATTATTATTTCCGGGAATTACAATTTTGCCGCAGATTCGCTGAAATGGAGTCCTATTTCTATGCGTACGACTACTCGGCTTTTTAAAGGAGTAACGACCGTAGGCTTCTCCAGTACTTTTGATCCTTATCAGAAAGATGCAAGTGGCCGGAGGATTGATGAGTGGACTGGTTTTAAAGGGGTATTGCCCTTTAGATTTGACAATGCGACTCTACGTTTTAACTCCAATCTTACGGTTAGTAAAATACGGGCCTTATTTCAAGGAAAAGATGAAGAGGTGGTTACGGATGTTCGAAATCGCCAAAACCGCCAAAGCCAAAGAAATGATAGTGGGGGAGATGACTTCTTAAGTCTATTTGAGAGTTTTAGCATTTCTCATAATATGGTGTTTAATTGGAAAACGGATAGTAACGGGGAGACCGATTTTGATGTTACTACCAATTCACTGAACTGCCGAGGGAATATCCAACTGACCCAGAATTGGGGCTTTAACGTTGGTAATTTTGGCTATGATTTTGTTCGTAAAGGCTTGTCTTACCCATCTATAGGAATCAATCGGGACCTTCACTGTTGGCAAATGAATTTTGATTGGGCACCTACTAGAGGAACTTATAGTTTTACCATTCGGGTAAAACCAGGGACACTAGACTTTATTAAAATTCCTTATCAGCGGAATAACTATGATACCAATGCCTTTCGATAATCTTCCAATAATCATTTAAAAGGTAATTTATGAACATCGAATGGCTAGGTGTTTTAGCAGGTACTTTTACCACGGCAGCTTTTGTGCCTCAAGTTTACAAAACCTGGAAAAGTAAATCTGCTAAGGATCTATCTCTGGGGATGTTTTTAATTTTCACCGTTGGGGTGGTGCTTTGGCTCATCTACGGTTGGTATATGGATGCCTTTTCCATCCTCTTTGCAAATTCCATCACCTTAGTTTTAGCCCTTATCTTACTTTATTTTAAGTGGACTTATAAATCCTGACCGCTTTCCAATAAAAAAGCCGGAGCTCCTTAGAGCTACCGGCATACACTTGGTTTAAAAGGGATTGAAAAAGTGCGGAGCCAAAAGGCTCCAACACCTTGTTCATGGGATTAATTCTTAAAGATCTTATGATGAATATTAAATCCACCCATTTGAATTCTTAAAATATATAGACCTTTTGGCAGTGAGCTTACATTCAATTCGCTGACATTATTATGAACAGGAGACATTATTCTTCCATCCGTAGTCAGAACTTGAAGGGCTTCAACCGGAACATTAAAGATGTTTCTAACAAAGACACGATCACTAGCCGGATTTGGATAGACGCGCATGCCATTCCGAAGATCAATCAGACCATGTTGGCGAGGAGGATCTTGTGGTTTGTTAAAGGTCGCTTTCGCTTTCAAGCCTTGTATACGAATCAACTGTTGGCTTGCATCTATAGCATGGCTTTTAGAGATGTCAATTTCTGCTTCATGTCTTCCGACAATGTCATCTCGGATTCCTCGGAAATAAGCGACGGTCCCATATCCTGAAACCTCATTCTGGTCGGTCCGGGTGATCGCAATCTCTATTTTTCCATCGCCGAGATAGGTGTAATCAAGAGACTGGAGGTTTACACCAGGTTCTCCTAACCAACTGGCAGGGTAAATGATTTCTATATCATTAGGGTTAATCACCGATGGATCAAACTCTATCGTAAAGGCTACCCCGTAGATATCGTTTACTTTCTGTTCTTTGGTTCCCAAGACAATTGGGATCTCAAAGAAACTGGTATCCGAAAGATGTTCTCCTTCTGGTAAATCAAAGAAGATCGGCGGATCAAAGTCTGTACCCGGAAGCTCTATGGCATCTTTTAATTCTCCATGAGTCTGTCCATAGTTGCGGCGAATAATAGCAATGTCCTGTTCGTCAATGACTCCATCTCCATTACAATCGGCGTGCTTTAAGTCTCCGCCGCTGCTGAAGCGATCGCCCCACCGTGGAGCTGGAGTTGCCGACCAATCGGTATTTGCAGCCAAACGTATTGGCCCTTCTTTGCCCCAGACGAGTCCCAGGCTCAAGAGGTCGAGGTGATTGGCAACATTATCCAAGTTGGCATCTCCTGGCCATAGATCATCATCCTTACAGGCAAAGGGTCCTACTTCTACCTTGACCACACAGCTTGGATTCACCAGGTCTGTTATTTCCAGTACATAAACACTAGAATCATTGCTAGGGAATGGCCCGACGCGTACGAGTCCTTCGTCATCTGCTTCAATAGGGTAGGCGATGTCTCCTTGCGTAACTATGAATCGGTCAAGGTTGGTAACATCCCAATCGGCCTTAATGCGGACATAGAAATTGCCGTTTTCGTCACAATCAGCAAAGACATCATCCGCTCTGCTAATGCCACAATTTGTACAAGGGGGGAATTCTACATAAATCCGTTCACAACAAGTCTGATCTTCATTACAAATTCCTAGGTATTGTGCGCCACTATCAAATCGAATATCATCAATCTTTAACGGGAGGTCACTTAAGCTGAAACGTTTTAAAACGTTTCCATCAGCATTAATTAAATGGAAAACTTCAGTAGAATCTCCGTGGTAGTTGAAGTCCACGAGGACGCGATAAGCTCCATTAGGTTCACAATCAAGTACCTCTACGGCCAAGTCTCTAATCTGACAATCTTGTTCACATTCTACTACGCCTAACTCAATACTTGATTTACATTCCCGACGCCATCCGTCAATAATACTTACGGTATAAGACTCTCCGGCTTTGAACGGTCCAATACTGAATTGTGGGTTTGCTACTTGAACGCTGTCATAGAAACGCCCATTTACCTCTATAATTACCGGGTAAATTACGGTGAGATCAATATCTAGTTTAAGCTCAATCTTAAACTGGCCATCTTCATTACATTCAGTAGGGTTTGCTCTAAAAGCAATTCCGTCACAAATCGGTGGGCAGGGCCTCCAAATGATATCCGTTTCGATACAGCAATTTGGATTGTCATTGATACAGATTTGTAGTCCGACTTCATTAGGGTCAAGCGGTAATTCAACGACTACTGGTAAGTCAGAAAGTTTATAAGTCCCAATGATCCGCGCATTATTCGTCAGAATATCAAAATATTCATTATTGGCACTCTCGTATTTGAAATCAATTTTGACTTGATAGGTGCCGTCGGCTTTGCAGTCTAATATTTCAGCACGAGCTTCCGTGATTTTGCAGTCCTCTTCACAAGAAACTGGATCAATCTCTACATAACCAAAACAAGTCGGGTCATCCAGATCTACAAAAAGGAAATCATAAGAAGTTACACCATCTGCAGAAAACGGTCCTAATACAATCTGCTCATCAGATTCGTAGGCATAAGGTCCAAATAGTTGCCCTTCTGCAAAAATAAGGAAGCCTCTTCCATTAGGATCATTAACACGGTATTTGACTTTGGCATAAAACTGACCATCTGCGCAATCTACGGGTTCCACCTGGACCGCACTGAATTGACAGCCATTTGCCTGACAAGGGCGCACTTTTGTACTCGCCTTACAATCTTTTTCTAAGTCTTTGATGGTAAGCTCATGGTACTCAGTAGGTACAATACCCTGATAGAAAGGTCCAATGCGTAAAGGCAGTTCACTATAACGATGTTTACCATATGATTGACCGTCTACATATACTTCGAAACCGTCTGAGGTTTGCTCGTACTTGAAGTCTACTTCCAGGTAATAAGACCCATCGTCTGCACATGGTGTAGCTACTGCGAATAATTCACCCAAACGGCAAGGATCATCAATTGTACAAGGAACTTCATAGCTGGTTTCTTGACAACAATCGTCCACACCTTCCATGCAAACCTGCAATCCATCTTCACCCCATCCCAAGTTAGGGATACCTTCAATTTTAATGGCTTGTCCTTCCCATTTGAATCGTTTTTCAAAACCACTCTTTGTGCGCAGGTACATCCATTGACCCAAAGTAGTTCCACGGCCTACTAGGGCTAAAATCAGGTTATAGGTGCTATCATTATTGCAGGAAACGTCCCGTACTTTTAAGCCGTAAAGTCCGCAAGGTTTATAACAAGGAACTTCATATCTGGTCTCATAATTACAATCTCGATTTCCACGATCATAAATGGTGAAACCATCCACAAAAGTATCCCCTTTAAAAGGAATATGGTCAAGGCGTGCTTTTCCTTCAGGTGCTTCAAATTCGATTTCATGACCACCGAAGGTTTTTAAATAATACTTGCCAGAAGTGTTTTCGGCTTTGATTTTAATACTTAGGCTATAAGTACCATCTTCAAAACATTCAAAATCATAAGTTTCTATGCCATAAATGGAACAATCTAAGTTACAAGGAACGCGATACTCGATTTCAAAACAGCAGGCAAATGCATCATTAGGTTGTAGTCCTGCACAGATGGTAAACCCATCTACTAGACTATCATTCAAGGGGACATTGCTGACTCGGAAAGGTTTTCCTTCATAACGGAACCGCATCAGGTATCCACCCCAAGTTTTAAGCGTAAGGATATCACCGAGGTTCTCGCCCTCAATGGATACTGTCATATGGTAGACCCCTTTTTCGAGGTCACACTCAAAGTCATAGGCTTTAACCTCTTTGATGGCACAGGCTCTTTCACAGAAGTAAGGTCCAAATCTAGCTATAGATCCGCAATCTTCATTGGCACTATCATAGACCTGGAAAGTGCTTCCTGCCTCGTAAGGCGTCCGGAATGGCCCTAGTTTTACAGGGAGTTCATCATAGGCGAATTTGGCTATTCCTTGGCCATTCTCTTTTACGATGAAGTAATTAGAGGTGTTTTTATAGTCGAAATCTAATTTGATATAGAAGCTTCCATCTGCTTGACAGTCTCCCGCTTCTAATACCAAGTCTCCTATTTCACAAGCTTTGCGGGTATTAAGGCAAAGGTTATCCAGTGCTAATTGATCCCCACCAATCATTAAGGTTTGGATGTTGCCGTGGAATATCATTTGTCCTTGACTACCATCATTATTATCCCAAATAATTTCTAATTCTACTCCATTTCCAAGTTGATGGAACCCAGGAGCTAGGATGGATAAAATCTGGATTTGACTGCCATTAGCCGCTAAATTGAGATGGGTGCCGGTATTGTAGTAGTCGATTCGAACTTGCTCTACGGGCTCCGCGTAATTACTGAAATTATAAATACTGCTAATTCCTTGATGGTAAATGATTTGACCATCTCCTTTTTGGAAATCAGCTAAGTCATCTCTTGCGAGTACACTAAATTTGTCAAAACTGCTACTCCAGTCAAGGTTTTGAAGACTGAAAACCTTGATGGAAATACCTTGGATCTCAAAAACTTCGTCTCCAGGTTGATAATCAGGTGCTCCATAAGATTGAGTGGGCTGATCATCAAAACTGATACAATCGCCTGATGGAGCCGGGCAATCTGATTTCCAAACCTGCGTACTAACACAGCACTCCCGATTAGGAGCCCCAGCGGTAGCTAATTGACAGGCCATTACTTCAAAGTCCAGCGCCTTTGTAGCAATGAACACTTCCTTAAGTTCCACAGGGAAAGCACTGAGCTCATAACTGCCTACATGTTCTCCTTCAATAAATAAATCGATAGGATGACCACTGGTATCTGCACTAGCATCAACATGGACTAATAAGTCGAATTCTCCAGTGGTATAACACTTCGTGATTTCCACCTTAAGCCCTTCTAAAATGCAAGGATTTGGACAGTCTGGTTTTCTAAGGGTGCTTGTGAAGCAACATTCGTCGGTACTTCCACTGATCGTTTGAGGAACACAAATAGTTAATTCAAAATTTAAAGCATCTGTGTTAACTTCAATGTTGGATAGTTCAATGGGGTCTCCCTGATAAGTATATCTACCCAATAGTTCTCCTTCGACATAAGCAAGGAAGGAAAATTCTTGCGTGTTATGTTTAACATCCAGTTTGAGGAGGACATCATAATTTCCGTTTGGTAGACAGCGAAGCACTTCCGCTTTAATCCCTTCGACTGGGCAAGGAGCGGGGCAGTCTGGTTTGCGCAGCGTTGTACTTACGCAACACAGTTC
>Ga0316204_10011760_pt1 | contig 10873 bp, 10 predicted proteins | sample 6monrhotite_MG_2_FD_205661 | JGI IMG/M metagenome (GOLD analysis project Ga0316204, IMG submission 205661) | Microbial mat bacterial communities from mineral coupon in-situ incubated in ocean water Damariscotta River, Maine, United States -... | ecosystem: Environmental > Aquatic > Marine >... | reverse complement strand
CATCCCGTTAGGGCATTTTGGTTTGAGGAGTGGCCGGTGGCCGAAGAAAACGACGCATTATTCAAAGAGATCGACGAAGAACTTCGTCAGGACAAAGCCAACGAAGTATGGAAAGCCTATGGCAACTACATCATTGGCGGGGCTCTGGCGCTGATTCTCGGGGTGGCCGGTTTTCAGGCCTGGCAATCTTATGACACCAATCAGCGTATGGCGCGGGGTAAGTCCTTTGATGCCGCATTGGTTCTGAGTTCCGGCAACAAAACAGATGAGGCTCTTGTCGCGTTTGGCAAAATTGCCGAGGGCAACAACGATGGATATGCCCAACTGGCACGGTTCCGTGAAGCAGGTCTGCTTGCCGCTAAAAGCGACTACGCCGGATCAGCCGCCGTATATAAATCTCTGTCCGAGGACGATGGACTGGATCAACAATATCGTGACCTGGCCGTTGTATTGGGCGCATTGCAGGAACTGAACTCTCCCGGCGGAGACACTTCCCTGACGGACCGTCTGGAAAGCCTTGTCGCAGCGACAAATCCATGGCGCCACAGCGCGCGTGAAGCCTTGGGCATTGCTGCCTTAAAAAACGGCGACAAAACCAAAGCCAGAGAACAATTCAAGGCAATCGCCGATGACGCGACAACACCGCAAGGGCTGGCGCAACGCGCTGGGGAAATGTTAAAAACGATCAGTCAGTAAGAGACTTTTTAAAACTGTTCACGATGATTGATGCCTAGGAACAAACGGAACGGGTCGGAAAACATGCGTAAGGGTCCAGTAATTGCTCTCGCCGCGATGATACTCAGCGGTTGCAGCGTGTACGAAGATGTTTTCAACACCAAGAAAGAGCCACCTTTGCCGGGTGAGAGGATTTCCGTTCTCCTGCACGAACGATCCTTATCACCAGACCCCGAACTCACCAGCACCCAGGTTCTGTTGCCGCCGCCCACACCAAACGCCAGTTGGCCTCAGGCCGGGGGGTACCCCAATCACGCGATGCACCACATCCAGGTCAGTGACGCCCTTAAACGCGTTTGGTCTGTTGATATTGGTAGCGGGTCCGACGATGAAGATCGCCTCAGTGGTGAACCGATCATTGCCGACGGCATGATCTTCGCCATGGACTCCCAAACCGTTGTATCCGCCATCGACGCCAAGACCGGAACCCGCATCTGGTCGAAAGACCTGACCCCCGAAGACGATGACGACGGACATATCAGTGGCGGTCTCGCCTTCAGCAATGGGGCAATTTACATCACCACGGGTTTTGCTCAGGTTATTGCATTAGAGGCGAAAACCGGCAAGGACATATGGCATAAGGCTCTGGACGCACCCATGCGGTCCGCACCGACGGTTCGCGGAGGTCGGGTTTTTGTGGTTACCCTCAACAACCAGCTCTTTGCCCTTGATGCCAAGAACGGCGAAGAGCTTTGGACCCATTCGGGCCTGCCGGAAACGGCCAGCATGCTGGGCGGTGCCAGCCCGGCGGTCGATAATGGGGTTGTTGTGGTTCCGTATACGTCCGGACAACTGGTGGCCCTACGTGTCAGTAATGGTCGGGTCCTGTGGGAAGAGTCGCTTGCCGCCGTCCGCCGGACCGACGTGATTTCTACGCTGGCCGATATTCGTGGCAGACCAATCATCGACCGGGGCCGGGTCATTGCGATGAGCCATGGCGGACAGATTGTTGCCATTGATCTGCGCTCCGGAAAACGGATATGGGACCGTGATATCGGTGGGCTGGAAAGCCCGTGGGTGGCTGGGGATTATGTATTTGCCCTGACCAATGAAGCCGAAGTCATTTGCATTTCCCGTACCGACGGGCGCATACGTTGGGTGCGTGGGTTGCCTCGATATGAGGACCCTGAAGACCGTGAAGATCCGATTATCTGGACCGGCCCAATTCTGGCGAGTGATCGACTGATTGTCGCCGGCTCGAATGGCGAGGCGCTGGCCGTCTCTCCTTACAACGGAAAAATTTTGGGTGTTGTCGAAATGCCGGATGGTGTTTCCGTACCGCCCGTTGTCGCCAATGGCAGTGTTTATTTTCTGGCGAATGACGCAGAACTGGTCGCCTATCAGTAAGGCGGCAAATACTTAATCAACCGGGATCGGTCATGATCCCCACAAAACGAAATAACCCACTATGACTTTTACCGTTGCAGTCATCGGTCGCCCGAACGTGGGAAAATCCACCCTGTTCAATCGGCTGACCGGAAAATACCACGCCATCGTTGACGATACGCCGGGCGTAACCCGTGACCGGCGCGAAGGCGACGGTAGTATTTCAGACCTTAAGTTCCGCCTGATTGATACGGCCGGACTTGAAGACGCCTATGATGACAGTCTGGAAGCACGCATGCGCCAACAGACCGAAGTCGCCTTTGACGAAGCCGACGTCGCCCTCTTCCTGATTGACGGTCGTGCCGGACTGACACCCGTTGATGAACACTTCGCCCAATGGCTACGCACCCGCCAAACCCCGGTGCTGGTGGTCGTCAACAAATGCGAAGGCCGGGCCGGTCAGGCCGGATTGGTGGAGTCCTATTCGCTGGGCCTGGGCGAGCCGATCGCTATATCGGCGGAACATGGCGAAGGGTTAAGTGAACTCTATGATGCCTTATCTGAACACGCCGAGCGGCTTGCACCGGAAGAACCGTCGCCGTTGGAAGACGACGAAGAGCAAGATGACGGCACCCTGAAACTCGCCATCGTCGGACGTCCCAATGTGGGTAAGTCTACGATGATCAATAAGCTGATTGGTGAAGAGCGCATGCTCACCGGCCCTGAAGCGGGCATTACCAGAGATGCCATTGCCATTGCCTGGCAATACAAGGATCGTGAGATCAGACTGGTGGATACCGCGGGACTAAGGCGCAAAGCGCGCATCAAGGAAAAACTCGAAGGCATGTCCGTCGGTGACACACTACGGTCAATTCGCTTTGCCGAGGTCGTCGTTCTTGTTCTCGATGCCAACGCCGTTCTCGACAAGCAGGACCTGACCATCGCCCGACACGTGGTTGAGGAAGGCAGGGCCTTGATCATTGCTGTCAATAAATGGGATGCCGCCGACGACCGGAAAGCTTCCCTGCAACGCCTTGAAGATCGCCTTCAGACCTCTCTGCCGCAGGTCCGTGGCGTACCCATCGTGACCTGTTCGTCGAAAACCGGCAAAGGCCTGAACCGGCTTATGCCCGCCGTGCTCAAAACCTATGAGACCTGGAATACCCGAGTTTCAACAGGCGCCCTGAATCGCTGGCTGTCGGCGATGACAGAAGCGCACCCCCCTCCCATCGCCGCGGGCCGCCGCATTCGTTTGCGCTATGCAACCCAAGCCAAAACCCGACCACCAACCTTCGTGCTGTTTTCCAGCCGGGCGGATCAGATCCCGGAATCCTACAATCGTTACCTGATCAATGGACTGCGCGAAACCTTTGGTCTGGACGGAATCCCCATCCGCATGTTTGCCCGCAAAGGTGATAATCCTTACGCCGACAAGTGACGGCCTCAATCCGGCATGAAACCGTTGATACACGTCATGGAATTTTTCCGCCTTCTGTGATCTAGTGGATTAGGTTTTTCAGAGCTGGAATGAGGAAAACACCGTGGACTGCAAAACGGTGATGGCCCCCATCAAGACCTGTCTGTACGCCGAAGACCCGGCGGGTTCAGCGATCGACTTCATGGTCGAGAAACACATGGGGCTCGTTCCGGTGACGGACAGGGCAGGAACGTTTGTCGGCCTGGTCAGCGGTGACCAATTGATGGGCCATCTGCTTCCCCGGACCATTTCGGCCATGGGGCGCATGAAACGCGGCATGAAGCAGGCAAGTTATTTTCAGGAATCCGCAGCCGACATGAACAAACGTCTGGAGGCGCTGCGCGATATCAAGATCGGTGATCTCGTCGACAAGGATACCCAGGTCGCTTACCCCGACACCCCCCTCATCGATGCGCTGATGCTGATCCAGAAGAAACAGTATGTGGTCCCCGTCGTTGATGAAAAATACAAGCTCCTCGGCGCCATCTCGTTTTTCTCTGTGCTGTACGCGCTGCGCAACGAATATGATCGTGATGCAGTTCAATCAGATAAAGCAAATGAACGCGATGCCCGGCGTCAAAACCATGAGGGTGATACATGAACCCTGTTAGCGACATCGCACCTCATGCGGTGATCTTTGGCCTTGATCCGCTTTGGCTCAGCACAGCTATTCTGATCGTTTCCTACGCCGTCCTGTTATCCGAAAAAATCAACAGAACCGTCGTCGCTTTGCTGGGTGCAACGGTCGTCATCGTTACCGGCCTCATCACCCAGGAGCAGGCAATCGCCGGAATTGATTTCAATACCATAGCGCTTTTGACCGGCATGATGATCATCGTTGCGATCACGAGGGTTTCCGGCGTTTTCGAATTTGTTGCCATCTGGTCTGCCAAAAAGGTCAAAGCCGATCCGGTTGGCATACTGATCGTGCTGTCTGTGGTAACCGCCGTCTTTTCAGCCTTTCTCGACAACCTGACGACGGTCCTGCTGGTTGTTCCGATCGCCTTGCTGATCGTCGAAAAGCTGGACGTTTCTCCCTACCCCTTTTTGTTTTCCCAGATTTTAGCCGCCAACGTTGGCGGGACGGCGACGCTGATTGGTGACCCGCCCAATATCCTGATCGGCTCGGCAACCGGATTGAGCTTTATGCAGTTTCTGACCGAGCTCGGACCGGTAGTCCTGGTGATCATGATCATTATGGTCTTTGTCTTCAAATTTCTCTGGGGAAATGAACTGGTCGCGACAGAAGAACGCCGCGCCAGCATCATGCGGTTCAACGAAACCCAAAGCATCACCGATATGGGACTTTTGATTAAATCACTGAGCGTTCTGGCACTGGTGATTGCAGGTTTCATCATCGGCGAGCACCATCATATCCGCCCCGGCACCACAGCGATGCTAGGGGCCTCGGTCCTAATGTTGATCACATTCATCGGATCGAATGGAGAGCAGCAGGCTGAAAAACTGCACGAAGCTTTTATTGAGGTTGAATGGGGCGCTTTGTTCTTCTTTATCGGCCTATTCGTTATCGTCACCGGCGTTGAACACGCAGGATTGCTGGGAATTCTGGGGAAAATGATGATGGAAGCGACTGGCGGTGACCCAGCGAGCACCGCATATGCCACACTTTGGCTATCGGCACTGATTTCTGCCGCCGTCGATAACATCCCCTTCGTTGCCACCATGATCCCGTTGGTCGAGTCCATGGAAGCAACCATCGGCGGGGCGGAGCAACTGGAACCCGTCTGGTGGTCCCTGGCCTTGGGCGCGTGCCTCGGCGGTAACGGCTCGTTGATCGGGGCAGCGGCGAACGTCATGGTTTCCGGAATTAGTGAACGCGCCGGTTGCCCTATCAGCTTCGCGACATTCCTGAAGATCGGCTTGCCGTTTATGCTGTTTACGGTGTTGATAGCCAACGTATACCTCTATATCAGGCATTTTATGTAAGTCGTGACCTTGTCATACTGACATTGGCGATACCGCAGCAGGGACGACATGATGAAAGCCTACTGGTACGAAAAAGCAGGAGCCGCCGCAGATGTTCTGCAATTTGGCGAAATGGAGACGGCGGAGCCGGGTCCTGACGCAGTCCGCGTAAAGATTGCCGTCTCCGCGATCAATCCGACAGATTGCAAACGCCGACAGATCGGCCGTGAACTCAAAAACTTCCCCCGCATCACTCCCAACAATGACGGTAGTGGTACCATCGACGCGGTCGGTTCGGGTGTGGACCCTGTTCGTGTCGGTGAACGGGTCTGGATTTTCGGTGCACAAGCCCACAGGCCCATGGGCACCGCCGCGGAATTCTGCGTGCTGCCAGCGCGTCAGGCACGCCATCTGGCGGATGGGCAATCCCTTGAAGATGGCGCCTGTCTGGGCGTCCCCGCCATCACCGCGCATCGGGGCCTGTTCGCAGACGGAGATATTTCCGGACAGACCGTTTTGGTGACCGGGGGGACAGGCCGTGTCGGTCGATACGCCGTGCAAATGGCCAAACTGGCCGGGGCCACGGTCATCGCAACGGCGGGCTCGCATGAAAAGGTCGACCATATTCGTGGCCTTGGTGCCGATTATGCCTTCAATTACCAATCAGACGATATTCCGGCAGCCATCACCGAGATCACAGACGGGACTGGCGTTGACCGTATTCTCGACGTCGCTTTCAATACCAACATCAGCGATGCGCCGGCATTGGTTCGTGACAATGGCGTGATTGCTGCCTACAGCTTTGACGGCCCCGCAAATCCCGACGTCCCTTATCTGGCACTCATGTACAAAAACGTGACGCTCCGCCCCTTCGCCATCTTCGGCATGCCACGGGATGCTCAGGATGCGGCGTTCGCCGATGTCGAAAAAATGATCGCTGACTGCGCACTCAGTCATCTCGTCGGATCACGCTTTGCGTTTGACAGAATGATTCAAGCTCATGAAGCGATTGAATCGGGGAAGGTCTTCGGCGCCTGTCTGGTGAAGATCAGCTGAAAGCAGGTTCAGCCGCCACCTTTCTTGAACATCATATCGAACCGTTTAACAGCGGCCTTGATCTCGGTTTCATCGTACCCGGAAAAGGTCATCGTCACCTGCGTCCGCGGGATCACCATCAGGGCAATTCGGCGCTCGCCTTCGGGACCAACGACAATCTCAAGACGCCGACCATCCGTTTCCAGAACGACACCATGGTCGGAGCCGGTGTAGTCCTCACTGCCCAGCGCCCGTGGAATGGTCCGGAAAAAATCCGAATGGGTGATGCCCATTTCTTTTTCAATGACTTTGGTCTCGGGCACGTCCGTTATCCGCCAGCGACCGGTGGCCAGATGGCGAGGGCGTCGCCCTCCTCCAGAGCCTGCGTCGAACGCTCGCTCGGCGCAACATAGACGCCGTTGATCAGGACGAGATGGCAGTCCTCTTCCGGCACTTTCAGTGAGGCCAGAATCTGGACGATGGTCGTTCCCTCCGCCACCTCCAGATCAGCCTCGTTCTTTTCAGCATTGGACGGCAGGTATTTGCCAAGCAATGCGTACAGCTTGATACGAATTTTCATGCAAAAAATCTCACAGAAACGAACTCATAGATAAGCGTGGCTGACGTAGGCTTCCATAATACGGTGTGGATCAGCCATCAGTTTTTCTTTCCACTCACCTAAGGGAGTCCTCGTCTGAATCAACCCCCTGATCACCCCCATGTGATCGGTTCGCCCCAGAGACAGGGACCCAACCAGTCGGTCGCCATCAAACTCGAGGCGTAGATACCGGGAATTTTCAGCATCAACAGCTTCGGCAAAGTCTCCGCCGACGCCCTGCCATTGGCCGAATGAGGTCGAAATCAGTCCCGCCGTATCCAGAACGTTCATAACCAAACTGCCCTGATACGGCGTTTCTTTTCCAACCATGTTCAATGCCGCAATCCGACCGTGATCCACGGCTGTCGGCTGAATGGCGTGAACGGACCATCCGCCTGAGAAATCAGGTCCCTGCGCACAGTCGCCGGCGGCATAGATGTCCGCCATGGAACTTTGCAGATGTTGGTCAACACGGATACCTTCATCTATCTCGACGCCACTACCTTCAAGGAAAGACGTATTGGATTTCACCCCGGCAGCAACCACTACCAGATGGGCCGGAATCTGATCGCCATTATCAAGATCAACAAACAATGTATCTTCGTCGCTTCCGCCGCGCGCTTCGACTTTCGTCACCCGCGTAGAGGTCAGGACATTGATGCCCTTGGAGATGCACCAGTCCTTGATCATGCCGCCAGCCACCTGATTCATCATCCGCGGCACCATACGGTCTTCGGCTTCAACGACAGTCAGCTTAACGCCACGCTCAACCAGCGATTCCAGAATAATGCAGCCGATAAATCCGGCCCCCATCAGCGTCACATGCGCGCCTTCGTGGGCCAGTTCAATGATGTTGCGGGCGTCTTCAAGCGTCCAGCAATGGTGTACGCCGGGAAGGTCTAGGCCCGAGACCGGAGGTTTAATCGGACTGGCACCCGTGGCAATCAAAAGCTTTGAATACGTCTGGGCTTTGCCACCTGCCAGCTTCAATTCATGAGTTGTAGGCGAGACACCCTCTACCGTCGCCTGAACACACTTTATTCCCAGGTCATCATAAAACCCGTCTGTTTTGCGCAGATACGTTCCTGACTCTTCGATATTGCCCGTCAGGTAGTAGGGAATGGCCATCCGTGAATAGGGGGGCGCATCTTCCCCACTGATGAGAATGACTTCGCTACCCGGATCGGTTTTAGCCAGCGTTTCAGCGGCAACAACTCCAGCGGGGCCTGCACCAACGACGACATAGGTCATGATCCACTCCTCAACATACGTCTGATTTATGACTTAAAAAAAATAGAGGGGCACCGTTCCTATCTAAGAAAACGGTGCCCCCGAAACAATGACTTCTGATCCGACCGCTTACAGCGCGAGACGGTTCAGTGTTTCATTTGTCGGCACCCCTTCAGTTGTCCAACCACGAGCTTCGTAGTATTCGGGCAACATTTTGTCGAGGCCACAGACTTTGCCTTTGGCCGGACCTGTCTTCGCCGCATCTTTCAGCAGCCGGTCCGGAAGCGTGTCGTCCTTGCCGGTAAAGCCAGCTGCCAGATTGTAGTTGCGTTCCAGATTCCAGATACGCTCACCAGCGGCCATCAGGTTCTCAACCGACCAATCGCCTTCACAGGCGGCATCAATCTGCGGGCCGATATCATCCATCGACCAGGCGAAAGTGGTGAACACACAAAGCCCGGCTGAGTCGACAACGGCGGTCGCATCCTGGAAGGCCATGACCAGACCGGCCTTGCCGTCGGTTTCCAACGGGTCCGTCTTTTCCGGAATCCCCAGAACTTCTGAGGCCACCGTATAACTACGAAGATGACAGGCACCACGGTTGGATGTGGCATAAGTCAGACCCATGCCCTGAATGCCGCGCGAGTCATAAGCCGGGAATTCCTGTCCCTTAACGGACATCGAAAGTTCCGGACGGCCATATTTTTCACATAGCCGCTTGGACCCCAGACCGATCTCGGCACCAAATCCTTCACCCTTACCGCAAAGTTCGGCAAGTTGAGTCAAGGCTTCGGCGGAACCGAATTTAAGTTCGATGCCACCGGTATGTTCCGTGGTCAGAACGCCGTCTTCGAACATTTCCATGGCCGCACCAACAGTCGCCCCAAAGGAAATCGGATCAAACCCCTGTTCGTTACAGATGAAGTTGGCGAATGTAAGAGCATCAAGATCATTGACGCCGTTCGCTGCTCCCAACGCCCACGCGGCTTCGTACTCCAGACCACCGGATGCCTTCTGGTATTCCGGGCGATCCTTCACCGTGTAATGCGTGCGATCAATGGTCGACACACGTCCACAGGCAATGGTGCAACCGAAACAGGCCGCATTGGTCACCAGGTTGGGTTTACCGTCTGACTCACGCGGTTCCGCCATGGCTTCGGCGGAAATGTCGCTGGCGCCTTCAAACTGGATGTCGCGGTGATTGCGGGTCGGCAACGCGCCGGTTTCGTTGATCACGTTCATCAGAACCTGGGTTCCGAAGGCGGGCAACCCCTGCCCGGTCACACCGTTCTCGGCGAGCACGCTCTTACCAGCGGAAACCGCGCTCAGGAATGCCGGCGCGTCATCGACGCTGACGCCCTTGGTGCCACGAATGGCGACGGCTTTCAGGTTTTTCGACCCCATAACCGCGCCGACGCCGGAACGCCCGGCAGCTCGGTCCATATCATTTACGATACAGGCAAACTTGACGCCCTTTTCACCGGAGATGCCGATGGACGCGACACGAAGCAGCGGGTCCTGATGTTTTTTCTTAATGCCTTCTTCCGTATTCCAGACTGACGTTCCCCAGAATTCAGAAGCATCGATGAGTTCGGCGTTATCGTTCTCGATCAGAAGATAAACCGGACTCGCGGCTTTACCTTCAAAGATGATCATGTCGAAACCGGCATTCTTCATTTCGTTGCCGAAGAAACCACCTGAATTGGAGCACGCGATCGCCCCGGTCAGAGCACCTTTGGTAATCACCGAGTAACGGCCAGCCGTCGAGGCGCTGGTCCCCGTCAACGGCCCTGTTGCCATAATCATTTTGTTGTCGGGCGAAAGCGGATCGACCTTCGGATCGGTTTCCTCAACCAGATACTTGGTCGCCAGCCCACGTTGACCCAGATATTTACTCGCCCAATCCATGTTGAGTGGTTCGTTTGTACACGTGCCTTGCGTCAGATCGACGCGCAGGATGTTTCTAGTCCATGCCATTTTTTGGCCTCCCTTAAATCTTTTATGCTTCTGCCTGTACGGCGGCGTCAGTTTTTGCAGCCCATGAACGCATTTTTTCGAGCCCGGTCCAGTCGGCATCAACAAAGGTGATGGCGTCTGTCGGACAGGCCTTGGCGCATTCTGGCTCACCTTCACACAGGTCACATTTGATGACCTTGCCGGTGGCTGAATTGTAATTGATGGTGCCGAACGGGCAGGCAATGGTGCAGACTTTGCAGCCAACACAGAGCGTATCGGAAACGATTTTCGCGCCCGTAGCGCCGTCCACGGAAATTGCATCGACCGGACAAGCATGCATGCACCAGGCTTCATCACATTGCGTGCAGGTATACGGAACGTAGCGCCCTTGGTCGTGGAAATTAAACACCTTGATCCGTGACTTGGACGGGTTGAATACGCCTTCATTGTCGTATGAACAGGCGAGTTCACACTGAAGACATCCCGTGCACTTGCCAGGATCGATACTTAGAGACTTCTGCATAATGTTTTACCCCGTGTTAAATGACTTGCGGGGGAAGTGAGCGCGCAAACAAGACCACATACACCAG
>Ga0316204_10011759_pt1 | contig 10873 bp, 11 predicted proteins | sample 6monrhotite_MG_2_FD_205661 | JGI IMG/M metagenome (GOLD analysis project Ga0316204, IMG submission 205661) | Microbial mat bacterial communities from mineral coupon in-situ incubated in ocean water Damariscotta River, Maine, United States -... | ecosystem: Environmental > Aquatic > Marine >... | reverse complement strand
GACAAAACGCCGGATGAGTTCTACTACGACAACCTGCCTGCACTGCTAAAAGCAGCGTAGGCATTTAACGCAAGGCCTCCACTTAAGAAATGGCAATAACTGTCCAATCTAGCGGAGCCACCTATTCCTGCCCTGCTGAAGAATTGAAATCAATCACCCTAATGGGGAGGGCGAATGCTAATTGCATGTCATAAAACTTGCGCTTCTAGAGGGGCTTCGCGAGAATGTCTGGCATCAATAAAACAGTTAAAATTCGTGCGTATACTGGCGAGTCATCTGACTCGTAGCGCGGCTCATCTCAAGGTAATTTGAACGATGAACAGAACCGCTCATTTGAGCAGATCAAGAAATCTGCCTTGCTTGAAGCGGAAAGAAATAAAACCCTCGAACTGTTAAATCTAGTTGAGCAACTGCGCGGAAAATTCTCACAAGAACAGCTGAAATCAGCCGAACTGACTAAGCGAATTAGCAGTATTGAAACAAGCGATCTTGTCCAGAAAAATACGCAACTGGAAGAAGAAAAAAGAAAGTCGCATGAACTGCCAAAAATAGTCGAGGAACTAAGAGAGAGCCTAAAGCAGGAGCAGGGCAAAGCGGCGGAGTTGGCAAAAAGTGCTGTTAGGGTAGCTGAGCGCAGCAGTTAACTAAAGAGCTTTCCAGAGAAGTCGCAGAGATGAAAGTTGGATTACAAGCTCAGAAGAATAAAATCATGGAACAACAAAGCCAGATGCTTGAGCAGCAGTCCAAAATTAGCGCATTAGAAACTCAGCTTGCCAGCAAAGAAGACAGAGTTAATGCCTTGTCCGACGCGCTGGGAAAAATTGCTATTATCGCCAGTGCCTCCAAGTAAGTTCGCCCACAGTCTCGCGATTTTCATCACTTTAGCCTCGTCCATTGAGACTTTGTCTGTCTTGGCATCATTTTTCAGATTATAAGTCGGTGAATACTTGTTATTATGCGGCAGTTGCATTGTGAGACTAGTGAAAGTAAAAATGGAAAATAATAGCCAATTTGAAGTTGCAGATAGCCTGATGCAAGCCAATACTCCACGCGGCAAAGAAAATACATGGACAGACATCGGTGAAGTAGAGGTTGTTTTTTCGGTATTCGGTAAAGCTATGGTACTCACGTTAGCCGAAAAGCAAAAAATGTACCGCTCGCGCTTGTTAATGATGTTGTTTCTTGTCGCCATGGCGGCTTCAGCATGGCAATGGGGAGGAGCTTATCTGCCAGATGCGAAATCGCCGGTCATCGACATGATTCCAGAATTTGGCCTTAGGCAACAAAATATTGAGTTGAATCTGCCCCCTGAAAACGTCGCAACAGCAGCGTTGCCACTAGTGGCGAAAAAAGCACATAAGCCCCGCGTCAAAAAACCAGTGATTTCAAAGCCAATCAGCCCTAAGCCAGTTATTCGCTCAAGCGCCGTTAAAAAAGTGCCAGCGCGTACTTCACCGTCTGTTGCGGCAAAACTGGTTGTTAAAAAAACCGTGGTAACGCAGCCTGTTCCCAGTCAAGCTGCATTAGTTCCTGTTCCGCCGAGCAAGCCCACTTCCCCTGTTAATACCCCCGCAGTGCTTAAGCAAACGCCAAACAAGGCCTTAGCAATCAAGCCTTCAAGCGCAACGCCCTAAGGTAAGATCGGATCTCATCAACAGCCATCCGCATATTTGCGAATGGCTTCTCGTTTATGGCTGGTGCTATTTGATATCCACGGGGATAAACATTTTTTGCTGCCCACGCAATATGAGAAGTGCGATATGTTGCTTGTTTTTTGACAGTAGTGAATGAAGTTGCTTAACACTCGTTGCGGGTTCTGAGTTGACGGACAATATGACATCGCCGCTATGTATACCTGCTTTTGCGGCTGGCCCATCAGCCACGTTTTCCACTAGAAGCCCCGAGTTGACTTGTACTTGTTTGCGCTCAGCGGGGCTCAGCTGGCGTAGCGATAAGCCTAATACGGCAACGTCTTGTTTCTCATCATTGATTTGTTGACCTGCAACTTCCATATTACCAACGCGCACGGAAAGTGTGCGGATTTTGCCTTTACGCCATACTTCCAGCTTGGAAGGGGTGCCGGGTGCCATTTCAGCGACCAGTGGAGGTAGATCGGCAGAGCGTGTGATGAGGTGTCCGTTAAACTTGAGGATCACATCGCCTGTTTGTATTCCGGCTTTTTCAGCAGGTGTGTTTTTTCCTACTGAGCTGACGAGTGCGCCTGTGGGTTTGTCTAGGTCAAAGGTGGCTGCAAGTCGCTGAGTTACTGCTTGAATCATGATTCCCAATTGTCCGTGGCTAACTTTGCCATGATCGAGAATTTGTTGTTCAACTTTCATAGCTACGTTGATAGGAATGGCGAATGATAAACCTTGATAGCCGCCACTACGGGTAAATATCTGTGAGTTGATGCCGATTACTTGACCACTTGTATTGAATAGTGGGCCACCTGAGTTGCCGGGGTTTATGGCGACATCGGTTTGCAAGAAAGGCACATAGCCTTCATTTGGCAAAGAGCGTGACTTAGCTGAAATGATGCCTGCTGACACGCTATTTTCAAATCCGAAAGGAGAGCCGATAGCAATTACCCATTCGCCGACACGGGCATGCAAAGGATCGCCAATATTTACGGTAGGCAAGTTCGTCGCGTCAATTTTGAGTACCGCGACATCGGAAACTTTATCCATCCCCAATACCTTTGCTTTAAATTCGCGTTTGTCCGTGAGTTTTACCGTGACCTCGTTTGCATTGGCAACCACGTGTGCATTGGTAAGGACGACCCCGTCAGCGCTGACGATAAAACCGGAGCCTAGAGCGTGGGTAGGTGTCTTGTTTTGGGGGGTAGGAACTTTAAAATGGCGGAAAAATTCATAAAATGGATCATTTGGATCCATTTGCGGGAAATTGGGGGTGTTGCGACCGGCAGTTTTAACTGAGCCAGTTACGCTGATATTGACCACTGCTGAGCCTTGCTGGGCAACAATTGTGGCAAAGTCAGGGAGCGTAATCGTGGATTGTTTTGCTGTCTGTTGCACCTGAGCCGTCGGAATGTTGGCCGCATGCGCTGAACCGATGGCGGGAATGTCTTGATACACGAAGATGCTTGCTAGCGTGCCAGTAATGATGAAAGTTGAAACAATTACCTTACGTTTAAAGGTTCGTGAACAATGCAAAAATTCCATTTCTGTAACTCCACTGAAAGTTAATTGACTATAGAGGTGCTCTTTATTGTTGTCGCTCGTTCAGAACCTTCCTGAGACGATCAGACTGATGTGAGTGCAGGCTTAATTAAAAGTTCAAAACCTTTTTGTTAAGAAAGGGTTAAGACGTTTTGTTGTTCTTCCTAGACAATATGTTAGAAGTAAATATTTTACAAAATAAATACTGAATAAATGAGTAACATAGCATTGCTAGCTGGGTTTGCTCAATTCGGCTATAGATGTTCCATTTGATAAAGCATTTGCGTAGTATGTTACAAGTTTTGATAACTCAACTTGAGTGCTCTGAATGAGCAATGACAATGATAATTAAACACTTAAATGAATTTCTAGCGCCCTTATTTGTTGGCGCTGGTTTGGTTTTTTATTCCTACACTGCGGCAGCAATTGTGAATGTAGAGCAGGCAATTATTGGTCAAACAACTGAGGGTGTTCATACCTCACTGGATTTACTTGCCAATGGAGCGAGCGGGAATACCGAAAAGAGTGCTTATAAGGCTGATCTGCAAAGCTTGTGGCAACACAGTGAACACACCGAGATTATGCAGATGCAATATAGCTATGGCAAAAGCCGTGGTCAGGTCGACATCGATAGTGCTTTTGCACATGTGCGGCATCGCACGGCAATTAACGCGACCTGGGCTGGAGAAGGTTTTGCGCAGATTAGCCGTAACCCTTTTGCTAGGCTTGCGCAACGAACTTTGTTGGGGGGTGGGGTGCGTTGGGTGTGGTTTGAGGAAGAAAAAAAATCAGCAGCCTACTTAGGTTTCGGTGTATTCCATGAACAGGAGACACTCAGCAGCAAACTAGGCACAAGCGACCCTGCGGATGTCCGCTTATGGAGAAGCAATAGCTATTTTGTTTTGAAGTACCAATTCAATGAGCAGGCGCGTATATACAGCACCACTTACTATCAGCCTTGTATTACAGATACTGTGGACTATCGCTTGCTGGAACAAGCCGCATTGTTGGTGAAACTCACTAAGGGACTGGATCTTAAATTAAGCTTGGATGTCGCTTACGATTCAATGCCAGCTCAAACAGTACAGAAAAAAGACATTGTTTACAGTACGGGTTTGCAATTTCGATTTTGAGTCTGCTGGGGCTATATATCACTATTGGGGAGTCCCTATAAATCCAAACTCCGTCGCGATACTGCGTTGCTCGCAAAAATCACTCTTAACATAGGCAAATATATGCGGTGCCGCAATTTTTTTACTTGCGCCTTGTCTCGCTTATAAGCAATCACTTAGCAGCTTGCTGCCTTAGTGAGATGGCTAGTGGCTTTATCAGGATTTTGAATTTATAGAGGCCTCCGCTATTCTTTAATGGAACTAATCACCGCTACCTGAATCGTATTGACGCAAATGCATATTGGCTATCTTGGTCAGTGTACGACTCTCAATAGATTTCCAAAAGGAAAGAATGTGATGAAGTTTTTTAAGATACTTCCCGCTGCTGCTGGCGTGATTGCGCTTACTGCGACAGTAAGTTTTGCGCGAGATCAAAGGGAAAGTGAAGAAGATGGTTTTTGTAGAACAGTAATTGTGGTGAGAGATTCAGCCGCTAATGCAAATGACGCAACGTCTAATAATTTTCCTTTGGCACTTGATAAGCAACGTGACGATGTTTATCAAGTCGAAGTGCAGCGCGGCTCCAAATCTAAGTTGGTCACAATTGACGCATATAGCGGCAAGATTCTAGGCAATAGTGAGTCCCCTGAAAAGTCAGTATGAGATTTGTTTGTGTTACTTAGTGGGCTAAGTAATATTTAAATGAATTAGAGCTAAGTGACATTTCGTGGGGGACGACATACAGCCTATATTAAAGAGCGCAGCTATAGAGACTTCAGACTGGAAGAAGATGGACAAGGCGGTGCACGCGCCGCATCTTTGTACCTTAATTGAACACTCGTATGTGCCACGAACAACGAAATACGTTGAGGGTGGGGCAAACAGTAGACTTAAGGAATTAGCGCGCTGACGCAGAAGGCTTTTGCAAGATTGAAAGCAAGTGTTAGTGGCAGTATATTAGCACGTAAAATTGCCAAAAGCCTCCACGAAATGTCACGTAGCTCTAAAGAAGTGTGCTTTTATGCACCCCAGTAGGTATCTAGGGTGATAGATCATGAGGAAGCTGTTATGGCTAAGTATATACGTATGGGGCATAACATAAATTTTGTACGCGCACTAAAAAAACCTGTTTAACTTTAGTTCAAGAAAGCTATCATTTCTGATCGCTGAAATTGGGTCTGCATTGGGAATGTCTACAAAAAAATGCCCTTTCATCTCCAGTTTCAAATAATCTGTAAGCCGACGATCAGCTTCAAGATTAATCAGCTTGGCATTTGTTTTGTGATCCCAAGTGCCGCCAAGCAGCATGGTGGTGTCCTGGGTATCATTCATAGCGATGCGAAAACCAGCAAAAATATCATGATCCGCAAGTGTTGGCGGGGCAAAGCGCGGATCGCGACCATCATAGAGATATTCGGCTAACAGGCCGACATCCGCAATACTGCCACCCACTCCATACAATGTATGTTCAAAGCCCGCGACGGTGGAAAAAAAGCGTTTACCTTGCCCCGTTCGAGTCATCGCTTCGGCTTTCCACAGGGTGTTGTCGGTGGTTAGTTGTAGCTCCAGCCCGGTCTGTTCGATCTGATTATAAAAAGGCGTTAGAACTGTCTGTCCACCTCTGCTTGTAAATACTAGCTGGGCTTCACGGCTGGTACCTTGAAAATGAGAAATCGCAACATCTAGGTTATCAAATGATTTTGACCAGCGTGTAGCCCAATCAATGTGACGGCTTCCTTGACTCGATTGATAGCCTGGGTTGCCCGTATCGATTGGCAGCGAGCCGTGTAAGCGTGCATTATCTGCGGTGAAGGTGCGCGGGCGAAAGCCGGGCAGGAGAAATAAATTGACCGTACCCCATGTTTGCTCAAGGTTGAGATTAAGCATGGGCTGACCAAGTTTATCTTCACCGCTTATATCTTCAACCGCATCGGTCTGGTTGATAATATCTACCAAGTGTACTGATTCAGTTACCCCCCAGAATACCTTACCTAAACCAGCGGTAAAATCCCAACCAGAGCCAAGATGTAACCAGTTTAGCTCGCGCAGATCTGAATGTGTTCGCTGTTTATCATTCGCGTCTAGCCGAGCAAAAGGGGAAAAGTTGAAGCGGTCATTGCCACCTTCCCATTCATAAACCAACTCAGGCCCCAATGTGGCAGACGGTGAGACAGTCATTGTTTTCTGCCCCGGGAAAGCAGGGGCATCAGGGAAGTATCGAGCTTCAACAGAAGCCTGTCCAGCCAATTCCCATTTACCTTCCTCAGCCCTCGCGTTGCCATAAACAAGACCCGTCAGACACAACGAGAGTGCAGCACAAGCCTTGCGTATATTCATCTGGCGTTTTTAAGACGGTTAGGAGTAAAGTCCATATCGCTAGTGCCAATAGCGAACTTGTAGCCGGTAAATGTCAGGGTAGTACTCTTGCCTGTCTGATGATTAATCATATCCATTTGCTTGGCACGCCAGTATTTTTTCAGATATTGTTTATATCCTTGGTAAGTTAGTGTCTTAAGTAGTTCATTTTTGCGATCATAGAAATCAATTTTCCAGACTCGGTACTCTGATTTATCAAACCAAACTATCTGACGGGAATAACCTGACTTCGGGTCTGTAGGAGTACGTTCAACTATGAAATAATCACGCTTGTCATCTTTTGTATCACCAGTATAGAGATAGGTGTATTTTTCCAGCTCTTGTGAGGCAATATCTTCATAGGCAAATTCGCTACCCATAAACGGACCCGATTTATTACTCGAAGAGATACGCTTAACTCGCTTTAGTGCAGGCAAATACAGCCACTGGTCATCAGCGCTTAATTTATGTGTATGTGATAGAAATGCGGTACCTTTTACATCACGAGGGTTATCAAAAACGATAAGCGTTTTATCTCCATCATTAGCCTGCTCCCGTGTGGTGTTGCGCATACTACGGCTGGTATGCTGCATGTGTTTGTTGCGCAGCGTCATCTCTAACTTAACTCGATAATCGACAAACCCTATATCACGCTGATCCGCCTCTGTGGCTATCTCTAAGCCACGCTGTTCAGCAGTCGCCGCATTCGCCCAAGCTGGTGCTCCAGCCATCATTACAAGCCCTAAAAATGTAGCTAGCCAAGCGTGCCGCGTATTAAAACCGATTGCTTTCATGTTTTTCTCCTGTCGCATTATTTGATCTTGATTTATGTTGTAAGCTCGGCAAGCGTGCCATCAATCGTTTCCTGCCCCTTAGTTTCTCTTTGCTGTCGATCCATGCGCAGCAACAATACCGGCAGCAGTAAAAAGTCTGCCAGTAATGCCATCGAAATCGCTATGGAAGTAAGTAATGCCATTTCAGAATTCAATGCAAAAGTGGATTGCGCTAACACCATAAAGCCAGCGACCAGCACAACTGAGGTCACTATAATGGCAATCCCCACGCTAGAAAATGCATAACGAATAGCAGATTCTGTGTCCATACCCTCTTCGCGCCGAGCCCGTAGATACTTACTTAAAAAATGAATAGAATCATCTACTACGATACCCAATGACATACCGGCTACCATAGCAGCAGCCATGTTTACTTCACCAACCAACAGTCCCCACACTCCAAAGGCCAGACCTGCGGGTAAAAGATTAGGTAGTAAACTAATAAAGCCTATTTTTACACTGCGTAAGGCAATGGTAATCAGAACAGAAATCAATAACAGTGCGATTAGCGTGCCGCTAAGCATACTTTTGATATTGCGCTCACTAATATAGGCAAACATGATTCCCGGTCCAATGCCCGTCGCACGCATTTCAGGTGCATTTTTACTTAGCCATTTCTCGCCTCGCTGACTCATTTCGCGCAGTTCACGAGAAGTCAGATTTTTCAACGTTGCAGTAATTTGCGTCGAGGATTTATCCACATTGAGCTGATTATTCATGTCTAGACCATACGGTAGCGAAAGCTCATATAACAATAAATATTGCGCAGCCAAATCTCGTTTTTCAGGTAGTTTGTACCATGTAGGATCATCCCCATGCAGGCTCATGTTGAGACGTTGGAATGTATCGGTGATTGAGTTTACGTGCTGCACCTCCGGCTGTTTACGTAACCAGTCTACAAAAGCTTTTGCATGTGCCAAAAACCTAGGGTCACTCACGCCATTACTTTCGCCTGACGGCAGAGAGTATTGCAGTTGGTAGAGACCTGTTAGATGCTTTGCCGTAAAATCAGCATCGTTCCGAAAACTTGTGCTGGTGTCAAAATATTTCACAAAATCTTCGTTTAAATCGTTAAGTGGAATTAATGCCAGTACCACAATTGCTGTTCCAATCGATGCAAACATTATAAAGTTTTGACGACGGATCACCAGAGCAGAAAAAGCATCCATCAGCTTGCTAAAATGCGTTTGGTTGACTTTTGCCTTTATGGGCAGTACCGCCAGCATGGCTGGTAGGAAAGTCACGGCGAACACAAATGCTGCCATCACACCCATTGCGGTAATATTGCCTAGGTCATGAAATGGGGGAGAATCGCTGGCATTCATGGATAAGAAGCCAATCGCGGTCGTTATGCTGGTCAGAAACACTGGCATAAAGTTCACACGCAGGCTTTCAACTACTGCTAGGCGTTTCTCCATACCTTTACGCATTGATGCGAGCATGCTGACAATTAGGTGAATGGCATCGGCGACCGCCAATGTCATAATAATCGTGGTTGCAGCGGAAGAGGGTGGCGTGAGCTTGATGCCAAGCCAACCTGCCAGCCCCATACCGGTTAGTACCGAGAATGCAAGTACAAATACCGTTGCCACCGTTGCACTAACTGAGCGCACCAATATTAGCATCATGATAATAATAATCAGATACATAGCAGGAACGAGTGTGCCCATATCATTCATGCTTGATTCCATGAACGCATTATTCATCATCACCATGCCAGTGAGGTAAATTTTCACCGGATACGCGGCTTCAATTTCTCCAGCCAGCTTGCGTGCCGCAGCGGTTGCAGTTGGAACTTCATCCATTGCTTTTTCCGGCATCTGGAATGTCACATTGATTGCGGTATCAGCGCTATCTTTGGAGATCAACATAGTCTTTAATGCTGGCTCATGTTGGGCGATGCCACGTACAGTCTCAAGTTGTTTTTTGGATAATTTCTGTGCACCTTCCACCAGATCGGCGACGATAAGGTCATCTCCCTTGGCGGTAGTGTGCTGAAAATTTGAAACAGAATCCACCCGTAAGGCAAAAGGCAGTAACCAAGCTTTTTGTGTAAGCTTTTCCACTGCCTCCATTACATCTGACGTTACGGCATCGCCATTGATTGACTCAACTACAAATTCAATATTATCAATTTTTGTATAGGTTTCTTGTAGCTGTTGAAAGGCTAATAATTGTGGATTGTCAGCGCTGAAAAACACACGGTAATCGGTATTAAATGCTAAAAATCGACCACCTGATGCTGCGCCAAGAGCTACTAAAATAGTTAATATGATTACTGCCCAACGCCATTTAACTATCCATTCGCCATAGGCCTGCGCCCATGTGTTTTTTTTATTCATTGCGTCCCCCTTGATGAGTCATCCATCTATTGGTGTAAAATCCGAACCGATCAGTCCAGTTGCGGGCCGAATCATAATCTGGACTATTCAGTCCAGTCAAGAGATAATGTGCTATGAATGCACAATTGGCGACACGAACGCGTATTATTAATACAGCGGCCGAGCTGTTTTATCAGCATGGCTTTGAGTCCGTTGGCGTGCAGAAAATCTGCTCTCAGGCGATGGTTTCAAAAAGTAGCTTCTACCATTTTTTCGTTTCCAAAGATGAGGTTGCAGTCGCAGTAGTGAAAGCGCACTGGGATCAAACACAACAAGAAATCACACAACTGCTTGCTACCTCACTTTCGCCGCTGCAAAAAATTCAATCCATCTTCGACCATGTATTCGCTGTCACAGAATTGATCTGCGAAGAACAGGGAGAAATTTTTGGCTGTCCATTTGGCAATCTTGCAAGTGAGTTATCTATCTCGAACCCCGTTTTGCGTGAGCAGATGCGGCTAGTGTTCGGCTACATGACGGATTTCTATATTGATTTAATCGAACAGGCAAAGGAGCAGGGAGAGCTTGCGGCAGCATTAGATGCTAGCAAGACTGCGAATGCACTAGTGATGTTAATGCAGGGCATGAGCATCATGGGAAAAATATATAACGACCCCACCAAAATGCGACGCAACGGAGAATACACACTTGGTTTAATCTTGGGGCATATATGACCTAAGCCGGACAAACCGGAATTCAAAAGGTGGTTTTCGTGGGTATGGAAAAATTTTCGACATACGCTTGACTAGCTTCATGGTTTTTATGAATAGCTCTTGGCCCAAAGCGCTTTGCACAGAGTGTCGTAGCACCTCCACCAAATATTATAAAATTAGCCGCAAATTATTGAACAGTAATGCAGGAAAATTTTCAATAAGCAAATTTTTCTACAAATAGCGAGCTATATGTAAGTTCTTTGACGTATATCAGCAGTTCACCCCTCGTTTTCTTCGTTTCGTCACAATTCGCTATTGCATTTCAAGTCACCTGTTTAGACTGCTTCCTGCCAGACGCAT
>Ga0316204_10011758_pt1 | contig 10873 bp, 12 predicted proteins | sample 6monrhotite_MG_2_FD_205661 | JGI IMG/M metagenome (GOLD analysis project Ga0316204, IMG submission 205661) | Microbial mat bacterial communities from mineral coupon in-situ incubated in ocean water Damariscotta River, Maine, United States -... | ecosystem: Environmental > Aquatic > Marine >... | reverse complement strand
CTCCTTATTGCGATCCGCCAATTCTGGCGATGGGCTGGGCGGTGTTTATTGGCGGGCTGGTGCAACTCGTATTTCAAATTCCGTTCCTGAAAAAAATCGGTATGTTGCCGAAATGGAATTTGAATCTAAAAGATGCTGGTGTGTGGCGTGTCATTAAACAGATGGGGCCAGCGATGTTTGGCGTTTCCATTGCGCAAATCAGTCTTATTATTAATACGGTTTTCGCTTCGTTTTTGGTAGCTGGTAGCGTGTCATGGCTGTATTACGCAGATCGTTTGATGGAGTTTCCTTCCGGTTTACTGGGCGCGGCACTGGGTACGATTTTATTACCCTCGCTTTCTAAGCATCATGCGGATAACAGCACGATTGAATATTCCAAACTCTTGGATTGGGGATTGCGTCTGGTGTGTATGCTCACGCTGCCTGCGGCGTTGGCCTTGGGTATGATTGCTGTGCCGCTGCTGGCGACTTTCTTTCAGTATGGAGAGTTTGAGGCCAATGATGTGTTGATGACGAGCAACGCTTTGGTGGGTTACAGCGTTGGCCTAATCGGCCTCATCGCGGTGAAGGTGCTGGCACCGGGCTTTTATGCGCGGCAAGACATTAAGACACCCGTGAAAATCGGTATCGCCACTTTGCTGGCTACGCAATTGATGAACCTCGCTTTTGTTGGCTGGTTGCATCACGCCGGGCTAGCGCTGGCTATCGGCTTAGGTGCTTGTTTTAATTCTGCGGTATTGTTTTATTTTCTGCGTAAGCGCGGCATTTACGTGCCGGAGCCGGGCTGGGGCAAGTTTTTCCTCAAGCTGTGCGTGGCGCTGGTGGCGCTGGGTTTGACGCTTTGGTTTGGCATGGGCAGCGAGGAGCATTGGCTAACGACGCAGGGCTGGTCGCGGATTATTCATCTGACATGGTTGGTGATTGCGGGTGTGGTTGTGTATTTTGCGGTGTTGTATGTGTTGGGGTTCCGGCCTAAAGATTTTTCTAAACGTGGTGCTATTTGATTAAGATAGAGGCAGTATTTTTACTCTGTAGTACTACTGGTGTTAATGGGCTGAATTTGCACCTTTTATATTTGTTGGAGTGAAGCAATGAGTGATTATTCTTATAACGTTGAAGAAGATAGTTTTGACGAATTGGTGGTGGCACGCTCGTATGAGGCTCCGGTGTTGATGGATATAAGTGCTGAGTGGTGCGCGCCGTGCAAGATGTTGGCACCGCTGCTGCATAAAATGGTATTTGAGTACGACGGTAAGTTTTTGCTGGGCATTGTTGATGCGGATGAAAACATGCGCATTGCCAGCCGCCATAAGGTGCGCGGCTTCCCTACGGTTGTGGCTTATAGCCATGGTGTGGAAATCGAGCGTTTCCACAGTTCGCAGACGGAAGGTTTTTTGCGTACATTTATCGACCGCGTTATTGCGCAGCATCATTCAACTGGAACTGAAGCTACAGCCGAGTGAGAAGTGAAGTTTAGGAACTACGCGGGCCACTAACATCTATGTCGCAACACACATTGTTTTCCCACTCAGATGCCAGCATGAGTCCTAAAGACTGGTATCAGTCTATGCGTGATCAGCCGGAGTTTATTCACGATGCAGCACAGGAAGAGGCGATTGAGGCTTTGGAGGTGTTGTGGCATCAGTTGGTCGACTTTAAAGCTAAACGCAACCATTTTCTTGGACGCAGTTTGCTCAGTCCTGAAGTGCCTAAGGGTTTGTATGTATGGGGCGGGGTAGGGCGCGGCAAAAGTTTTTTGATGGATGTGTTTTACGATTGCGTGCCGTATCGGCGTAAACGGCGTATTCATTTTCACAACTTTATGGCGGAAGTGCATCATGAGTTGAAGCGCCTAGCGGACGAAGCTGACCCCTTGTTGGCATTGGCAGATAGTATCGCTGAGTCCACGCGTTTGCTGTGTTTGGATGAGTTCCATGTGAGCGATATTGCCGATGCCATGATTCTCGGGCGCTTGCTAGAGGCGATGTTTGCGCGCGGGGTGGTGTTGATGACTACGTCTAATTTTCCGCCGGATAGCTTGTATCTCAACGGCCTGCAACGGCAAAAGTTCTTGCCTACTATTGAGTTACTCAAGCGCGAGTTGCGCGAGCTAGAGGTTGACGGTGGTAATGATTATCGTTTGCGCGAGATGGAGCATGAGCCACTGTTTATGGTGCCCGCAGACGACAATAGCGATGCGCGTATGCTGGCGATATTCGAGCATTTGAGTCCCTTTCAGGTGCAAGACGAGGCACAAATAGAAATCATGGGGCGCAAGATTCCGGTTAGAAAATTATCCCACAGCGTGGTTTGGTTTGATTTTATGGAGATATGCGGCGGTCATCATGCACAGGCCGATTATCTGGAAATCGCACAGCAATTTCATACCGTGTTTGTATCTAATATTCCAAAACTAAACCCTGATTTCGCCGCAGCGGTGCAACGCTTTGTCTGGCTGGTGGATGTGTTCTACGATCAACGTGTGAAATTGGTGATTTCAGCCGCCGCTCCGCCGCAGGAAATATGCAGCGTAGAAGTGCAAGGGGGGGAGTTTGCGCGTACCGTGAGTCGCTTGATCGAAATGCAGTCTAAAGCTTATCTGTGCTTGGCACACCAGTCAGAGGGAGTTAGTTTGAGTTCGCCTTTGTAAAGCTAAAATCTTTTCACCACAGAGACACAGAGACACAGAGAAAAGCAAATCATCAACAGCTTGCAGCCATGGCGGTGACAGCCCATGGGGTGAGCTGGAAAAACGGGGGGCGCCATGTTTTTGCTGGATGTCTCGTTTGTTCGGCTGCGATTTCAAGGTTTATAGAAGCACGTTGATGTGATGCAACTGTCAAGTTCAGCAGGATTTATTGCTGGCTGGTTTCGCTCCTCCCCTGAGAAGGGGAGGCTGGGAGGGGTATGGTTGAACGCTTGGTGAGCTTACGACGCAAAGTTTTGTAGGGCGGGTTTCAACCCGACGTTTTTTCTTCAATTCGCTAACCCGTCGGGATAAATCCCTACCTACGAAAACCTCTACGCCACAAGGGGGGGATGGATATTTGTTTAGCAGCTTTAATTAATAAATTTGGTTTCGGCTCGTCCGAGATAGCTTTAATCCGTGCTCTTCCCAAAGGCTACTGCAAGTTGAAAATTTCTATAACATCTTCAATAAACTCTCCAGAACCTTCTTTCCCGACTCCAATTTCTTCTAAAACCAGTTCCATTCTCTTCGGCCATTCTTTATCTTTTGTGCGGTGAATCTTGTTGTGAAGGTGGCGGGCCATTTGTAAAATTGATACCAGTGTTAGCGCTGCATGGTCGACGCTCAGGGTGTCGTTGTGGAAACGCACTGCCTGACAAATGAATTCCGGCAAGTTCCAGTGTTTTGTAACCAGATAGCCGACCACGGAGTGATCAGTATCGAACTGTTTGTCCTCATCTTCGAAATCAGGCCAATTACTACCTTGGTTGATGCGAAATTTTTGGCAATACTCAGGGAAACGTTGCATCAAAAGGGGTACGCCGCATTCATGGAACAGGCCTGCCATAAAGGCTTGGTCGACGGCCACGTTGCATGCGGATATTTGCTTGCTTGCGATGATGGCGCAAAGTGTGGCAATTTCGTTTGAGCGTTCCCAAAATTTCTCATACGCCAACTCCTGTCCCCCTATTGCCTTGCGCAAGGACATGCCTTTAATGAGATTGGTAACTTGGCTTAGACCTAGGATAAGGATCGCGTCTTGTATATCAGTGACCTTGGTCGGCGAATTGTAGAAGGATGAGTTGACGATTTTGAAAATAGCGCCGCTCAGGCCGACATCTTTGCTGATTAAATCGCCTATTTTTGAGAGAGGGCTATTGGCTTTGTTAAGTAATTTTTCTATCTCCAACAGAATAATAGGCTGGGGAGGGATGTTGATTTGGCTAGCAATTACTTTTTCAAGTAGCTCTTGTTCTTTGTTTGTTTTTGGGTTTTTCATAGTGAATTGTTTTGTATGAGCGTGCGACCGTTGTGGTAATTATGCCCACGTTTTGTTCAGGGCAAGGATATTTAACCCTGTTTGTATGACAGTTGTGTGAAACTATATGGTTGCAGGTCTACACTTAGTTTACTTTTTTTTTCTGGTTTTTCTAGGAGGCTTTCCGATGCGTTCAATCAGCAGGTCGATACCATCCTTTAGCATGGGTAGTACAGCTTGCTCGGTTGGAATTGTGCCGTTGTAATTACCAACCAGTGTTCGCATAGGGGGGGCTAACTTTCTCCTTCTCCAGCGTGTGTTTCGGACTGCGCTTGATACCCACGGATTGTTGCTGGCACCTATATGGTTCATCCCTTCGCCTTGATAGGGCACGGCATCATCCATGTTGACCGCAGTAAAAGCGAGATAAATATATTTTTGTTCATCATCAGAATTCAGTGTGACCGAAACAAAAGGATTTGAAGCTGCTCTAAAGCGCTTGTGAACTTCTGGCGGAAATCCAGTCTTTAGGCTCTGTTCAATTTTCTCCGCAAAGTCTTTACCCATTTTCGCCGGGTTGTTTAGCACACCTTTATCTGCTCTTTGTACGTTCGCATGGCTAGAAAAACTATCAAACCAAGTTTCAAAATATAGTGTTGCTGCGGCCATGTTTTGGTCGGATACGACCACGATGCCTTTTTGTTCCAGCTTGTCAGCCACTAGCGCGCTTAATTTGGGTAAGCATGGCTTGGATAGATTTTCAATTGCGCAAACATAAACTCCATTGCGAAATGTCGCTGGGCTAAGTACTAGTTTTTCAGATAGATTGTCGGATTGCACCTGCATAAGCCAAGCTTGATCGCGAACTATCATATGCGTTTGAGCAATTGGATTGACCGTTTTTCTTCTAAGTTTGACGCAGCTCGTCAGTCCGGCAAAGACCATCAGCAATAGTGCAAATTTAAGTAGCTTTAATGCCATTATCTGTTCCTAAAATAATAGTCAGATCGAATTCAGCAAAGGGTCAAGGAAGTGCTGAAACGTACTGACAATCTGGGTGTAACCCTAGCACAAAGACTTGCATCTTTACAGGTCTTCATTATCTTGGTTTTTGATCTAAATTAGATCTTTCAGTTTGCCTTCTAAACACAGATATTTATATGATTTTATATACAAAATTATACATTGAATCTACACATCGGGATGCGGTTTGGCTGGGATGCTGTTGTTTTTACTCTGTGTTCTCGGTGTCTCTGTGGCGCAGCTGCGGTTTTAAGGTTCATTCGATAGCTGGCAATATTTGATAAGGATCCATGGTCACGGATTCGACTTCGTTGCCGAGCATGACTATCTGCCCATCAATTCTTGTGTTGCCAGTTTCGCTGAATTCAAAGTGATAGCTACGGCGAAACACCCTGTGTCCATATGAGTTGCGAGCAATTTTCAATCCAACGCGAGCAACTGTATCGTCAAGGAATTGCAAGTCCTGTTTGATGCACGCTTGCTTACCCGCATGCCGCGCTAGTTCAAGCACGCGAATGCTATTCAACCAGAACCAGCCGAGCGCCAGTAATACCGCAAGATATATGAAACTTAGGAAGTCCACAAAACTGTCCTCTGCATATCAAGCAAAGCGCTGCTGCAAATATTTTATGATGTCGTTTGATTCATACATCCACTGAATATTCCCTTGCGCATCTTCAATTTTCAAACAAGGAGTTTGGATTTTGCCCGCACCTTGGAGTAAATCGGCGCGGTGTTTCGCATCATTTTGCGCATCACGAAGCTCAATGGGTAATGATAGGCGGGCCATTTCATGGCGTACTTTGATGCAAAACGGGCAGGTGTTAAATTGGTAAAGCTTTAATTTACTGCATTCTAGTTCAATTTTTTGTTGCTCTTCATTTGCGCGCACTATTCCTGTTGGTTTCGCGAAAGTAGCCCACAACAACATGGCTGGTGTTAAGACTAAGCGCAGTCCACGGAAAAACATTCTTATCATCGTTCTGGTCATTTATTGTCCTTGGTTTTCGATTGGAAGAAATGGCAATTTTCCCCAGAGGCTTCAATTACCTCTAGGATGGGTTGGCGCCGACTTTTGAAATCAAGAGCACGACAGCCATACCTGAAATTGGCATCGAAAGTGATGTAGTAATGGGTGCAGGTGTTGCAAGCGGGGTGTTTTTCTTTCGGCTCTGTATTCATAAATCTATGTGTGCTTGAATCGCGCGGCTTCTCTAAGCTTCTCTAGGCTGTCATTATGCTCGAATTCATTGCTTCTGAGTTCGCTTGCAGCATGAAATGAATTGAGCGCTGCAAAAAATTAGTGTCGCACAGTATAATCAACAGTTTTTTGGATGCCTAGCTATGTGGTTTAAAAATATCTTCGTTTATCGCCTGTCAGCCAACAAAGCGCCTACTGTTGCAACGCTACAGGAAAAACTATCACTTAAGCCTTTGCAGCCCTGCGGAGGTCTAGATAAGCAAAGTCGCGGTTGGATTTCATGTCGTGGGGATGACAGACTTGTGCACGTTGCAAATCAGCAAATTTTATTTGCCTTGGGCGTGGAGCAAAAGCTACTTCCGGCAACAATCATCAATCGCTTTGTTAAAGAGCGTGTTGCCGACATTGAAGCGCAACAGGGTTACAAAGTAGGCCGTAAAGCTTTGAAGGACATTAAACAGGTGGTGACGGATGATCTTCTTCCTAAGGCATTTGCGCTTCAGCGCACTACGTATGCTTGGCTAGATCCGATCAATAACTATCTGATCGTAGAAGCCGCTTCTTCGGCTAAAGCCGATGAGCTATTGGAACAACTGGGCAAGACTGTGGAAGAGCTGCCGGTGCAGCTTCTACATACCGAGATTTCCCCTATGGCGGCTATGACTGACTGGTTGGCTAGTGAAAGCGCTCCAGCTGGCTTTACGATTGATCGTGAATTGGAATTGCGTGCGACAGGAGATAGCAAGGCCACCGTTCGTTATGCCAATCATGACTTGGAGGGAGATGAAATTCTTGCCCATATCTCAGCAGGTAAACGTGTTGCTCGCCTAGGAATGACCTGGAATGACCGCATATCCTTTGTGCTAAACGAGCATATGCAAATTAAACGGATTGAGTTTTTGGATATCATCAAAGATGAGTCATCCAAAGTTGCGGATACAGAGGATGAGATGTTTGAACTTGACTTCACTTTGATGACGGGTGAATTGGCTAAGATGTTGGCTGATTTGACGCAGGCGCTCGGTGGGGAATCAGTAAGCAAGCTTTGATTCTATAAACCTCAGTTCAATCTGCAGATTTCGCAGGTTAACGCAGCTTTTCAATCGCGTACAGATGTTCACCTTAGTACCCAGTGGGTGCGTCGGAAGTTCAGCATTCGATGTTGTTTCATCGGTGAAAATCCGTGAAATTTGTGGATAACAGTTTTTTCTAGGAGCCTGTCGGACTTGAAGAATCGAAGCGAAAATTCGGATGGGCGAGAGCAGATTTTGACGATTTTGCAGGTCAATAGTCGTTCTATTGACCAAAAAAGCGACGAAGTATGATCTGTTCAGGCGGATTTGCAGCCGATTTCCTTTAAGTCCGACAGGCTCCTAGGTTAATTGACGTGAACTGTGCAGTTGCATCGCAGCTCATTAAGCTTGATTTCAGAGAGTTACTTAGTTGAAGAATAAAACCAAAAAAGCTGGCGGTGGTATTAGTCAGCAGTTTAAACAGATGCTAGGCTGGACGGATGAGTTCCAGAAAAATCTGGATACGGGGAAGCCTTTTCTGAAAGAAGATGAGGGGATTCTCGCTTTGCATTTTGATGCACTGTCTATACAAAGCGAAATGAGCATCGATCAGCCGGATAAGTTGGTGTCGCCTTATACCCGAACCATGATGAGTTTTTTGTTGTTTGATCCAGCGCCTAAAAATATCGCAATGATCGGTTTGGGTGGTGGTTCTCTGGCTAAGTATTGCTATCGCTATTTACCGCAATCGACTGTAACTGTGGTTGAAATCAATCCCGATGTAATCGCATTGCGTAATGAGTTCGCTGTTCCCGCCGATGATGCGCGTTTTAGCGTGTTGCTGGGCGATGGGGTAGCGTTTGTGTCCGAAGCTCTCGGAGAATTCGATGTGCTGATGGTGGATGGCTTCGATACGAGGGGATTACCCGATGAGTTATGTAGTCAGCAGTTCTATGATGACTGTTACTCATTCTTGCCTGAAGCGGGCATTCTGGTGGTTAATTTATGGGGACATAATGTCCACTATCGTGAATATTTGGCACGTATCCATAACAGCTTTGCGGGGAGTGTTGTGGTTGTTAGTGTGGATGAAGATCCTAATAAAATTGTATTTGCAGTAAAAAGCAGCAAGTTAAATCCATCGCCTGACCTCATCCGCCAATATGCTGATTTACTGAGTTTGTCGCACCCCTTGAATTTCCATGCAAAAGCGAGAAAATTGATTTCAGCACTTTCTAATACTCATGGTAAGAGTTAGCGATGATGCGAGTATTTGCTATGTCGCATTTTTCAAATATAGTCACGCCAAGCTTTTAAGCTGTGCAATTCCTTGATTAAAAGTGGCGTCACTTATGCCGAATGACTTGGCTAAAGTGTCGCGACTTTCCTCTATAGCCTGAAGAACTTCAGCGACGGACGTGCTGGATTCGAGTTTGGATTTTATGGTGAGTATTTTGGGCAACTCGAAGAGTCCCGGCATTTTAGTTCCGCTGGTAAGTGTAGCTTCGATTATGTTGCGAACTTTAGTCTTGTTCATGATTTTTCGTTATTTATAGGTGCTTCGAACAGGGGGGGGCAAGCCGATTACACATTCGAAAACACATCTTTTTTAAGTCGCTTAAAATTCAAAGCGATTACGCCCGCCTTCCTTGGCGCGGTAAAGCGCCTGATCTGCGGCAAGGAACATTTTTAGCACTTCATCTGCGGAGGAGTTCATATGGCTACCGCCGATAGATGCCGTTACGATCCCCCACGAACTATTGTCTTCATGGGGGATTTTGAGTTTACGCAGAGCCCCAATCACTCTTGCTGCGCATTGATTGCTGGCTTCATTCGATGCGCCAGGCATCACTATAGCAAACTCTTCGCCGCCGTAGCGTGCCGCAAATACGTCTTTACTTATTCCTTCGGAATTAATTTCAGTTACAACGTCCTCAATCGCTGTCGCGACAGCTTTTAAGCAGTCATCGCCAGCTTGATGTCCATAGTGGTCGTTATATTTTTTAAAGTTGTCTACGTCCAGCATGAGCACTCCGAATGGCCTATTTTTTTGTAAAGCGCTTTCCCATTCTTGATTGACCGTAAGATCCATCCAGCGGCGGTTAAACAAACCTGTTAATCCATCACGACTAGCTTGTTGCTCTAATTTAAGGTTGGCAATGGTGAGTTGATGACGCATATCCGCAATGCGTGACAGCGCTTTCATCTTAGCGTGTAAGACCTCTTCCGATATTGACTTGGATAGGAAGTCGTCGCCACCCGCCTCAATGGCCATAATTAAGCTTTCAGGCGTATCCGAAGCGGTTAGAAAAATGATAGGAGTCCAAGCCCATTTTTGGGTGGCTTCAAAAGTTCGAATTAAGTTGGTCGCTTCGAAGCCATTCATGATGGGCATTTCGATGTCCATTAACACCAAATCAGGGTGAGATGATTGAAACTTGTCTACGGCTATCTGACCATTTTCGGCTACGGTAATCTTATGACCAAACGATGACAGGCGAGCTTCCATTACTGCTGCAATTGCACGTGCATCTTCGACAAGAAGTATTTTCATTAATTGTGGGTCTCAATAAACGGGTTCAGTTGAATAGTTTTTCACTAGAATAAACCTCATTCTGTGAAAGGTCGTTTGCCAATGTCAGTGATTTTGCGCGGATTCAGCGTAGAAAGAAATCCGTTCGGCAATCATCTTGCCGCATTTTCTATTATTTCTCCCCCTTTTCTTAAGTCTTTACGGAGACCCTTGAACGTGTTGCAGCCGACCAGAAATACCGCTAACAATATAAATAAATATACCTTCATGTTCCCCCCTTTGAGTTTATTTTTTTATTAATGTCAAATGGTTGCTGATGCTATTTGCAATGTCTTGGTTTCAGTATCCGCCTAACTTATACGACCAAGATCACCAAGCTACAAGCCGATTAATGGGAAGTTAGATAACCATAATAGAAATTATACTGCGTAGTGCCCCTAAATAGGGGGGGAAATACGCACTATTCTTTGCCTACAAGCATAAGTAATTTGTTACGATTGAACTATTGTGAATGAGTTTAAGACCCGTTGAGGAGAAGTACATGCGTATTTTGGCAATATTCAAAAGATTAAAATTGACAGCAGTAATGTGTTTGCTGCCGATTGTTCTATCATCTTGTGCCGCTGCATCAGCTGCATTTGTTCCTAATACTATGGCAGCTGCTAGATGTAAAAGGGATTGCACTTCGACCTACCATTCTTGCCGTCTAGCTAATTGTGACTCTAGCTTTGCATCATGCATGGACTATTGTATGGATATTGATCGAATTTCTAGTCGCAAGTAAGTGCCTGTAAGCTAGGCATGGGCAGATTCTCTACATGTTTTAAGTGGGGATTCTGTTCGGGTTATCCGCAGTTGTTCAGGCAAATAATTTAATGGTTTAGCTCATCTAAGCCATTCAGATTGAATTCAGTAGCTGCTTACATTTTCTCCTAACTGAGCTTCTTGCAAAACTATTTTTAAAATGAGCCGTGCCGACATCTGATGCAGGAATTTATGCATCGAAGTAGCAATTCTCCCCCTTGTAAACGTCAATTTTTCAAATTTATCGCTTCTCTCTGCTTTTGAGGGCGAGCACCTTCACCGGCATCGCCGGTTTGACACATGTATCACTTCCTGCCGTACAGATTACGTCAGCAATCTTTGAATCTGATCC
>Ga0316204_10011756_pt1 | contig 10874 bp, 10 predicted proteins | sample 6monrhotite_MG_2_FD_205661 | JGI IMG/M metagenome (GOLD analysis project Ga0316204, IMG submission 205661) | Microbial mat bacterial communities from mineral coupon in-situ incubated in ocean water Damariscotta River, Maine, United States -... | ecosystem: Environmental > Aquatic > Marine >... | reverse complement strand
AATTCACGTTGGACGACCACATCGATACGCTCGTGGATTTCATCCGTTTCCTCGGCCCTGATGTTCATGTCATCGCAGTGTGCCAGCCAACGGCTTCTTTGCTGGCAGCCGTATCGCTGATGGCCACCGAAAATGACCCCGACCAGCCGCGCTCCATGGTGCTTATGGGTGGCCCGATCGACACCCGCATCAACCCCACCGAAGTCAACAAGCACGCAGAAGGGAAACCGTTATCCTGGTTCGAACACGCCGTCATTTCCCGTGTGCCTTTCCCCCTGCCCGGCGCCATGCGCAAGGTCTATCCGGGTTTTGTCCAGCTAACGGGTTTCATGACAATGAACCTGGACCGCCATATCGAATCCCACATGGATTTATACAATCACCTGGTCGATGGCGATGGTGATTCTGCCGATCAGCACCGGGAATTCTATGACGAATACCTGGCCGTTATGGACTTGCCGGCAGAATTCTATTTGCAAACCATCGAAACCATCTTCAAGGAACATTCCCTGCCCCGAGGCGAAATGTACCACCGCGGTGTTCTCGTCGAACCGGCGAAGATAAAAAAAACAGCACTAATGACCGTCGAGGGCGAAAAAGACGATATCTGCGGTGTCGGCCAAACCAGTGCCGCCCATGTCCTGTGTACGGGCCTGAGCGAAAAACGTAAGGAAATGTATGTACAAAAGGGAGTCGGGCATTACGGTGTTTTCAATGGTCGCCGTTGGAAAACTGAAATTCAGCCCCGCATTGCCGCATTCATCCGCGACAATTCCTAAAGTTTCTTCTCTTGCCTACGCCCCATAGCTCGCCCGCACTTGCTATCATCCTGATCCTTGTCACTGGATTTGTGCTTTCGGGCATGGATGCCACGGCCAAGTATTTGTCGCTGGAAGTTTCAGTGCTGATGGTTCTGTGGGGCCGCTATTTCATCCATACGGCACTGACCTTTACGATTTACGCTGGTACGACCCGGTCATTGGATTTTTTGCGCGCCCGCAGGCCCGGCTTGCAGCTGATCCGCGCCGGGGCGTTGTTCGGCGCGACCAGCACCATGTATGTGGCGATCACCAAAATGCAATTGGCCGATGCTTCGGCCATTCAGTTTCTGGCCCCGGTCCTGGTCACGGCGCTATCGGGTCTGGTGCTGGGCGAACACGTGGGTCCCAGGCGCTGGGCCGCCGTTGTGTTCGGGTTTATCGGCGTGCTTCTGGTTGCCCGCCCCGGTTCCGGTGTGCTTGGCTGGGCCGCCCTGCTTCCCTTGGCGACGGCATGCCAGTTAGCCGTATACATGATGATGACACGGATCATCCGAACGAAAGATAATCCGGCATCTACGACCTTCTATTCAACCGCCGTAGGCGCGCTGGTCTTAAGCGTAATCATTCCCTTTCACTGGCAACCGTTGACCCCCACCCAGTGGGGAATGATGGCGACCATGGGTGCGGCCGGTGCAATCGGTCACTTCATGCTGGTGAAAGCGTTCCATTCCGCAGAGGCGTCCATGCTGGCGCCGTTCACCTACTCCCAGGTGTTGGGTGCTATTATTTGGGGACTAGTTGTGTTCGGCGATGTGCCCAGTTCCTGGACCCTTGGCGGGGCCGGTGTCGTCGTTGCCAGTGGTCTTTATGTATGGTACCGCGAAACCCGCGCCAGACGGATAGCCCTTAAGGATCAGTGATTGCGCACTCGTTTGGCCGGGAACCGGGCAGTAACGACTGTTCCCTTCCCGGGGTCGCTGTTGATTTCGAAAATCCCGTCATGCAGTTCAACAAGCAGTTCTGTCAGGGGCAACCCCAAACCGGTCCCTTCGTGCTTTCTGGCCAGGCCACTATCAACCTGACCAAACTTCATCATCGCCTTGGCCAACTCCTGGACATCCATACCAATCCCCGTATCACTTACCCGCAACAGAACCGCGCCGTCACTTTCCAGGGTCGCTGAAACATCGACTTCTCCTCCCTTGGGCGTGAATTTAACAGCATTGGAAAGCAAATTGAGCAATATTTGCTGAATTCTACGAGAATCAGCGAGGATATGAGGAACTTTTTCATTGATCGTGTTGGACAACTTTAATTTGGCGACTTCAGCGCGCTCTCGAACCAACCGCATTGCCGTGTTAGCGGCCAGTCGAAGGCTAACAAGTTCTTCGCTCAGTTCGAGTTTCCCTGACTCGATGGCTGAAACGTCCAGGACTTCATTGATCAATTCCAGCAAGTGGGATCCTGACGCATTGATATCAGCAATGTATTCCGTGTATTTGGGGTTGCCGATGGGGCCAAAAACTTCGCCATGTATGGTCGCTGAAAAACCGATGATTGCGTTCAGCGGCGTCCTTAACTCATGGCTCATGGAAGATAAGAATTCGGTCTTGGCACGGTTCGCATCCTCGGCCCGGCTCAGGGCTTCAAGCAATTGCCGCTCGTGATTTTTGCGTTCCGTGATGTCACGAATAATTCCTGCGAATGACCGCTTGTCGCCGAACTGTATTTCACTGATCGACAAATTCAGCGGAAATTCCTGACCGTTCTTTCGTTTCCCTATAACTTCCCGACCAATTCCGATGATTTTTTCCTGACTCGTTCGTATATAGTTACCAACATAGCTGTCATGGCGACTGGCATCATGGGCGGGCATCAGCATCTTGATGTTGAAGCCGATGAGTTCGCCTGCTGAATAACCAAACATTTTTTCGGTCGCCGAATTGATCGTTTCAATAATACCTTTACCGTCAATGGTGATGATTGCATCGAGCGCTGTTTCGACAATGGCCCCTGCGTATGCATTGCTTTTTTCCAACTCCAGCGATGCCATTTTTATATTTGATATATCCTGTGTTGTCCCACGGTAGCCAAGGACCACGCCATCGTCGCTCCAGACCGGCTTGCCCGTTTCACTGACATAAATCGTCCGCCCGTCGTTGCGCAAATAGCGATATTCCACATGGTAGAACCGGGGATCTGAACGAATAGAATCATAGAGAAGACCGACAACATCCCTGTCGTCCGGGTGCAAGTGGTCCGTAAACTGCGAGAAAACGCCGATCAGGTCCTCTCTGAGAAGGCCGTACATTTCTTCGGTATTATCCGAAACATATGTTTGAATTTCAAAAGCGGCATCCGCTTCCCAATGGGACATCAAGGCTATTTCTTCGGCATAATTGAACCGCTCAAGGTTTTTCTGAGCCTCTTTTTGAGCATCTCGAAGTAGCGTAATGTCCTGAGTGGTGCCTCGGAACCCGAGCAAAACTCCATCGATTCCCCGGATCGGCTCTCCGTACTCGTGCAAAATAATTACCCGACCTTCGGGTCGCACATACCGGTATTCTATTTCATACGCCTGCTGCGTAATGCCGATGGAAGCATAAACCTTTTCAACTCGCTGGCGATCTTCCAGATGAACATGTTTCACGAAAATCGAAAAATCACCCAGCATTTTTTCTGCCGGTATACCGAGAATGTTTTCAGTATTTGATGACGCATACGACCAGGAACTGAATGCCGGGTCGGCCTCCCAATTGCAAATATGGGAAATTCGTTCGGCGTGCTCTATTCGTTCTTCCAGATTTTGAAGAGGCGGTTTTTCCATATTTATTGCCTGCGGCTTACATTCTAGCATGAGGCATATTTCAATACCCCATTGCCATTGAAAACAGCCCTCCTACGAACGACTAAAGCGGTGAAATCAGGTTCAAATTATATATATTTTCCGGCGTCATATCAGCGCTGGCGGGTAAAAACCCATTCATCTTCCCCTGAAAGGAGAGACTGCCAGACATAGCCGCCATCAGTGAAATTTTTCAGATCCTCGGAATTTTCCAAACGGTTTGTGATGATATAGCGCGCCATCATACCGCGTGCCTTTTTGGCAAACATGCCGAGAACTTTTGCCTCGCCATCTTTGACCTCTTTGAATACCGGTGTAATGACCCGGCTTTTCAGTTGTTTGGGGCGCGCCGCCTTGAAATATTCGTTCGAGGCCAGGTTGATCACTACGGGTTCCTTGTCTTCGGCGACAGTTTTGTCGATTGCAGCCGTCAATTTTTCACCCCAAAATTCATAAAGATCGGCCCCGCGGGACGTCTTCAAGCGGCGTCCCATTTCCAACCGGTAGGGCTGAATGAGATCCAACGGCCGCAAGGTGCCGTATAAGCCGGACAGAATGCGTAAATGATCCTGGGCGAAGGCAAAATCATCAGCACTCAGGGTTTTGGCATCAAGTCCAACATAGGTATCGCCGTTGAAAACCAGGGCCGCCTGACGGGCATTGGCCTTGGTGAAGGGCGTCGAAAAATCTTTGAAGCGCGCATAATTCAAATCCGTCAGCTTATCGCTCAGGTTCATCATCTGCTGAAGTTCAGACCGACTTAAAGCACGCGCAGAGCTGATCAGTTCCTCTGTTTGTTTCATAAATTCAGGCAAGCTGTGCGGCAAGTCGACCGCGACATCACTGAAATCCAGTTTCTTGGCAGGTGAAACAAGGGCAAGCATAGGAAAAGAACTCCGTTGATCGACGTTCGCAGGTGGGTCAAGATTGGAACGGTTTTAACAACTTTGCCGAACTGGCGCCACCCCGGAAAATAACGAAAGAACACATGATCACGGTCTATGGTTTAAAAAACTGCGATACGTGCCGTAAAGCACGCAAATGGCTCACAGCTCAGGGCCTGGAACACCGCTTTCACGATGTCCGCGCCGACGGCCTGGATGCAACCACCGTGAAAGCCTGGACCGCGACCCTTGGTTGGGAAAAACTGCTCAATCGCCGGGGCACGACCTGGCGCGGCCTGGGCGACGCGGACAAACAAGACCTTGACCAGGAAAAAGCAGTGGCCCTGATGACGGCGCAGCCCGCTTTGATCAAGCGCCCCGTCTTTGACGTCGCCGGTACTTATGCACTTGGTTTCGATGATCAGGTCCAAACCATGCTGAACGGAGAAAATTCATGAGCCAGAAAATCAGCAAAACCAAAGAACAATGGATAAGTCAGCTAACAGCAGAACAATTCGCCGTCTGCCGTGAAAAAGCGACAGAACGTCCCTTTAGCGGCACATACAACGCTGCCACCGCGAGCGGCACATATCTGTGTGTTTGTTGCGGTCAGGAACTGTTCGCATCGACGACCAAATTTGATGCCGGTTGCGGCTGGCCCAGCTTTTCCAAGGCCATTGACGAACAAAACATTGATGAACATGTGGATGCCGGTCACGGTATGATTCGCACCGAAGTCACCTGTTCGCGTTGCGATTCCCATCTGGGGCATGTTTTTGATGATGGCCCTAAACCATCAGGACTTCGATATTGCATCAACTCGGTATCACTGGTTTTCAAGGATGAATAAATCCGCCATGTGCGGTAAGATTGCTCAATGAACAAGATTGCCTCCCTATTTTTAGTCGCTCTTATACTTGCCGGTTGCGCCGGGAACGGCGGACCCAGATCGGCAAAGATCGCCGAACCCCCACGGCATTTTGACTTCAATCAGGCCGTCGCCGCCATTAAAACAGGTCAGATGGCGGCAACCGGCGGCAACCACGGCGATGCCATTCGCTCGCTGGAATCCGGGCTTATCCTGTGGCCAGCACATCAGCCTGGCTGGGCGGCATTGTCCCAGGCCTACGAAATGAACGGGGATGTCCCGGGAGCGAACTTCGCTGGCTATTTTGCCGAACGCATCGAATGGGCAAACTCCCTGCATGGCAAGACCGCCGCTGCCGCCTTTGACAACATCGCCCTGATTGATAAAGAAAAACCCTTCGCAGATCCCCGTATCGTGCAAACGGCTGCCCTGTTGTCGGCCTTCTACCGGCAGGGAGAAGCAAGAATCAGGGGCGTTCAAGCAACACAACTGGAAGCTCAACAAACCTTTGGCCAACGCTATCTGATCTACCCGGTAGCCTTCGCCACCGGCGGCATTGTCCTATATCAGTTAGTACGTTCGACAGGTTCGGATTAATCAGGGTATTTCCGGGCTAACAAGAGCCATCCGGGAAGTCGAAAACAACATGCTCAAAGGCGCCATATGAGAGAATTATGCGGAATAGACGGATTCCTTATAATTCTTTTTCAGGGCAAGTGACCACCGTCACAGCACAACAGTGACATTGAGTTTAAACAACCCCATATCAAGATTGATACGTGCTGTATTTTCCGGCGTCACTTCAGACAAAAGACGATAAATCATGATCCAGGCAAAGACGCCCGACCATCATCCTGTTCCAGTTGATGAAATCGACTGGGAAGTGGTTTTTGAATCACCCAAAGACGGTTTTGTCACCCTGGTCAAGCAGGCGCAATCTGTGAACAGTCTTCAACAGTGCGCCGGACTGATCATAGACAAGCTGTTTACCCGGGAAAACGACGGACCATTTCTTGCCGCTTATCATACCGCCCTGAAAGAATTACTGCCGGTTGAAGATGGCAGCAATGTTGACGTTTCCTTTAGCAAGAAGCGGGTTATCGTCTTGCTGCGCGACATCAAACAGCATCGGCAACGTAAGGCAGCAAAGCACGTCGCCCTGTCTAGGCAGGCGCCTGATGAAATTGAAAAACCCTCCGCGAATAACGAAGCGCTCTCTGCAAATAACGAAGACAAAACGGGAGTCACGGAAAAACGACGGTCTAAAACCCCGCCATCCATGCCGGGGCTTGCCGCGCCGGTTGCCAAGGATTCCACGCCCCCTGCCGATGATACGGTCGAGATATTCTCCCATGTTTTCTGCACCGCCCTGAATGGACGATTTAGGGCGTTATATGCCCCAATCGAACAAGTACGAAAACCGGGTGATCGATTACCTTTTGTATTGTCGGAAGATTTCTCACGGCATTTCGAAGATATCGTCCAGCGACATATTGTCCCAAGCATCCTGGAATCTTCTCGCGGACTGGTGAAAATGATCCTGGAACAACCGCAAGACCAGCGTCGCAAGTTTATGACCGACTATCTTGAAAGCCGAAACGGTCGACAGGTCTTGTGGGAAAAGTGGCAAGACGCGTGGAAAGCAAAAACCCAGCAAACACCGCTGCCTCCAAAACCAAAGAACCCGCCGAAAAAAAGCTTCCTGGGAGGATTTTCCTTGAAGAAGGAAAAGAAAGTCCCTGCCTGGAAGCGTGAAAAAACACCTGAAGAATGGCAAGAGTTGGTCACCACTATTAAAAAGAACAACAAGGAAGCGGCCAAGGTGTGGGCGGAAATCGCGATTGATTCCAATAGCTGGCAACCTCCCGAAGAAGCCGACAACAAGTTATTGATGGATATGTTTGCCAGAAGCATCAAGGGGTTGCAAAAACAGAGCGAGGGCCTACGTCAGATCGTCCGGCAGGGTGATAACGTCGCCCGCCTGTTAACTAATTTTGCCAAAGGAAAAGACATCGACCTCGCTTTGCTGGCAGCGTGTTATCAGCATCCGGATCTGTTCATCGGAAAGAAATCGGCTTTAACGGACATGATGGCGGGATACACTCAAAAAGAAGTCGACCAGGACTTCGCCCTGGTTGCACGCTATCTTCCAAAATACATATAAAGAAAAACCCTAGGGCGCATTCTTTTTAGCAATGACCTGGGCCAGAATAGCGACGGCAATTTCGGCCGGGGTTGCAGCATTGATATCAAGCCCGATTGGCGCATGAATTTCGCCAAGATCTTCCGCGCTCCAACCCTTTTTTTTCAGCCGCTCGCAGCGACTGGCGTTGGTTTTGCGGCTACCCAGTGCGCCGATATAAAACACATCGGATTTAAGCGCCAGATCCAGGGCCATGTCATCGGGGGCAGCATCATGGGTCAGCGTGACAATCGCGCTGCTACGATCAGGACGCAGGTCCGCCATGGCCTTATCGGGCCAGGTTTGCACCAGTCGGCAATCGGGGAACCTGTGGTGGGTGGCAAACTTCGGCCTGGGATCGATGATCGTCACATCAAAACCTGCCGCTTGCGCCATGGGAGCCAGCACCTGGGCAATCGCAACGGCACCGATAATCATCATCCGGTAACTGTCGACAATGGGATCAATCAGGTATTCATGGTCGCCATCGACCACGTGGGCCGCGCGCCCCGAAACGAGCGCCTTGGTTGCCGCGTCCGCAACGTCACCGCCCAAATCGGCGTCTGCTTGCCCAAGCACTGTCCAACTCGAATCGTTCAAATCGACAATTCTGACCACCGGTCGGGTGCCCGAAAGCACTGCCAGCAATCGTGCATCGACCGGTTCCACCAGGACCCGGATGGTGCCGCCACACGCCAGCCCTGCCGCGGCCCCCTGTTCATCAGAAACACCGTAGGTGAGAACTTCAAAACCCCCATCCTTGATGATTTCCAATGATTCAGAAATCACCGAAGTCTCGATACATCCACCCGACACGCTGCCCACAAAGGCTGCCTTGCCATTGACTGCCATTTTGCTGCCAACCGGGCAGGGCGAGGAGCCCCACGTGTCGACCACTGTGGCCAGCGCCGTGGCATGACCTTCAGCGGCCCACGCTATTAATTGCCGGGTTACGGGGTCGATCACGTCATCTTTCACTTATACAATCCTCTCGCACCGACGTTCTTTTTGCAGCCAAGAACGCTATCACACCAAGAATAGTAATAGCGATCGCCAAGCCAATTACCAGATCATAGCCGCCGGTTTCCCAGGCCAGAGCCGCCAGCGTCGGGGCCACGGCATACCCGAACATAAATGGCAATGCGATCATTCCTGAAATAACGCCGAAACTCTGTCGCCCCAAAAATTCAGCGGTGATAACCGGTCGGACAATACTGGTAACGCCGTACCCTGCCCCATGCAATATCACAAAGGCGGCGATCATCCCAACGGATCCCCCGGCGAACAGCAAACAAACCGCCGCAGCCGTTATGGCCAGGAAACACCCAATGGCGATGCCGAATATGGATGCATGTCGTTCCGCCGCCATCATCGCCAATCGACCCGCCACCTGCATGGGGCCAATCATCGACGCAGCCAGGACGGCGGCATCCTGATGCACCCCCCTGTCTTCCATAATCAACAGCATGTGCGTAATGATGCCACCGTGTTCGACGGCGATTGCGGAAAAGGCCAAAGCCAGCAACCAGAAAGTAGGTGATCTGAGGACTTGCCTGACCCGCACCGGGTTATCGTCATGAAGGTCGGAACTATCCTTGAAGTGCCGCTCGGCGTGAAGGCTGCCATACCACAGCAGGGGGGCCGCGATGATCAGGACTCCTGCTGCAAACATCAAAACGGCACCACGCCAGCCGATCAATCCAACGAAACCATGGGCCATGGGAAAAGAAACCGTTCCGGCAAAACCGGCGACCAGGGTGATCAGGGTAATGGCCCGTTTACTGTTTTCCCCCATGGACCGGGTAATAATAGCGAAACACGCTTCATATAAGGCACCGGACATGGCGAGTCCGAGTCCGATCCAGACCGCAAAAAACTGCCAAAGTTCCGTTACTTGAGACAGCAATACGAGCATGGTCGCGCCCAGTACGGCACTGCCGGTGAACACAAGCCGGGACAACCCCCGGTCAATCAAGTGACCGACGCTGGGGGCCAACAGGGCGGAAACGACAAGGGCTGCTGAGAACGCGGCGGAAAGTTCCGTGCGCGACCAGCCCATAGACCGTTCCCATTCCGGCAAAAGGGCCGGAAACGAATAAAAGAACGAAGCCCAGACAACGGTTTCCCCCACGGCGAACGGCCAAACAATGTGGCGAAACCTGCGCGAAGCATCGGAACTGATGTCTGTCGACGTCAACGATTTGGCCTAAAAGCCATCGATAATTGCAATCGTGCACGTGGCGCTGGCATGTCGCAGCGCCTTTACCGGCTGGTATTCTTCCGAATTGTCGAAGGCGCGGGCCTTTTCCATATCAGGGAACTCGATGATCACCATACGAGTTGGCTGCCATAAGTCGGCCTCGACGGTTTCCAATTCGCCGCCGCGGGCGCGATACACGCCACCATATGATTCGGCGATCGGTTTGGCTTGCGCCTTATAAAGTTCATATCCTTCGGGATTTTCTATCTTGCTATCAACGACTAAAAACGCACTCACGTGAGCCTCCCCCAATCAAAAAAAAATGGACGAAATCAGTATTCCTGTGATGATACCCTCGTCGCCGCTGATTGTGCCGTTATCAACCCACATTGCCAATCTATTCCGTGGCGTATTGCTTAACGGCATCCCCGTGCCTTATCCAATCTGTTTTTTCGAACACCATTCGGGTATCATTTGTTTTGTCAATAATTTGAATAGAGAGCCTCTGGCGGTACACATGAGCATTTCACTCCGACAAGTACGGTATTTTCTCGCCGTTGCTGAAAACCTGTCCGTATCAGGTGGCGCCAAGGATATCGGCGTATCCCAATCGGCCGTTTCAACCGCTATTCAAGGGCTTGAACAGTATCTGGGTGAAGCCTTGTTTGTGCGGAATGCCAAAGGCATGGAATTGACCCACGAAGGCCATCAATTCATCAATCACGCCAAACGCATCCTGGCCACCGTGGTTGATGCGCGAAACGCCGTCAGGGCACGCACGGACGAAGTCAGTGGTCAAATCACAGTTGGTGTCACCAGTATGGTCGCCGGGTACTATCTGGCCGATTTGATGGCGCGGCACCGTAGGGTCTTTCCCAATGTTTCCGTCCGCGTCATTGAAGACGAACGCCCCTATATCGAACACCTTCTCATCAACGGCGAGGTCGATGTCGGGATATTGATTTCAAGCAGCCTGACCAATATCGAAGCCCTGGAAGCGGAATCTCTCAAGCGATCATCCAATCAGGTCTGGGTATCGGCCAGTCACGAACTCGCCGGTCGGGCACAGGTGGCACTCGCCGATATTGCAAGCGAACCCCTGATCATGCTCAACGCCGATAAAATGGCAGAACG
>Ga0316204_10011755_pt1 | contig 10875 bp, 7 predicted proteins | sample 6monrhotite_MG_2_FD_205661 | JGI IMG/M metagenome (GOLD analysis project Ga0316204, IMG submission 205661) | Microbial mat bacterial communities from mineral coupon in-situ incubated in ocean water Damariscotta River, Maine, United States -... | ecosystem: Environmental > Aquatic > Marine >... | reverse complement strand
TGTTGGAGGAATCTTCATTCCTACGCTCGTTATGGGAAGCGCACTGGGTAATGCTTTTGCAAAAATCATTAACAATACGGGACTCGGATTTCAAGTTTCAGAATCAAATTTCACCCTTATCGGAATGACAGGTCTCATGGCCGGGGTATTACATGCTCCCTTAACAGCCATTTTTTTGATTGCAGAAATCACCGGGGGCTATGATTTATTTGTGCCGTTAATGTTGGTTTCTGCCATTTCTTTTGCCTTAACAAAGTACTTTGTCTCACATTCAATTTATACTGCAGAACTCGCTGAACGTGGCGAATTGATTACGCATAACAAGGATAAGAATGCCTTGTTAATGATGGATCTGGATCATATTATAGAGACTAATTTTATTAGTATTCTTCCTGAAATGAAATTAGGTGCTATTTTAAAAAATGCAGTGGCAAAATCTGATCGTAATATTTTTCCGGTAGTGAATGAACGTAACCATTTTTTAGGTGTTTTATTATTAGACGATATTCGTAAAATTATGTTCGATCAAAAATTTTATGATGTTATTTCGGTGAATGATCTCATGGAAAATGCTCCTGCTATTATTTTTTATAATGACGATAGTATGCAAGCTATTATGAAAAAATTTGAAGATAGCAAGGCTTGGAACTTACCTGTTATAAAAGATGGGATCTATTTTGGTTTTATCTCAAAATCTAAAATGTTAACCGTATATCGTAAAAAATTGATTGAGGTTAGTGGTTAACTATAAAAAGCAACGTCATTCTGAACCAAGTTCAGAATCTCATTAAATATCCTCTGGATTCCTGCCTTACTGAAACAAGTTCAGCACTAGTCGCAGGAATGACATTCTATTTATTTAAAAACTCAACTCCTTTATCAGGAAAATCAGTAAATACGCCATCTAAATTCAAGGTATTAAATCCGTAATCTAGGAGCGCCTCAAACGATTCAAATTCTCCTAAATCGTCCGCTCGAAATGTATATGCATGTGCCTTTAGGTCTAAGTTATGTGCGTTTATCACAAACTCTGGAGTGATTTGCTTGTACCAAGGTCCTACACCATTTGCATAAGTAGCAATATCTTTTAGTTCCTCGACTGTCGATTTTGATTCTATAAGTTGTACTAAAAATAACTCCGACTTTAACTTTTGACGAATTCTCTTCAATTCTTTGGCATCAAAACATTGTAAAATACAGTTATCCTTTTTACTACTATAGCCATAGTTTGACAATACGCCTAGCACAATCTTAGAAATATCTTTTCCTTCTTTGTTGTGGAATTCTGGATTCTTAATTTCTGGATATATTCCGATATTATTTTGGGTGCTTTTATTGAGTCCTTGTATTAACTCTATTTCATCTTGTAAGGAGTGTAATTTGAATGTTGATTTCCTTAACGGGAAACGGGTTTTATATACGACTTTGTCTGTTTTTGGGTCAAAGCGTTCAGTCACATTTAATTGTAGCAATTCAGCATATGTAAAATCAATTACATAATAACGACCGTCAGCTCGCTTTCTATCTGAAAACTTCGAAGCAACATCGGTAACAGTTTCTAAATGAATATCGTGAATTACCATCGGTATACCATCTTTTGATAATACCAAATCTTGCTCAATAAAATCAGGGTGCATAGCAAAGGCCATTGCTTTTGATGCTAGCGTATGTTCTGGCAAATAGCCAGAAGCACCTCGATGCGCAATGATTATTTTAGTTGGTTTCGATTCCATCATTTTTAAGTTGGTTTTTGAATTACATCCACAAAAACATAAAACAAATAGTACAAGTAGCTTTGCTCTGTTCATATTTTTAAAGATATAAATTTTGTAGTTTAGCCACGTAAGAAATGATGATTTTTAAATGAAAATAGTATTACGAATTTTGTTCGCCCTATTCTTAGGAGCTATGGTATTTGGTTTTTATATGAAATATACCAACCAAGAAAAGGCTGATGTCGTTATTGGTTTAGGCGTACTATTTTTGTCATTCATTTTAATGCCAGTTTTCATTTACCACCGCCATCAACAAGGCAAATACAAGAAATACGTGTTGGATCCGAAAAGTAAAAATCCATTTAAAATTAAAGAAGAGGATTTGAAATAAACAATCTTTTTCTGAGATTCCTCCCTTCTATCAAATGGAATTTCAAAATTATATGGCATATAACTTCTGGATTCCTGTCTTCGCAGGAATGACAAAAACTAAAAAAGAAGTGAATTTTATAAGACGTAAGCTTCAATTCAAGTTACGTTTCTGAATAAAGAAGCGCGTAATCAGTTCTCCACATTCTTTTTCGAGAACACCTCCGACCACTTTTGTTTTAGGGTGTAATTGTGTTTTGTAATGTTGAAACCCGCGCTTTGGATCGTGTGCTCCGAAAACAATCTTACCAATTTGAGTCCAATAACTTGCACCGGCACACATCTGACAGGGTTCTAACGTAACGTACAATGTGCAGTCTTTTTTATACTTTCCTCCTAAATAATCTGAAGCGGCGGTAAATGCTTGCATTTCAGCATGCGCGGTGACATCATTTAGCAATTCAATCAAATTATGAGCTCTTGCTATAATTTGATCCTTAATCACTATAACAGCACCAATAGGCACTTCATTTTTCTCAAAAGCCATTTCTGCCTCTTGCAAAGCACGTTTCATGAAATAAGTATCGTCAAATGGGTTTTGCATGCCTTAATTTTTTTAGTAAAAATACATCTTTATTTATTTTATTCATTTCAGATGCAACTCGTACATTTGCATCATGTCTGTTAATTTATTAGATAGCATTAATAACCCTAAAGATTTACGCAAACTCTCGGAGCAACAATTGCCAGAATTGGCTCAAGAATTGCGTGATTTTATTATTGGAGTAGTTGCCACCAAAGAAGGACATTTAGGAGCTAGTCTCGGGGTTGTTGAGTTGACCATTGCTTTGCATTATGTATTTGACACTCCCAATGATTTGTTAGTTTGGGATGTTGGACATCAAGCCTATGGACATAAAATTTTAACAGAAAGAAAAGCTGTTTTTGAAACCAATCGACAATTTGGTGGTATTTCTGGTTTCCCTAAACGGAGTGAAAGTAACTATGATGCTTTTGGTGTTGGCCACTCTTCGACTTCCATTTCAGCGGCCTTAGGAATGGCCATCGCTTCTTATATCCAGGGTGATAAAGAAAAACAACATATTGCCGTGATTGGTGATGCTTCTATTGCGAGTGGCATGGCTTTCGAAGGATTGAATCATGCCGGAGTTACAGATGCCAATTTGCTAATTATATTAAATGATAACGCTATGGGTATAGACCCTAGTGTTGGGGCGTTAAAGAACTATTTAACCGCTATTAAAAAGAATAAACGTGTTAGGAAGCACAACATTATCGAGGCTTTAAACTTCGATTATTCTGGTCCGATAGATGGGCATGATATGAATGCTCTTGTTACCGAACTAGAGCGTTTAAAGACAGTCAAAGGCCCTAAATTCTTACATATTATAACCACTAAAGGTAAGGGATTACAAAAAGCAGAAGAAAACCAGGTCAAATACCATGCGCCAGGTAAATTTGATGCTAAAACTGGTGAATTAGCACCTAATTCAGAAGCAATACAGCCGCCAAAATATCAAGATGTTTTTGGTTTGACACTTGTTGAATTAGCAAGAGAAAATGATAAAATAATTGGAATTACGCCAGCGATGCCAACCGGAAGTTCTTTGAAGTTTATGCTAGATGAAATACCTGAAAGAGCCTTTGATGTTGGTATTGCCGAGCAACATGCGGTTACCTTAGCGGCTGGTATGGCTACTCAAGGATTAATCCCATTTTGTACTATTTATTCTACTTTTTTACAGCGTGCATATGACCAAGTTATTCATGATGTAGCTCTTCAAACTTTACCGGTTATATTTTGTTTAGATAGAGCCGGACTCGTTGGTCAAGATGGAGCAACACATCACGGTATTTTTGACCTAGCTTATTTGAGATGTATTCCAAATATTATTATTTTTGCTCCTCTAAACGAAATAGAACTAAGAAACATAATGTATACGGCGCAATTAGGTTTAGAAAATCCCATAGCCATTCGATATCCCAGAGGCAGGGGTGTTATGACAGATTGGAAAATTCCATACTCTAAATTAGAAATAGGAAAAGGGAGGCTCATAGAGCAGGGCTCCAAAATAGCCGTTCTTAGTATCGGTGATATTGGTAATCAGATAATAGATATTTTTAAAACTATTCGTAATAAAGATCAAATAGCGCATTACGATATGCGCTTTGTAAAACCCATTGATGAAGACTTACTACATATCATCTGTAAAAAATTTGATGCTATTATTACCATAGAAGATGGTACAATTATCGGTGGTTTTGGAAGTGCTATTTTAGAATTTATACATAAACATAACTACCAAAACAAGTTGGTAAAACGTCTGGGTGTTCCTGATTATTTTGTGGAACATGGTAGTAATGATCTCTTGCTTAACTCCATAGCCCTTGACCGAAAAAGCATACAAGAAGTATTAGAATCTTTCTGTTAATTTTTATGATAAACAAAAATCACTTAGTTTTCATTTTTTTTCTGCTAGTTTCGACTAATTTATTTAGTCAAATTACCGATTCAACTCGTATAACCACCTCAAAAGATTCAACAGAAATATCTGAAAACAGAAGCTCAATTCTTATTGTTAAATTAAATGACACGCTTAATATTCGATTAGGCGTAGATTCACTAGGTGTTTATAAAACAATTGACACCGTAAGAAGACTTACAAAATTAGATTCTCTTCAAATTCGCATGGATTCTTTATTAGCTCCATATTATACGAAGAGTCTTGATTCTCTTACGAATAAAGTTAACTACGCTCCTCGCTATCGTCTCTCTGTCAATAGTCTTAACGGAGACACCTTATATATACAAATGCCTAAGGAAAAAGCATTTATAAGCATGCAAAGAAAGTTGACGATTGATACTCTTAGAATCATTAATCCGTTTCAATTGTCATCCATTGATACAACCAAGTATGCAGAAGATCCTATTTGGTGGAAAAATAGAAATAGTTTTGGGTTTGACATCAGTGAAGCAGCATTTTTAAACTGGAATGCCGGTGGTAACAATTCCATTTCAGGGCTCTTAAAAGTTAATTTATATAGGTCGTATAAAAAATTATATCTGCTTTGGGATAATGAAATTTTTATACGATATGGTCTTAACAGCCAACAAGATCAAGAATTGAGAAAAACAGATGATAAATTGCAGATAAATTCAACTTTCGGGTATCGAAAAGACACGCTGACGAATTGGTATTATTCAGTTAAATTCAATTTTAACACGCAATTTACAGATGGGTTCAGTTATCCGAATACAAGCGAACCTATTTCGAGACTTTTTGCCCCTGCATATTTATTTCTTGGGGCAGGAACATATTATGATTTAAAGAAAAAAAGTTTCTCGTTATATCTTTCCCCTTTTACTTTGAAGTCTACACTTGTTTTAGATGAAACACTATCAGATCAAGGTGTTTTTGGTGTTCCGGTGGGGAAGAGGTCTAGAAATGAATTTGGTGTGTTAATTCAAAATAATTGGGAGACAGAGGTCATAAAAAATATTGTTATGAAAACAAGAGTTGAGCTATATTCGGATTACTTAAATGATTTTGGCAATATAGACGTGAAGTGGGATCTCAATTTTGATTTTATTATCAACAAATATATGAAAGCCAATATTGGTGCTTATCTAATATATGACGACGATATTAAGTTTAAAGAAGACACAAATGGAGATGGTGAACTAGAAACTTTAGGTGCTCGACTACAATTAAAACAACTACTAGGAATTGGTGTTTTATTTAACTTCTAATTCCTAGTAATCACTTTAAAGCACTTTTATTTAATAAAGAATTTTTTATTGTACCCAAATTGCTCACTCTGAATTCTTAAAACATAGAGTCCTGATTTCAAATTAGAAACATTTAAATCGGTTGTTTCCGAAAGTGTACTGTTTTGAGAAAAGACAGCTCTTCCATTGATATCAAAAACGGTAATTTTAGAGGCTCCAAAATCGATGGTTGTTCTAATTTTTAAATATCCATCTGATGGGTTCGGAAATAATGTAATTCTATCATCTTTAGCTGCAATTTCTTCAATAGAAAGTGGAGCAGCCGTAAATTTTCCAGTAAAAAAACCTCTTCCATAAGTAGTTGCTAAAACCGTGTTATCAGCAATTCTTAAATCGAAACTAGTAACCTTAACATTCTGCATTCCATTTTGAGATTGTACCCAATTTGGGTCTGTATCGTTAAAATTAGCAGTTCTCCAAACGCCCAAATCAGTTCCGATGATAACTTCATTATTTAGTAAAGGATTCATCATAATCGCTTTTACTGGAATATCGGGGAAATCTCCTTCTTTATTCACCCAGGTAGTTCCTCCGTTAGCAGTATACCAAATATTCTTAACTCCATAATTATGAAAAGTAACAAAGATCTCGTTTTCATTCGTCCCGAAATTTATTGCCGAAATACTTCCAAGAAATTCAGCTCCAGTAATCCTCGACCATCCTGGAGTAGTCGTATTGGCACTTGTTACTTTTAATATATCTCCGCCAGTAGTTCCAACAAATAAGGTAGTACTAGCAGTTGTAAAAGGAGAGACCTTTAAAACTGTAGGCGTTGCTGTCAAAAACGGATTGGTAAAATTTGTTCGATCGGGACTAGTTGTTAACAGATTTTCAAATCGTGAAACCTGTAGGCTTGCACCAGACCCGTTCGTATATAAAATATCTAAATTGTCATCTAAATCCGCGGGGTTTATAAATGAACCTGTATCATCATCATCTACCACTGTAACTGACGACCCAGTATTTGGCAAACTAAACCTGTTATAACTGTTATTAGTAAATGATGTAATTAAATATGCTCCATCTTTATCTATAAAACAATAGCCTCCATCTCCACCTGATATTTCTGATGATGAATTAATTCCGCTTACTCCTGCATTCACAAAATTACTCCCATTATCCTGAGCACCGCCAATAAACTGGTCGTTACTACTATTTTGGCCTATTTCACCCCAATAAAATTGAGTCGTATTAAAGTCTCTTGGAATACTCCGAATTGCTGCGACGGAAACATTTGCAGATGATAGGGCACTCGCGTAATAAACGCCACCATCCGTAGCGATGATAGCCCTGTTTGGGTTCAAAGGGTCAAAAGACATTTCATGAATATCTGCATGAACAAAAGGTACTGATAATGTATTTAAATTTGCATTATTCGACCATCTAGAAATTTGAGTCCATCCGGCGCCTCCGTCTGTACTTCTAAAAATATCTATCCCACCAACATACACTATTTCATCGTTTGTTGGGTCCGCTTCCAACATTAAATCATAAAAAGCTTGTCCACGCGTAAAATCAGCAGCAGGAATACCATTATCGGCATCATCTGGCAAGGAGAGGCCTGTAGAAGTCGTTATTACAGTTGCAAATGCATCTTCCGTTTTAAGGAATGTAATCGGATTTGCATCTGCCAAAACATATATTTTATTCGGGTCAGTTGTTGAAACTTCAATTTCCGTTCTATCGGCGCCTGCAACCACTTGCCTTTGGGTAAAAGTAACCCCATTTGTTGAAGAGAAAATAGTACCCCCTCCATCACCAAAGCTTCTTGATGTCGTAGTAGAAACCCATATCGTATTATTCGAAGATATTTCAATATCATTTGGCGCTGGAGGATTTCCAGAAGCCGTAAGTGGCAACGCAATCTTCGACCATGAAGTTCCTGCATTTGTTGACTTGTAAAGCCCGAACTCTCCACCTCCAAGTAATCCTCCTGGTCCTTCTCTATAATTAGCATCCGCAACAGCAGCATATATTTCTGTTGTACCCGCATTATTTCTAGTAACAATATCGTTTATATGGAAGATTCCTGGTATTGCCGGTAAACCTGTACCTGTTCCAGTATTCGTATCGTTTAAGGTTACGTTTACTGTTTGTGCTTGAAGGGCGGCTAAAATTGTTGCTCCATCCGAATTGGAAATCATAAGTGATGGAATAGTAATGGTATTATCTGTACCTCCCATGGCAAAAGGAAAACCAGCAATATTATTAATCACCACAACAGCCGTCGCACCTGCGTTTTCTGCATTTTTAACTTTAACTGTAAAATTACACGAACCTCTTTCTACTATCGCAATATTACCATTAATAGCGGCTGCATTAGTAAGTGCATTACATCCTTCAGATGGTGACACCGTACCATCATCTACTAATACCAAATTTCCTGTTACGGCTGAATTAAAAGTCGGTCCAAAACCAGCTCTGATAGCCGTCAAAACACCTGAAATATTGGCTGGGCTATTCACTGTTACTTGAGAACCTCCGTTAAAAAAAGACGCTCCGCTTGAACCTCCAAAAATATGAGTCCAACTCGAACCACCATTCGTAGATTTCCAAATTCCGTTTCCATTCACTCGTCCTGCAACATAAGATTCTCCTGTTCCTAAATAAAAAATATTCGAATTATTTGGATCTACAGTAATACTTGAAACGGCTAGATTTTCAGGAATTCCAACTCTAGTCCATGGTGATGCCGATAGAGTGACATTATTATTCACCCATAAACCTCCACTAACGCCACCGGCAAAAGCTCTGTTATTCGTTGCGTCGTTCGGATCAAATAACATTGCCCTCGTTCTACCTGGTACATTACTAGGGCCTCTTTCAACCCATGCATTATCGCTTGACCCAGGAACATTTTTTTGAAACTTATTTTTCTGAAATAGTTCTTCTTGGAGCAAAAATTTCTTTTCAAACTCAGCTCTTCCTGTTGCCGGATTCATCTCTAAGAGATATTGTTGTTCGAAATATGCATTCGGTGGTAACCCCTGTGCTTTTCGTTCGCTCCTTGAAAGTTTTACCGATTCATTATAAGAATGTTTTCTCAAGTAATCAGCATGCTTTGATCGAAGTTCATTTGTAGTTTTATCACTTTCTGTATTAATAAAAATCGCTAAAAGTGCAAAAGTTAAGGTAATCGATAAGAATAGTAATTTTTTTGATTTCATATATCCGAATTAAACAAAGAGTTGCCGAATTTACAAATATATTTTCAGATTAAATGTTAGGTGTCAAACACTTCAAACTTCAACGCCCTTTATTTTTTTATGTAGTAAAATGGCCGCTCCGTCTGACATTCCTGCAATAAAACTACAAACCGATAATATTCTATCATAAAGATTATCACTTAGATTTTGATACTTTTCGGGTAATAAATTCATTAAGAGTTTGTCATAATTTGACGCATCTCCATTAAACGAATTGTTTATGGCGGTTATGAATACATCTAACAAATCAGCCAGAATTCGGTAACCAGAAATCTCCTTTTCTATCACCTCTTTACTTTTATAAATATTTTGAACGCTAATTTTTATGATGTCGTTTATCTGCGCTTCATATTTACACTTGTCTAATAAAGAAATATGATAATCTCCTTTTAAAATAGTATCTTCATTATCAATAAAAACGGCTGCAGCTTCATTTATTAAATTACCAATCGCCAAGGCTCTTAAATAGCTGAGTCTATCTTGTTTTGTGTCTAATTGGTAATATTTTTCGGTATTGATCGTATCCCTTACCAAATTAATCAAATACTCGAGCGCAAATTCTTCTTCAATCAATCCAAGGTTAATTCCATCTTCGAAGTCAATAATTGTATAACAAATATCATCGGCAGCTTCTACCAAAAATGCTAGTGGATGACGACTATAGGTTATATCTTTTCCCTTTCGAACTTTTTTCAACCCTAATTCTTCTGCCACATCTATAAAAATGGATTTATCTGATTGAAAAAAGCCATACTTTTTATCTATAATATGATGTGTTGGCTTCTTAGGTAATGATTCTTTTGGATACTTCATAAAAGTCCCTAAGGTAGCATACGACATTCTCAATCCTCCTTCGACACCTTTTCTGCTTTCATTTAAAATTCTAAATCCGTTTGCATTTCCTTCAAAATCAATAAGATCTTGCCATTCTTTATCGTTCAAATTTTCCTTATATTTTAATCCGTTTCCAGTTTTAAAATATTCCCCTATCGCTTTTTCTCCACTATGTCCAAAAGGAGGATTGCCAATATCATGCGCCAAACAAGCACTAGCTACAATCGCTCCAAAATCATTAATTTGATACCCTGCTTCTTTCAATTCAGGATATTTTTCAAGCAATTGTTTCCCTACAATTCTCCCTAAGGAACGACCAACAACTGATACTTCTAAACTATGCGTCAATCGAGTATGTACAAAATCAGTTTTTGACAATGGAATGACCTGTGTTTTATCCTGTAAACTCCGAAAAGAATCAGAGAAAATAATACGATCATAGTCTACTTCAAATCCTATTCTTGTTTCATTTTGATCATTTCTAATTCTTTGTTGGGTATCGCCAAAACGCTTTAAAGAAAGTAATTGTTTCCAGTTCATTTTATCTACATATTTAAGCTTCTGCAAGGTACATTATTTTTCATTTTCTGACTCTTTACATTAAATTAATATTACGCTCATTTCGCTAACAATTTCCTAACTCAAAGATCACAAATCATTAATCTCTAATTAACACAACCTTTACATTGTCTCCCTTTCTTTGCCTCGTGTTAAAAGCGAAATAATACCATGAAAAAAAGTATCCTAGTTTTTGTTTTACTGGTAAGCGGGTTTATCCAAGCTCAAGAAAATGGAGTAATTGAAGGAATTGTTCTTGATAAACAAATGAACAACGAACCATTGGCGTTTACCAACGTTACCTTAAAAAAAGCAAAGTTAAGTACCACAGCTAATATTGATGGGGCTTATGCACTGGAAGTAAAACCAGGTACGTATACTT
>Ga0316204_10011753_pt1 | contig 10876 bp, 9 predicted proteins | sample 6monrhotite_MG_2_FD_205661 | JGI IMG/M metagenome (GOLD analysis project Ga0316204, IMG submission 205661) | Microbial mat bacterial communities from mineral coupon in-situ incubated in ocean water Damariscotta River, Maine, United States -... | ecosystem: Environmental > Aquatic > Marine >... | reverse complement strand
CTGGAGGCCTTGGCCGAGAAACATGCCGTTATCGGTCAGGTTCGCGGCAAGGGCCTGTTCTGCGGAGCTGAATTGGTCGCCGATCGCGCGACCAAGGAACCGCTGGACGAGAAATTGGTTACCGCGGTCGTCGGCGCTACCATGAAGCGCGGCGTTGGCATTGGCATGACGAATCGCTCGGTGCCTGGCTTCAACAACACCCTCTGCCTGGCTCCGGCCTTGGTGGTGACGGCCGCAGAGATTGACCAGATCACAGACGCCATTGATGGTGCGCTGACCGAGGTCTGCGGATAACGCGCGTAGGGCGGGGTTCACCCCGCCACTGAGAGACCTGGAAACCCCCGCGCAGCAATGCGTGGGGGTTTCCTGTTGTATCGCGCCGCCGCGTCGCCATGCCTCAGCTTGCCGTCGGGGAATTCCGCTTAGTTTCTTTGACCACACCAGATGAATGTGTATCGTAATCCAATAGATTGCAGTGCGATCTTTTCAATCCAGTGCGCTGAACATCCAGGCGCGGGTTCTGGAGCTTTTTTTGGGGGAGTACGAATATGGCTAAAGATAAAGCAGATGCAAAATCCAAGAGCGACAAGGGTAAATCCAAATCAGGTGGCAAAGGGTCCTCAAAATCCGAACTGATGGGCAAGGATGCCAAGGGCAAGGGCGCCGTTGATAAAGGCGGCAAGGGCGGCAAAGGCAAAGGCGCCGTCGATAAAGGTGGCAAGGGCGGCAAAGGCAAAGGCGCCGTCGATAAAGGCGGCAAAGGTGGCAAAGGCGACAAGGCCGGCAAGGCTGACACCGGAAAAGGCAAAGGCAAGGGCGGCGCTGATAAGGGTGGCAAAGGAAAAGCTGACTCTGGCAAAGGCAAATCAGGCTCGGGCAAGGGCAAAAGCAAGTAACGCTTTCCTTGCCGACCTCGCTTCGGCACCGCATGAAACGTCAAAGCCGCCCCATTCGGGGCGGCTTTATGCGTGTTGCGACCAATACCAACCGATCAATTCTTACCAGCCTTCGCTAAATGAAACCTGCGCGATCAATCCAACGGGAAGTGACAGGCGACCCGGCTGTTGCCAATGTCACGCAAAGCCGGGGCTTCGGCTCGGCAGCGATCCTGCGCGAAGGGGCAACGACTTGCAAAGGCGCATCCTTTTGGCAGGTTCATTGGGCTGGGAAGATCACCCTTGACCATCCCCTCGCGATGATACCCGCTTGATTTCCGTCGTTTCAAAGATGGTGCCGCCTCCAGCAAAACTGCGGTATAAGGGTGGCGGGGTTTGGAAAACAGCGTCGGGCGGTCAGCATATTCGACAACTTCGCCCAGATACATCACGGCAATGTCGTCGCAGATGAACTGAACGACACCCAGATCATGCGAGATAAACAGATAGCTAAGCCCGAACTCATCCTGCAACCGCCGCAAAAGGTTCAGGATCTGCGCCTGAATTGCGACATCCAGCGCCGAGACCGGTTCGTCGCAGACGATCAGCCTTGGGTTGGTCGCCAAGGCTCGCGCAATTGATATCCTTTGCCGCTGCCCTCCCGAGAATTGATGCGGGAACAATGTCATTTGGTCCGGCCGCAAACCGACAAGTGCGAATAATTCCTGCACACGTTGACCCCGCCCACCCGGATCACCGACATTCATCAGATCCAGCGGTTCGCGCACAATAGCGCCGACACGGTTCCGAGGGTTCAGCGACGAATAAGGATCTTGGAAAATCACTTGCAAATGCTGGCGCTGGGCGCGCATCTCAGCCTCTGGCAGGCCAAGCAGATCATGCCCGTCGAACATAACCGAACCGCCAGACGATTGCGCCAACCGAATCGCGGCCATGGCCGTGGTGGTCTTGCCCGAGCCGGATTCGCCAACCAAACCCAAGGTACGGCCTTGCATCAGATCGAAATCAATGCCGCGAACTGCGCGCAGCAAACGGGGTTTGCCAAAAATCCCTTTGCGACCGACGTCAAAACTGACCTCAAGATCACGGACCGACAGCAGGGGATCGCTCATACCGAAACCTCCGCGCCCGGGGCCAAAACCTCGCCCGGGTGGTGGCAGGCAACGGGATGGCCCTTTTTGTCCTCAAGCGGCGGGCGCATGCTTCGGCATGTGGCGTCCGCCAATGCGCAGCGTTCAGCAAAGGCACAACCCTCGCCCAGCAAATGCAGAGGCGGCACGACGCCTGGGATCTCCGCCAACGGAGGCAGCCTGTCTGTGCTGGCGGCCTCGCGCCCCAGCACAGGAATGCAACCGATCAGCCCACGGGTATAAGGATGTAGCGGATTGTCGAGGATCTTATCGCTGTCGCCCTGTTCGATGATCCGCCCGGCATACATCACCGCGACGCGGTCGGTCATTTCGGCAATCGCCCCCATGTCATGGGTGATCAACACAATTGCCACGCCAAACTTCGCCTGAATGTCGCGCATCAGATCGAAAATCTGCGCCTGAACCGTTACATCCAGCGCGGTCGTCGGCTCATCCGCGATCAGTAGCTTCGGGCGGCACGAGATCGCCATCGCGATCATGACCCGTTGACGCATCCCGCCAGACAGCTGATGCGGATATGATTTGCTACGGGCCTCTGGTTCGGGGATGCCTACCGTGTCCAGCAGTTCAACAACCTGCATTTCCGCGTTGGCGCGGCTGATGTTTTGGTGCAACAAAATCGATTCGGCGATCTGGTCGCCCACCGTGAAGACTGGATTCAGGGATGTCATCGGCTCCTGAAAGATCATCGCGATGTCGCCGCCGCGCAATTGACGCAAGCGCTTGGCTGGGGCGTTGGTAATATCCTCGCCGTTGAATTCAATCCGACCGTCCGTCACATGGCCGGGAGGATTGGGCACCAGACCCATCATCGCCAAGGCTGTGATCGACTTTCCGCACCCCGATTCACCAACGATCCCAAGTGTTTCGCCGGGGCGAACATCGAGGCTGATACTGGACAGTGCCGTCACTCGCCCGTGGCGTGTGTCAAATTCGACGCGAAGGTCGCGTAGGCTCATCAACGGAGTCATCTGGACCTCAACTTCGGATTGAAGGCGTCATTCAGGCCGTCACCAACAAGCGAAACGGCAAAGACGGTCAGGAAAATGGCGATGCCGGGAATAGCCACGGGCCACCATGCTTCCAGCAGGAAGTTTCGGTTCTGACCGATCATCAGGCCCCAGCTGATCGAGTTTGGGTCGCCCAAACCAAGGAAAGACAGTCCGGCCTCGAACAGGATTGCGACACCAATCGTCAAGGTTGCCGAAACGATCAGCGGGGGCAGGGCATTGGGCAGGATCACCCGCCAGATAATGCGCCCGTTCCCCGCGCCAATAGATCGCGCGGCGGTCACGTATTCCAACTCGCGGATGCGCAGGAATTCAGCCCGCGTGAGGCGCGCAGTGGGTGGCCAACTGACGATGCCGATTGCGAATGAAATGGTGAACAATGAGGGCGAGAACAGGGTAACCAGCACCATCGCGAACAAAAGGGCTGGGAGCACCTGAAAGAACTCGGTCAGGCGCATCAGAAGGTCATCCATCCAACCGCCGAAGTAGCCGGCTGTGGCACCAACCGCGATGCCAATCACCACCGTCAAAAGCGCGGCTGAGACGCCAACAGCCATCGTCGGCGCACCGCCCTTCAAAAGGTTCGTCAGGATATCGCGGCCCAAAAAGTCGGTGCCAAGATATATTCCTTCGCGCGCACCCGGCGCGGTCAGCGGCCCCCAGACGATCCGGTAAGGGTCTCCGTCAAAGATATACCGACCGTAAAGCACAAAGGCGACGATCACCGTGAGCAGGATCAGGCCAAACACCGCAGGCCGGTTGCGAAGGAACTGGCTCCAAGCCTCGCGCATGGGGCTGATGGCTTCCAGGGCTGGTTGCGAAGTGGCGGTTGATGTTTGTGACATCTCAGCGACCTCCTGTCCGGATACGTGGATCAGCCAGCCGATAACTGAGATCAGTTAGCAGGTTGGCAATAACAACCACCAAAGAGGCAAAGAACAAAACGCCCAGCAATGTGGGGAAATCGCGCCGCAACACAGAATCGAAGGCCAATCTGCCCATGCCCGGCCAGTTGAACACAGTTTCCACCAGTAAAGCACCCGATATCAGGTTGCCAAACTGGATGCCTGCGATCGTCAGAATTGGCAGCACCGCGTTTCGCAGGGCGTGGTGAAAGGTCACGCGCCATTCGCCAAGGCCCTTGGCCCGAGCCGTGCGCACATAGTCGGCGCCCAGCACCTCGATCATAGCGGCACGCGACAGGCGGGCGTATTGCGCCAGAAACAGGATTGCCAGCGTTGAGGCAGGCAGCACGAGATGATGGGCAACGTTCAATATGTAATCGAACGAAGAGCCGCGGAAACGCGCGCTGACCATCCCTTCGACGGGAAAAATCGGGATGACAACCGAGAACAGAATGACCAGCATCAACCCGGTCCAGAACACCGGCGCGGCATAGCCGACGGTTGAGAAAACAGAAACAAAGCCAGACAGGATACCCTGCGGTTTGCGCGAGGACAGGACGCCCAATGTCACGCCGACGACCATGGCGATCACCTGAGCCGAAAGCGCCAACAGGATTGTTGCCCCAGCCTTTTGCCAAATCAAGTCCGTGACGGGCCGGTCAAAATGATAAGAAACGCCAAGATTGCCCTGCAATACCTGTCCAAGATAGAGGCCAAGCTGAACGATTACCGGTTTGTCGAGGCCGTATTGCGCCCGGATCTCGGCCATCATCTCTTCGGTGATGCCGCCCATCTCGCCAGCGATGACTTCGGCAACGTCACCGGGTGCGGCATGGATCAGGAAGAAGTTCAGGATCACGACCCCGCAAACCAAGATCAGCCCATAGAACAGACGCTGGATTATGTAGCGCATCGTGCCCATATGCTTGGTCCTTGCTTGTGGTCGTGTGTGGTCAGGAAATAACTGCCCCGCCCCCGATCAGGGGCGAGGCATGGGTTTGAACGACTGCCGATATTAGCGGTCTTCGGTCCAGTAGACTTGATCAAGCGACTGCATCATGCCCCAGATCGTCAGAGGCGGATTGCCGAGGCGATCATCAAAGGCGTGATGATAGGGCAATGCGTTGATCCAGTAGACCGGCAGCTCTTCGCCAACGATCTGCTGGAACTCCTGGTACAGCGAGGCGCGTGCATCAGTGTCCAACTCGCGGCCAGCCATATCAAGCAGCTCATCGACCCGCTCGTTTTCATAGCCCTGCGTGTTTGACCAGATCACCTCACGGATGTTCGACGACAGATAGGTGCGGTGAACACCGATCACGGGGTCGCCCCAGTTGAACACAATGTCCATCGACATCTGGAAATCGCCCGATGCCAAGTGGCCTGCCCAAGTCGGGAAGTCTGGCGAGGCACGCAATTCGACGTTTATGCCGACTTCGCGCAACTGCGAGCGCAAGTATTCAGGGATGTTGCCCAGTGCGGCGTCACGGCCCGGAACGGTTTCCATGGTCAGCGTAAAGCGTGTGCCATCATCGCCACGCGGATGCCCGGCTTCGTCCAGCAAAGCGTTAGCGCGGTCCAGATCCAGTGGGTACGTCACCATGTTTGGATCAGACAAGGGGCTCGATGCAATGATCGGGCTGGTCTGAGCCGAAGCGACCCCACGCATTAACGCGTTCAGAATAAAGTCGGTATCGGTCGCATAGGCAATAGCCTGACGCACCCGGACATCATTCATTGGCTCAACACGCGTGTTAAAGGCGATCCATTGGATCGGGCCAATGCCCTCAAAGCCTTGGGGCGTAACCGTCAGCCCATCAACGCCGCCCAATCTGGTGATCGACGATGCGTCAGCAACGATGCCGATGTCGGCATCACCAGATTCCAGCGACAGCGTCACCGAAGCCGCGTCACCGACAATGCGATAAATGACGCGATCCAGATAGGGGCGACCGTCGATGAAGAAATCATCAAACCGCTCAAGCGTGATCTGTTCACCTGGACGGTATTCAGCCAGCTGGAATGGACCAGAGCCGATGGGCGCATTGTTCGCCGGGTGGTCGCGCACGGCCTGACCGTCACCGTAGATATGCTCGGGGATGATCGGGCAAAGCGCGCCGGTCAGTGCCAGCAAAAGTGCAGGGTGTGGTTGGCTCAACCGAATTACAGCGGTGTGTGCATCCGGCGTATCCACGGCTTCAACCGGGCCAAACATCGTCTGGAACGGGTGGTTGGCTTTGATCGTCATGATCGAGAACGCCACATCAGAGGACGTGACAGGCACGCCATCATGGAACACGGCATTGTCCACAAGGTTCAGTGTCAGGCTCAGACCATCATCAGACCATTCCCAGGCTTCGGCCAGATACGGGTGCAGATCCCAATTTTCATCAACCCGAAGGGGCGATGCGAAAAGCTGTGTGCCGGGAATTGCAGTGGCAACACCCGATTGCACAGCAGGGTTCATATGCCGTGGTGTTTCACCGCTAACAAAAACCAGCTCACCGCCCGAGCGGGGTTCAGCCGTAGCTATTCCAACACTCAGCGCCACGACCGAGGCGATTGCCCCGAACAAGGTCCGTCGTTTCATCAGCATAAGGGTCTCCCAGTTGATTGTTTGGACATTTTTTGCAGTGTTCTTGTGTCAGCGAGTATGAAAGGCGACGAATTTCGATCAAGAGTAAACATCGCGTGGACTCATGAATTCTGAGAATTGGCTCTATGGGTCGTGCGGCACTGCGGCATTCTCGGGGTCATCGTGTGATGGCTGGCGCCATTGCAAAAAACGGCCTTCACACCAGGCTCTCTTCGAATTTGATCCGCAATTAATCCAAGGTTCCCATGCCCAATTCAGTGTCCGAAATCCAAGGCGAGACAGTCGTTTACGCCGCGCGTCGCATAATCACGATGGAACCAACGCAGCCTGATGCCACCCATGTTGCCGTGCGTGACGGGCGCATTCTGGCGGTTGGCGGCCCCGATGTTGCTGATGCCTGGGGGCCAGCACGTCGCGACGACCGGTTTCGCGACGCGGTGATATTGCCCGGTTTCGTCGAAGCGCATAGCCATATGATGACCGGCGCCTTGTGGGACTATCTGTATTGCGGGAACGTTGACCGCATGGATCCAGACGGCAAGGTCTGGGCCGGTATCTCCACGGTCGAAGAGTTGATCGACCGGATGAAAACCGCCATTGAGGCGTTGCCCGAAGGAAAGCCTTTGTACTGCTGGGGCTTTGATCCGCTGTTCTTTGCGGGCGAGCGGTTGAACCGTCGCCATCTCGATCAGGCCGCAATTGATCGGCCGATCGCGGTGATGCATCAAAGCTTTCACCTGATGACCGTGAACTCTCAGGCTTTGTCCCTTGCCGCCTATGACAGCAACACCAATGCCGAGGGGGTTGTGCGATTCCCCGATGGCACCCCCTCGGGTGAGTTGCAGGAAATGGCGGCGATGTTCCCGATCATGCGTCGGCTGGATGTGCAGATGCAAACGCTTGCGCAAGGTGAGCACGCGATTCGCCAGTTTGGTAAGGCGGCTGTGCAAACCGGCGTCACCACCGCGACCGATCTTTATGCGGCGCTGGAAGACGCAGAGGTCGAAACATTGCTGCAAGTCACGGCGGCTGACGATTATCCGCTGCGCATTGTGCCGGCTCTGGGTGTTATCGGCATGGATCCGAACGTTGCTGCGCAACGCGCACTGGCCCTGCGCGCCCGTTCAACCGATCGTCTGCGGATGGGGATCTGCAAGGTGATGACCGACGGGTCGATCCAGGGCTTTACCGCGCGGGTCAAGTGGCCGGGCTATATTAACGGTGCCGCCAATGGCCTGTGGAACCTTGAGCCGGACCGCCTGAAGGAAATGGTCCGCGTGCTGCATGCTGCGGGCCTGAACATGCAGATGCACACCAATGGTGATGAGGCGTCGGAACTGATGCTGGACGCGATCGAAGAAGCGACGGTTCTGCATCCAAACAGCGACAATCGCCACACATTGCAGCATTGCCAGATGGCAGGCGAAGATCAGTTCTATCGCATGGCCAGACTTGGCGTTTGCTGCAACCTGTTCGCCAACCATCTGTGGTATTATGGCGATGCGCATGTCGAGTTCACCCTTGGCCGCGACCGTGCGGCGCGGATGAATGCTTGCCGGTCCGCGCTGGACAATGGTGTCACGCTCGCGATCCATTCTGACAGCCCGGTCACCCCGATGGGGCCGCTGCACGTCGCATGGTGCGCCGTCAATCGAGTGACGCCGAAGGGCAGGGTGCTTGGGCCTAACCAGAAACTCAGCGTGCCCGAGGCGTTGCATGCCGTGACCCTTGGTGCTGCGCGAACGTTGAAGCTTGATCGCGACATTGGGTCAATTACCCCCGGTAAAGCGGCTGATTTTGCGGTTCTCGGCGACGACCCTCTCACTGTGGCTCCCGAAGCGCTACGTGACATTGCCGTACTGGGCACTGTGCAGGCGGGGCGGGTGTTCACGCGATGATGCCAATACCGGTGACGTTGATTGCGGGCTATCTTGGGGCGGGCAAAACGACCGTTGTAAACAGCCTGCTCGCCGAGGCGAATGGGCTGCGGATTTGTGTTCTGGTCAATGATTTCGGTGAAATTGCGTTGGATGAGGATCTGATCATCAACCGCGACGGCGATACACTGGCATTGTCGAATGGCTGTATGTGCTGCACGATTGGCAATGATTTTTACGCCGCGATAGATCGGATATTGCGTCTCGATCCCCGGCCAGAACATCTGGTGATCGAAACCTCAGGCGTGGCCGATCCATTCAAAGTCGGCCAGATTGCGCTGGCCGAACCGGACCTGTCGCTGCAAGGCATTGTTGTCGTCGTGGACGCGGTGAATTTCGAGGCCTCTTTGGCCGACAAGTTCCTCGGCGAGACGTTGAAAACGCAGCTAGCGTCGGCGGGGATGGTGGTGATCACGAAAACCGACCTCGTTAATGAAGCCGTGGTGGAAACGCTGCGGTCGCATCTTGCAAGGCTTGCGCCCGAGGCGCCCCGTTTGGTGGCGGATCTGGGCCGCGTGCCGTCTGACATGGTTTTGGAACCCATGGCTATTCGGTTCAAGCGGGGCGGGCACGATGGCCACGATCACCTGCATGACCACGGCGCAGAATACCGAACCTGGGCCTGGCGGGGTGATCAGCGGCTTAAGGCGGATGACCTGGAAGCGCTGTTGCGGTTGCCGATTGACGGATTGTACCGGTTGAAGGGGATCGTTCAGCTGACCGATGGAACGTGGCGCAGCTTTCATCGGGCGGGCGCTCAGCAAAATTGGCAATCTGTGCAACCACCTTCACCGAAACGCGGGCGTGCGGTTGCAGTGGGCTTGGCCGATCAATTCGACCCTGTTGAACTGGAGACCGCCTTCAGCGCCATCCTGGTGTAGGCGTGCACAGACAAAAAAGGCCGACCACGAAGGCCGGCCAGTTTGCGATAACCGGTCAGAGGGAATTTGACCGGGGGACAGAACCGTCACCAGTGGTCAGGGCCTTTGTCGGCAAACCGATCCACCAGAAAGTCGATAAACGCGCGGACTTTGGGCTGTGTGAACCGTCCCGGAGGATAGACCGCATAAATGCCCAGATTTGTTTGTGGAAGGTCCGGTATGACATCCTCGACCAGACCTTCTGCCATCGCGTCGTGATAGAGGAAGCTTGGCAGATACGCGATGCCCAGCCCTTTGACCGCCGCGTTTAACAGGGATTGGCCGTCGTTGACCGTTAACCAGCCATTGCCACGCACATGCCGGATTTCGCCTGACGGTGCGGCGATTTTCCACACATTTGCACTGGCCTGATTCGAGAAATGCAGCAATCGATGCTCGCTGAGCTCATCAATCCGCATCGGGCGACCGTGTTGCTGGAAGTAGCGCGGCGATGCGATGAGGCGTTGCGATGTCTCCGAGATCTTGCGGGCGCGGAGGCTGGAATCTTCCATTTCGCCGACCCGAATGGCCATGTCGAACCCTTCCGAGATCAACTCGATATAGCGGTTCTTGAGCACCATGTTCATGCTGATTTCAGGGAACTCGTCGAGGAATTCATCCAGCACCGGTGACAACAGGCTAACGCCGAAATCCGTTGAGACCGACATACGCAGCACACCCGAAGGGGCGGATTGCATGGCCGTGACGATGCTGTCAGCCTCCCCGGCGTCATTGAGAACCCGCCTTGCGCGGTCATAGTAGACCAGCCCAATCTCGGTTGGACTGACGCGTCGGGTTGTGCGGTTCAGCAACCGGGCACCAAGGCGCGCCTCAAGCGACGAAACGTGCTTTGAGACAGAGGACTTCGATATCCCCATTTTTCGCGCGGCGTCTGTAAACCCACCTTGGTCCACAACCGTGGCGAAGGCTTCCATTTCAGTCAAGCGATCCATCTCGCACCCAATTACCCATAAGAACAATGTGTTTCCGTTAGACCGCTCAATTGAGGCGCGATTAGGTCCAGCGAAGGGAAATCCTTGGACAATTGTCTGCACAATCAATTCAATTGAGGTCGCAAAGAGGCATTGCTTCCAAACTTAGCGCAGGAGGACTCAACGAAAAGTTAATTCAATCAGCGCGATCCATGCCGGCAACGTAAGCACCGAAATCAAGGTTCCTTGCGCGACGATCGTCGCGGTCAGGGTCCGGTCAGCGCCAAACCCCGCAGCCAGCACATGCGCCGCCGAAGCTGTCGGCAAAGCGGCAAAAATCGTCAGGATCGAGGTGATCGCAGGATCCGCACCTAGCAGCAGGCACGTCGCCAACGTCACCGTAGGCAGGGCCACCAGCTTTACACCACAAAGGATCGCGTTGAATGGCGCAAGCCGCCCCAAGGCCCGCCAATCCATCGTGGCCCCCAGTGAGATCAGCGCAATCGGAATTGCCGCTTTGGCCAGCATG
>Ga0316204_10011752_pt1 | contig 10877 bp, 13 predicted proteins | sample 6monrhotite_MG_2_FD_205661 | JGI IMG/M metagenome (GOLD analysis project Ga0316204, IMG submission 205661) | Microbial mat bacterial communities from mineral coupon in-situ incubated in ocean water Damariscotta River, Maine, United States -... | ecosystem: Environmental > Aquatic > Marine >... | reverse complement strand
CTTCCCGGCCTTCATGTTCCTGGTCTGGGGCGGCAAGTCCGCCGAAGAAGCCCTCGCCGCGGCCATGCTGGAGACCCAGGGCGAAGCTTGAGGGTGGAGTTTTTGGGAAATTTTCCTGAAATATCCTTGTTACGCTCAAGCGCCGCTCGCGGCTGGGCCCCTCAACGGGGCCAGTTATCCATTAAATAGCAGCGTACAGGTTTAGCGGGACGGTATTCGTGCGAGGGTGGTTTCCTTGTTGATGGCGTTCCCTGTTCGAGGGCCAGGCATATCTCATGCCCTCCACAAGGGCGCCACATTTAAACGACGCCCACCCTTATCCAGAAGCCCGACATCCTTTATAAGCTAACCAGCGCCATTGAGGCGCAAAGTCACAAGCGGCGCTTGAGCGTAACAAGGATATTTCAGGGAAATATCCAAAAAAGGGAGATTCAGATGTCTGGACCGGTATTGCTTGTCGGCTGCGGCAAGATGGGGGGCGCCATGCTTGGTGGCTGGCTTGATCGTGGACTGGAAGCAGACAGCGTTCACGTTGTGGAGCCTTTTGCCGACAACGCGACAGCCGCCGCAAAACTTGGTGTGAACGTCTATGACAGCGCAAATGACCTGCCGTCAGGTCTGGCCCCTGCAGTTGTTATTTTTGCCGTCAAACCGCAGCAGATGGCAGATGCAGCGCCGGCATTTTCAGACTTCAAATCCTCGGCGGTTTATCTGTCGATCGCTGCGGGCACACCGATTTCGTCCTTTGAAAGTTTTCTGGGTGAAGGCGCGGCCATTGTCAGGTCCATGCCCAACACGCCAGCCGCCGTGCGGCGCGGCATTACAGTGGCCTGTCCCAACAGCAATGTTTCGGCGGATCAGCGCAGCCTGTGCGATAACATGTTGCAGGCTGTGGGTGAGGTTGGCTGGGTTGACGATGAGGACTTGATTGATGCCGTCACGGCGACTTCCGGCAGTGGCCCGGCCTACGTCTTTTTGCTGATAGAATGTCTGGCCAAAGCCGGGCAGCAGGCCGGATTGTCGGCGGAAATGGCCATGCAACTGGCTTCGGCCACGGTCAGCGGCGCCGGGGAACTGGCGCGTCAGTCAGACCAAGATGCTGCGATCTTGCGCAAAAATGTCACCAGCCCAGGCGGGACCACGGCTGCTGCCCTCGCCGTCCTGATGGCCGATGATGGTTTGCAACAGTTGATGACCCGGGCGGTGGCTGCGGCTGCAGATCGCTCCCGCGAACTGGCCAAACCGGACTGATTTATTGCGGCTTTGAACCAGCGCTTTCGTCGCTGATGGATGGCTTGTTTTTCTGCGTGGAAAAGTCGCCAGGAAGTGGTATCTTTCTGTTTGGCAGGACAGGAAAAAATGGTCAAAAAACCGCAGGTAAAAAAGACAGCCAAAAATGCGTCGGTGAAAAAGCCGGATCAGGCAGAGATGACTGACCGGGCTGTTGACGCCATGATGACGCTGGCAGCACAGCTGGGGTGGCGCGATGTGACCCTGTCGGATATCGCTGCGGAGGCCGGTTTAAGTCTGGCTGAATTGCGCGGTGTTGCGACGTCCAGGTCCGGGCTGCTGGGGAAATTCGTCTCGCGGATAGACCAGGTGGTGCTGCAAGGCCCCGTCACGGATATGGAAGCCGAACCGGTCAAGGATCGGCTGTTTGATATCGCCATGCGACGGTTTGACCTTTTGCAGCCCTGGCGTGGGGCAATAAAATCCATTGCCCGGGATTTACCTTTTGATCCTCTGACGGCACTCTGTCTGGGACAGCAACGCAGGCAATCCATGGTCTGGATGCTGGAAAAGGCCGGTGTCTCCACCGCTGGACTAAAGGGGCGGTTGCGGGCAGCCGGACTTGATCTGATTATGTTGTCGACTATGCGAATCTGGTTGAAAGATGAAAGTGAAGACATGTCTGTGACCATGGCGCATCTGGATCGCCAGTTGTCACGGGCGGACAAATTTGTTCAGGCGGTTCGTGGGGGACGGCCGTTTCAGAACAGACAGGAAGAAGAATAGCATTCCGGTCAGGCCTGTTATTTACAGGATGATGACTGGAAAGCTTATGGCACACAGGTTGGGGGTGCAGGTGAGTGAATTGATCGAATTTGATGATTTTTTGAAGGTTGATGTCCGCGTGGGTACGATTATCGCGGTGGACGAATTTCCCGAGGCCCGCAAACCGGCCTACAAGATGCGCGTTGATTTTGGCGACGACATCGGCACACGAAAAACCTCTGCTCAGATAACGTCCCATTATTCGCCGGATGATCTGATCGGTCGCCAGGTCATGGCCGTGGTGAATTTTCCACCTCGCCAGATCGGCAAGTTCATGTCGGAAATACTTGTCCTCGGCGTGCCCGACGAAGAGGGAGAGGTTGTGCTGCTACAGCCGACCAAAGGTGTTCCTAACGGCGGGCGTCTGTTCTGAACTTCTGAGCTTCTGAATTTTTAAACCGGGGCCAGCTTAAACCGGCAGGCGCACCAGCGCCCGCAGGCCGCCCATATCGCTGTCGCTGAGGATAATGTCGCCGCCGTGGCTGCGGGCAGCATCTCGCGCAATTGCCAACCCCAGACCACTGCCACCGGATTCATGGTTTCGCGATTCATCCAGTCGCCGGAACGGGCGAAAAACTTCCTTGCGCTGGTCGGGCGGAATGCCCGGGCCGTCATCTTCGACAGAAATCTGGATATAGTCATCGTCTTTTGAGACGGAAACACGGATATGTTCAGCGTGACGCCGGGCATTACTCATCAGGTTTGCCAGACAACGCTTTAAAGCGACGGGCTGGACAAAAATATTGAAATCGTTTGTATCCGTTGAATTTTCGTCAGGTAAATTGACTTCGACATTGCCACCATCGCGGCGCACAGTCATGGCGACGTCAGAAACCATATCAGCCAGATTACACAGGCTGGACGCTTCCGTATCCTGCCCGCGGGCAAAATCAAGATAGCTTTCGACCATGCGCTCCATATCAGCGACATCGGCTTTCAGGTTGTCGTTTTCGTCGCCACCATCAAGCATTTCCAGTTGAAGTTTCATGCGGGTCAGCGGCGTGCGCAGGTCATGGCTGACACCCGCCAGCATTTCCGTGCGCTGGTCGATCTGGCGACGGATACGATCCCGCATACGCAGAAAGGCCACTGTGGCCTGGCGGACTTCCGTAGCACCGCTTGGTTTCAGGTCAACAACATCGCCGCCCTTGCCAAAGCTGTCGACGGCATTGGACAGGTTTTTGATTGGCCGGATCTGGTTGCGCAAAAACAGAATGGCGATGGTCAGCAAGATAAGGGACGCGCCAACCATCCACATGATGAAGATATAGGTGGTCGGGCTGGAGACCCGTTTGCGCGGTGTCAGTACTCGCAGGACGCCATCGGCGAACTGGATGCGAACCTCGATATCACGATCAAAACTGGTGGTGTCCATGCGATAAGGGCGGTGAAAGCGTTCGCTCAGCGCCTGATCCAGCATGCGGTCCAGAATTCGGTTGGTAACCGAAACCTGAGGGGGCTGGTTGGGCAGGATTTCGCCGCTGAAAAAATGGGCATCGATTTGCATGTTGTGATGAATGCGTTGTTTCAACGCCGGGGAGAGATCGCCACCTTTGGCGTCCCGGTGCAGATCAACAATCATGGCGATGTCGCCAGCCAGCCCCTGGGCCAGATGGCGGGTTACGGAATCCCAGTGGCGTTCATAAAACACATAGGTCGCGACGATCTGCAGCAGCACAACGGGCGTGACAATAATTGCCAGGGCGCGGCCAAACAGCGTGTTGGGCAGAAAACGTTTCAGCATCGTGCAGCGTGTCTGATCAGTCCGTCCAGAGGGTGTAACCTTCCCCCCAGACCGTTTGCAGGTAACGGGGGGTGCGGGCATCGGGTTCGATCTTACGCCGCAAACGGGCGATTTGCACGTCAACCGCGCGTTCGCTGCCACCGCCGCCATGTTCACTGATCTCCAGGCGGCTGATGGTGGCACCGATGCGGTTGGCAAACAGCCTGAGGACGGATATCTCACTGGATGTCAGGTGCACAGTTTCACCGTTTTTGGTCAGCTCCCCCCGGGTCACATCAAAGTGGAAGTCTCCGAACTTCAAAGGCTCCGTCGGCACGACAGGTTGGGCGCGGACGGTTCGGCGCAGCAGGCTCTGGATGCGCAGCACAAGTTCACGTGGTTCAAACGGTTTGGCCAGGTAGTCGTCGGCCCCGTGTTCCAGACCGGCGATGCGGTCGTCAGCTTCGCCCATTGCCGTCAGCATGAGGATCGGAACTTCGGATTTTTTGCGGATGGACCGGGCCAGTTCCAGTCCGGTTTCTCCCGGCATCATGACATCCAGGATCAACAGGTCATATTGCAGCGACACCATGTAACGACGGGCGTCATCGGCATTTTCAGCCACGGTGACCCGATAGTCGTTTTTCATCAGGTAGCCGCGCAGCAAATCCCTGAGACGGGTATCGTCATCGACAACAAGAATATGCGGCTGCAGGTCATCCATGGAAACGCGTCACTCTCCGGTCGTGATTACTTGCGAAAGGTTTTGCGAATGCGGGCGCGGTCATCATCGTTAATCAGCCCCATCAGGACTTTGCGATATCCTTCCACGGCTTCGGCCCCGGCTTCGCGATAGGCGCGGGCAACCCGGGTCTGTTGTGGCTGGGATAACCTGAGTTCCAGATCAATACCGGCTTCAGTCAGATACAGCAGTCTCTGCCGCCTGTCCTCCGACCCCTTCTTCTGTTCAACAAAACCGCGATCTATCAACTGCGACAGGACCCGGGACAGGGACTGTTTGGTAATGCGCAGGATGGTCAGCAATTCGGCGACGGTCATGCCCGGGTTGCGCCCGATGAAATGTACGGCACGATGATGGGCCCGGCCAAAGCGGTATTCCGAGAGGATTTCATCCGGATCGCTGGTGAAGTCCCGGTAGGCGTAAAACAGCAATTCAATTCCCTGGCGCAGTTCTTCCTCGCGCAGGAAAAGCGGGTTCGCATTCGACTTTATGTCAGTCATGTTGACATATAAAACTCATAATGTTACGTAATGCAGCATCAAACGTTCTTTTGTTGCGCATCAGGCCCTGTGTAACGAAATAAATGAACCAAAGCAGTGGGCCTTTGCTCAGGTTGCATATCCTGCGGATCAGGACTGTAACCACAGCATAGACGATCCTGGAGGATGTCGACATGTCTTCACCAACTTTTGCCGAACGCGACGGATTTATCTGGTACAACGGACAGATGCAGCCTTGGCGCGATGTCCGGCCCCACGTGCTGAGCCACGGCCTGCACTACGCGTCGTCCGTATTTGAAGGTGAACGCGCCTACGAAGGTGAGATTTTCAAGCTTCAGGAACATACCGACCGTCTGTTCGATGGCACCAGCACCCTGGGCATGGAAATGCCTTACACCAAAACTGAAATCAATCAGGCCTGTATTGACGTTCTGGCTGTAAACAAAATCACTGACGGTTATCTTCGTCCTGTTGCCTGGCGCGGCAGCGAAATGATGGCTATCTCCGCCCAGCAGACACAGATCCATGTGGCAATTGCCGCCTGGCCATGGCCGCAGTATTTTTCACCCGAATCACGCATGCAGGGCATTTCCCTGAAAACCGCGGACTGGCGTCGCCCGCCACCGGAAAGCGCGCCTGTGTTTGCCAAGGCGGCTGGTCTTTACATGATCTGCACCATGTCCAAACACGTGGCCGAAGCCGAAGGGTATCAGGATGCCCTGATGCTCGACTGGCGGGGCCGGGTATCTGAATGCACCGGGGCCAATATCTTTTTTGTCTATGACGGTGTTATTCACACGCCGACACCGGATTGTTTCCTGGATGGCATTACCCGCCAGACGGTGATTGAACTGGCAAAAGCCCGCGGCTATGAGATTGTTGAACGCATAATCATGCCGGACGAGGTTGCCAAGGCTGACGAAGTCTTCATCACCGGCACAGCTGTTGAGGTCACACCGATTTCGCGCATTGATGACATGACCTTTGAAGTTCAGGACATTACCAAGACCCTGATGCGGGACTATGACGCTCTCGTCCGCCGCCACGCGGTCGCCGCCGCCTGATCTGCCGGTCGGAAAAATTCGGAAAAGGGAGGCTTCGGCCTCCTTTTTTTGTGTGCTGATAAAGGGTCGCCGGCACCGGATAACTCAGACGGTGACAGCCTCCATGGACCTGTCGGCAAAGATTTTGCGCAGGGATTGGCGGATGGGCATGACCTCTGCGCCTTCCAGCATTCCGGCGTCGCGGCAGGCGGCGTGGCAGGCGGGCAGGTTGTAATGTGGCACCGACGGGTAAAGGTGATGTTCAACGTGGTAATTGACCTTGTGCGGAAACAGAAACCAGCAAACCGGTGCCGGTGCCAGGTTGGTCCGCGAAGCGGTCAGGGGCGAGGAAAAGTCTGTTACGGCACCATGTTCCAGAACGGCGCGCAGGCGCAACATAACCTGGAAGACGGTGATCAAGGGCAGGAACCAAAGCAACAGATATTCCTGCCACAGCCCGGTTACGATGGCCAGTATCAGCATGGCAATGTGGAAGACCGCCACCAGCACACGATCCTGACGCGCGTCCCGGCGTAGCTTGGGAGAGGTGTCATCCAGTGGTTTGACGCGTTTCTGTGTGACCGCATTTTTGGTCGGGCGACCCATGAAGTAACTGTAGTTCTTCCAGGCCGTAATGCCGGTCAGGTCTATCAGCAGCTTTTTGAACAGGTACAGTTTGCCGCGCGGATAGCCCGCCATCAGGGCGATATCCGGGTCCAGGTCCTGTTCATACAAGTGATTGTGATGCAGCCGATGAACGACACGGTAGGTGCACATGGATACACCGATGATCAGGCCACAGAACCGACCGACAAGATCATTCACGCGGCGGCTGGAAAACAGACGGTAGTGCACGGCATCATGGGAAAGGATGGCAAACCCGTGGGCGGCCAATGGCACCAGCATCAGCGCCCAGAGCGCGGTCCAGATATTCAGGTCAATCAGGCCGGGGACAACACCTGCCAGCGCCTGGATGACATTTTTGCTGACCGACCACCAGGCTTTGCCGTCTGATTGCCGGGTCAGGGCCTTGATGGTTTCGGGGGGCAGACGAGAGGTGGTTTTACGGATTTCGGCCTGATCAACAAAAGCCTCACCGCTGGCATCGATTTTGGCCGCGACCTTCATTCCTTCGGGTCCTGCCAACGGGCGGCAGCATCGTCATCTTCCTGTTTGGCATCAACCCAGGAACGGCCCTGATCGCTTTCCTCAAGCTTCCAGAACGGGGCTTTGGTCTTCAACCAGTCCATCAGAAAGGCGCAGGCATCAAATGCGGCCTGGCGATGGGCAGACGCCGTGATGACAAGGACGATCTGTTCGCCGGGTTCCAGCCTGCCATAACGATGGATAATCAGGGTTTCCTGCAGCTCCCAGCGTTTGTTGGCCTCGGCTTCGATATCCGCCAGCATTTTTTCTGTCATGCCCGGATAATGTTCCAGGGTCATGGCGGCCAGGTTACCCTCTGTCTCCAGATCCCGGACCTTGCCGACAAAACTGACAACCGCGCCGACATCGTCGCGCTCCCCCACAAGGGCGTCCATTTCGTGGCCTGAATTAAAGTCGTCTGCCTGAACACGGATCATTTGTCTGGTCCTGCCGGTCTGGAGCGTTTTCATTGAACTCTGGTTCATTGAAAACGTCCAGCTTGTTAAGTTCGCGCAATTTTTGTCAAAAATGAATATTCATTTTTTCTGAAATTGCTTTAACCGCCGGTCATGGGCGGGAACAAGGCGATTTCGTCACCGTCTGCAATGGGAGCACCGGCTTCGACGAATTCCTTGTTGATGGCGACACCGATGATCGATCTGTTTTCCAGCGCCTGGGCATGGGCCGGGCTGAGAGAGGCCAGCCAGTCAAGCAAGTCATCAATGTTGCTGATGCCGTCCGGGGGCGTTTCCGTCTCGACCGATTTGCCGATCTGTTCGCGCATCCAGGCAAAATAATGAATTTTCACGCGCCTACCTCGTTGAAGGATATGAAGTTTACCATGGTTCCGGGTTCCAGTTGTGTCATTTCTTCGGGCAATTCGACCAACCCGTCGCTGCCTGAAATGGAGCTCAATACCCCGGCACCTTCCCGCGGAAACTTGTGCGCTTCCGGCGTGCCCTGTGGTCCCGCCTTGATGCTGGCCCGAACCCATTCGCGGCGTCCGGCCTTTTTTGAATGGGAGAACGCAGATTGAACCTGGACGATCAGCGGCGCTGTGTCCGTGTCACCGGCCAGTTGCAGGATCATCGGGCGGGCAAAACGCAGGAAGGTGACAATGGCTGCAGCAGGATTGCCAGGCAGGCCAACAAACGGCACCTTGCCAACCTGGCCCAGGGCCACCGGGCGGCCCGGTTTGACGGCCAGCCGCCAGAAATGCAACGAGCCCAAAGCCTCGACCGCCGGTTTGATGTGGTCTTCTTCGCCCACAGAAACGCCGCCGGATGTCAGAATAACGTCGTGATCCATTGACGCCTTGTCCAGGGCATTGCGGATGATGGTTTCGTCGTCTGGTAAAATACCAAGGTCTGTGACGGCTACGCCCAGTTTTTCAATCAGCCCCCGCAGGACAAAACGGTTGGCGTCGTAGATGGATCCGACTTCCAACTCCTGGCCAGGTTCCCGCACTTCGTCGCCGGTGGAAAAGATGGCGGCTTTCAACTGTCGAAAAACAACCACATTCTCGCAGCCGATCGACGCGGCCAGGCCGAGGTCCTGCGGTCGCAAGCGCCGGCCTGTTGTCAGAATGGTATCTCCGGTGGTGATGTCCTCGCCGGCCTTACGGCGATTGGCACCGGATTTAAGTCCGGCAGGGACAGTGACGCGCGCGCCTGCGTCGTCAGCCCCGACGTCTTCCTGCATGTAAACGCTGTCGGCCCCGGCGGGCATGGCGGCACCGGTGAAAATACGGATGGCCTGACCGGCACCAACCGTGGCGCTTGCCGGGTGTCCGGCGGCGGCCCGGTCAATGATCTCAAGTTCCGTCTGGCCACTGTCCGGCACATCGGCATGACGCACGGCGTAACCGTCCACGGCAGAGTTATCGTGCGGGGGCACGTTGCGTGTGGCGGTGATGTCTTCAGCCAGAACCCGACCGGCAGCCCGGGCCAGGGCCACAGTTTCTTTTTCGGCTACGGGGACGATCCGTTCTGCCAGAAGCTGCAGCGCTTCCTCCAGAGGCATCAGGCGCTCGTCGCCGCGAAAACAGTCGTCAGTTAATTGTACCACGTCAGGGTGCTCCTGCTTTTGAGCCAAGGCCTGTAAAATTTACGATAAAATCTGCAACAGCCTTCACATCATCAATGTGAATAACCGGCACCGGATATTGCCCTTGTTCGATGTCGCTGACAATCGCCATGATATGGGGGTCGTCAGGTTGTAACATCGACTTCCCGGTTGCCACACGGCTGACTTCGATCTTGTTGTGGCTTTCGTGCTTGAAGCCTTCAACCAGCAGCAAATCCACTTCACCCATTTGTGCCGCGCATTCGGCCAGGGTTGGTTCCACCTCGTCACGCAATTCATGCATCAGGGCCCAGCGGTTGTCCGATGTGATCATAACCTCGGTGGCACCGGCGATACGATGTTCGTAGGAATCCTTGCCGGGTTTGTCAAAATCAAAGCCGTGGTGGGCATGTTTGATGGTGGAGACCTTCAATCCACGTCCGGTCAGTTCGGGGATCAATTTTACCAGCAAAGTGGTTTTGCCGCTGCCACTCCAGCCGGCGATGCCAAAAATTTCCATGGGGGTTTTCAGTTTTTGTCGTTGTCGCCGTTGTCGGGGGACGATTCATTCATGTGATGCAGGCCCAGCCGCAGATAGTCGTATCCGGTGTATATGGTCAGTGCTGCGGCGATCCACAACAGAATAATACCGATGGTGTGGGTCCAGCCCATGGGTAGTAGAATATCGCCTGCAGTGCCGGTCAGCAGAAAGCCCAGGGCGAGGATCTGCACGGTTGTTTTCCATTTGGCCAGATAACTCACGGGCATGCCAACGCGTATTTCGGCGAGGAATTCCCGCAGGCCCGAGACCATGATTTCACGGCAGAGGATGACAATGGCAGCGAGGATCGACAGATCGGTAACGCGTTGAAAGGCCACCAGCAGCATCAAGACAGATGCGATCAACAGCTTGTCTGCAACCGGATCCAGAAACTGACCGATAGAGGATTGTTCGTTACGAATGCGGGCCAGATAGCCGTCCAGAAAATCGGTGATCCCGGCGACGGCAAAAATGCCAAAGGCGATCCAGTTTCCGGTAAAGGAATCCAGATAAAAAGCCGCAATGAGCATCGGGATGGCAACAATGCGCGACAGGGTCAAAAGATTGGGCAGGCTGGTGATCATGACAGGCCGAAAATCCCTGATCGGGTAAGCGGTAACAGGCTTCATGCCTGACTACCCGGATAATACCCTGCCAGGCCGGGGAATCCATCCCCGGATCAGCTATTGCTGTGAAAATGATCGTATATTTTTTGCGCCAGGTTGCGTGAGACGCCTTCGACCGTGGCAAGGTCGGCGATCCCGGCCTGTTCGACGGCCCGACCGGAGCCAAAATGGTGCAACAAGGCCTTTTTGCGCCGGGCACCGACGCCGGGAATGCCATCCAGCGGTGACTTGTGCATGGCCTGGCGTCGTTTGGCCCGGTGAGAACCGATGGCAAAGCGGTGGGCCTCGTCGCGCAGGCGCTGCAGGAAGAACAGAACCGGGTCCCGTTCCGGCAGGGAAAACGGCTTTTGACCCGGCACGTGAAATACCTCGCGACCGGCATTGCGGTCCGGGCCCTTGGCGATGGCCACCAGACCCACCCCGGTCACTCCAAGGTC
>Ga0316204_10011750_pt1 | contig 10879 bp, 9 predicted proteins | sample 6monrhotite_MG_2_FD_205661 | JGI IMG/M metagenome (GOLD analysis project Ga0316204, IMG submission 205661) | Microbial mat bacterial communities from mineral coupon in-situ incubated in ocean water Damariscotta River, Maine, United States -... | ecosystem: Environmental > Aquatic > Marine >... | reverse complement strand
GGGCTCGTGGGAGTCCTGGCTGGTGAAGGGGGCCTACGTCCTGATGGGTTTCGCTCTGTTCTTGGCGCTCTGGTGGCTGGGTGGACTCACGGAATCCGGCGGCCTGATCGAGTGGGTCGCCATCCCGACCGCACTCTTCGCTGCCGGCACTGCGGGCTACACAGCCTTCCTCTTCGGCCAGTGCGAAGGCCGCGACCTGTGGCAGACGCCGCTCCTCCTGCCCACCCTGCTCGCACAGGCGGTGACAGCCGGCGGCGCCACCTATGCGATCGCCGACCTCTTCATGGACGTCCCCGAGACGAACGCCATTCGCTGGGCGCTCCTCGGCGGCGTGATCGCCACCGGCGGACTCGTGTGGGCCGAGGTCACCTCGAAGGGCACGCCCCACGTCGAGGCCGCCGTTCACCAGATGACCAAGGGTGACTACAGCAAGAAGTTCTTCACCGGGGTGGTGCTCGGGATGTTGATCCCCGGGGCCCTCGTGATCATCGCACTCTCCGTCGACTCCGATCCGGGACTCCCGGCCGTCGCCGGCGTCGCCGCCCTCATCGGGATGTGGGCCTATGAAGATTCATTCGTTCGTGCCGGCCAATCCGTGCCGCTGTCCTGAGGAGCCTGACTGATGACTGACCTCACCCAATACCCGCCGCACGAGGACTGGCACGACTACACGTCGCTCAATGCCAAGGCCTGGCCCGACAAGGTGGAGGAGCACCACAGTCTGGTGCCCACGACCTGCTTCAACTGCGAGGCCGCCTGCGGCATCATTGCGCACGTCAACCACGAGACGGGCGAGATCGACAAGATCGAGGGCAACCCGTTGCACCCGGCCAGCCGGGGCCGCAACTGCGCCAAGGGCCCGGCCACGCTCAACCAGGTCTATGACCCCGAGCGGGTCATGTACCCCATGAAACGGGTGGGCGAGCGCGGCTCAGGGCAATGGGAGCGCGTCAGCTGGGATGACGCCCTCGAGGACATCGGCACGCGCATCGGCGCCGCCATGGACGAAGGAAACCGCGACGGTGTGATGTACCACGTCGGGCGCCCAGGCGAGGACGGTTACGCCGATCGTGTCCTCAAGTCCTGGGGGGTCGACGGCCACAACAGTCACACCAACATCTGCTCGAGCAACGCCCGCATCGGGTACCAGAGCTGGATGGGCCACGACCGCCCGTCCTCGGACTTCGCCAATGCCGAGGTGATCTTCCTGATCTCTTCGCATCTCGAGGCGGGGCACTACTTCAATCCCCACGCTCAGCGCATCATCGAGGCGCAGGGAAAGGGCGCCACCGTCATCTGTGTCGACCCGCGGTTGTCCAACACCGGTTCCAAGGCCGACCACTGGCTGCCTGCATGGCCCGGCACCGAGCCGTTCATGCTGCTCGCCATCGCCCGGCTCCTGATCGAAAGCGGCGATTGGCAGAAGGACTTCGTCCGTCGCTGGGTCAATTGGGAGACCTACCTCCGCGAGACCCGGCCGGACCTGCCTGTCGAGATCGACTCGATGCAGCAGGCCTGGCTCGACGAGTACGCCGAATACACCCCGGAACGGGCCGCCGAAGTCTGTGGCGTCGACGCCGATCAGCTTCGTGAGATCGCTGAGATCATCGGTGCGCACCCGACCAAGTTCGCGTCGCACAACTGGCGCGCCGCGGGCGCCGGCAACCTCGGCGGCTGGCAGACCGCCCGCTGTCTGTTCTTCCTGAACGTGCTCACCGGTTCCGTCGCCACCGTGGGGGGCACCAGCGGTACCGGGTGGAACAAGTTCAAGGCTCACCAGCCCAAGGGCGCACCGGCACTGCACGAGTGGAATGAGATGAGTTGGCCCAAGGAGTTCCCGCTCGCTTACCACGAAATGTCGATCCTCCTGCCGCACTTCCTCAACGAGGGCCGGGGCACGCTCGACGTCTACTTCAGCCGGGTCTACAACCCCATCTGGACCAACCCCGACGGGTTCACCTGGCTCGAGGCGCTGAAGGACGAGGAGAAGGTGAAGTGCCATGTGGCGCTGACGCCGACCTGGTCCGAGACCGCCTGGTTCGCCGACTATGTCCTGCCCATGGGCGTCGGCACCGAGCGCCACGACATCGCCAGTTTCGAGACCCACGCCACCCGATGGATCGGTTTCCGCCAGCCCGTGTTCCGGCGCTACGCCGAGATCCGTGGTGAGGAGATCACGCGCGAGACACGCAGCTACGAGTACAACCCGGGCGAGGTGTGGGAAGAGAACGAATTCTGGATCGATCTGTCCTGGCACATCGATCCCGACGGTTCTCGCGGCATCCGCCAGTGGTTCGAGTCCGACGAAGTGCCCGGCACCCCGATCACCGTCGACGAGTACTACGGCACCATGTTCGCCGACGAGGTCCCCGGCCTGGCCGACAAGGCAGCCGAAGCGGGCAAGACACCGCTCGAGTACATGCGCGACGTCGGCGCCTACGAGATCCCCGGCGATGTCATCACGCCCTACGAGCGCATCGTCGGCGCGGATGCCGTCGAAGGCTGTGAGAAAGACGACGAAGGCGTCTTCCGCAAGCCCGGCACCATCGGTGGCTGGGACGGCAACGACGACACGCTGGATGATGTGGCGCTCGCACCACTCGGTGACGGCTCACCCGGCGTCGAGGTCGACGGCGAGATCAAGGAGGGCTTCCCCACCCCGTCACGCAAGCTCGAGCTCTTCTCCACGACGCTCAAGGACTGGGGCTGGCCCGAGTACGCCACACCCACATGGATCCCGTCGCACGTTCATCACGAGGACCTGGACATGGAGCCCGGTCCCGATGGAACTGGCGGCAATGAGCGCATCCTGTTGCCGACGTTCCGCATCCCGACGCTGATCCACACTCGCTCGGCCAACTCCAAGTGGCTCAGCGAACTGAGCCATCGCCACCCGCTCTGGATCCATCCCGAAGACGCCGAGAAGCTCGGTATCGACGTGAACGGGCTCGTGCGAATCTCCACGCGCATCGGCCACTTCGTGATCCAGGCGTGGCGTACCGAGGGCATCCGACCCGGTGTCGTCGCCGCGTCACACCATATGGGTCGGTGGCGCCTCGAGGAGGACAAGGCCCGCTCCTGGGGCGCCGGCAAAGCCGAGATCGCCAACGACGGCACGTCATGGAAGCTCAGCCGCACCGACGGCATCAAGAAGTGGAAGTCCGACGACGACGACACCGGCCGTGTCTGGTGGAACGACACCGGCGTGCACCAGAACCTCACCTTCTCCGTGCAGCCCGATCCGATCTCCGGCATGCAATGCTGGCACCAGCGTGTGCGGGTCACCCCGGCCGAAGCCGGCGACCAGTACGGCGATGTCGTGGTCGACACCGCCAAGAGCAAAGAGGCGTATCAGGACTGGTTGTCGAAGACCCGTCCGGCGCCCGGTCCCGGCGGTCTGCGGCGACCGTTGTGGTACGCCCGCCCGCTGAAGCCCTCGGCGGAGATGTACCGCCTGGGCGACTGATGTCGGATCCCGTCCTCGACCATCTCGAAGCGCTGGGCGTCGAGTACGAGATCGTCGCGTGCGATCCCGAACTCGCCGATACGGCAGCGTTCTGCGAGGCGTATGGATACTCGCCCGATGACAGTGCCAACGCGATCCTCGTGGTGGGCAAGTCCGAGGAGCGCCCGATGGCGTGCTGTCTGGTGCTGGCTTCGACGCGCCTGGATGTGAACGGGGTGGTACGCAAGCGCCTCGGCACCCGCAAGGCGTCCTTCGCCGGAGCCGATGAGACGGTCGAACGCAGTGGCGGCATGCAGATCGGTGGTGTGACACCCTTCGGCTTGCCCTCTGACCTGCGCGTATGGATCGACGGCGCCGTGGGCGAACGCGGCCGGGTCATCGTCGGCGGAGGATCCCGAGACCGCAAGATCCTGTGCCCACCGGCCTCGCTGCTCGCCATCGCCGGCGCCGAGCTCGTCGATGGTCTGGCAAAGGTGGTACCGCCTCCGGAGCCCCAGACGTAGCGCTCCGCTAGCGGACCACCATGGGGGCGTCTTCGGCGACGGCACGGAGGGCGAAGCTCGACCGCAGGTTCGCCACGCCCGGGAGGCGCGCCATGTGGGTTCGATGGATGCGCTCATAGTCGGCCACATCGGCGACCGCGATCTTCACCAGATAGTCGGAGTTTCCTGCCATCAGGTAGCAGCTCAGGACCTCGGGCACCCCTCGGACCGCCGCCTCGAACTCATCCAGGAGATCCTCGTGCTGGCTGTTCAGCGAGATCTCGATGAACACGGTGGTGCCGAGACCGACGGTCTCTCGGTCGAGGCGAGCCACGTATCCGGAGATGACGCCTTCGTCCTCCAGGCGGCGAACCCGTCGCAGACACGCCGATGGGGACAGATGGACGACGTCGGCCAGCGCAGCGTGCGTCGCCCTGCCATCTCGTTGGAGCTCGGCCAGAATGGCACGATCGGTTGCGTCGAGATCAAGGGTCACAGCTTTCCTCCGCAGTTGAAGTCATCGGCGCCGGAAGTATGCGCCGTATTGCATCAAGGCTATCGAACACGCACAGAACCGTCGATCGATTCGTCGTAGCGTGCGTGAGACGACTGCGTATCCAAGAGAAGAGGCCAGAGCGATGCACATCGGTGTTCCCCAAGAAGTCAAGGTCGCCGAACGCCGCGTCGGCCTCACACCCAACAGTGTCCGGGAGCTGATCGCTCACGGCCACCAGGTCACCATGGAGACCGGCGCGGGCCTGGGCATCGGCGCGCCGGATGCAACATACGTCGAGGCCGGAGCCGGCATTGCGGCGACCGCCGCCGATGTGTGGGCCGATGCGGAGATGATCGTCAAGGTCAAGGAACCGCAGGCGCCCGAGCGCGCCATGCTCTCCGCCGAGCAGACGCTTTTTACCTACCTCCACCTCGCCCCTGACGTTTCCCAGACCGAGGATCTGATCAAGAGCGGTGCGACGTGCATCGCCTACGAGACGGTCACCGACGCACACGGTGGCCTTCCCTTGCTCGCTCCCATGTCACAGGTGGCCGGCCGGATGTCCATCCAGGCGGGTGCCGCGGCCCTCGAAGCCCCGAACGGTGGCGCAGGCCTGCTCCTCGGTGGCGTCCCCGGTGTGCCGTCGGCGCGCACGGTCGTGATCGGTGGTGGCGTCGTCGGCGAAAACGCCATCGAGATGGCAATCGGTCTCGGGTCGCAGGTGACCGTCCTGGATCGCAGCCTCGAGGTTCTCGAGCGTCTTGCGCACCGCTTCGGCGCCGAACTGGAAACCCTCTACTCGACCACCGGGTCCCTGGAGGAGGCGGTGCTCGCCGCCGACCTCGTGATCGGTGCCGTACTCGTCAAGGGATCGACCGCCCCCAAGCTGGTGACCGCCGAGATGGTGAAGGCCATGAAGCCGGGAGCCGTGCTCGTGGATGTCGCCATCGACCAGGGCGGTTGCTTCGAGACCTCGCGTGCGACCACCCACGCCGACCCCACCTATGTCGTCGACGACGTCGTGCACTACTGCGTCGCGAACATGCCTGGCGGCGTGCCCCAGACCTCGACCTATGCGCTCAACAACGCAACCCTGCCGTTCACCCTCGCTCTCGCTGATCGGGGACCCCAGGACGCGCTCCTGTCGAACCCCCACCTCCTCGGCGGGTTGAATGTGTGCGGGGGTATGGTCACCGAAAGCCATGTCGCTGCGGCCCAGGGCCTCGAATACGTCGAGCCCGAGAAGGCGCTCGACATCGTCTACGGCTGAGGCCTCCTGACGACCTTCGGACTACGGTTCTGGCGTGATTCCGACACCAGCCCTCGTGGTCGAACAGGCCGATCTCGACTTCAACATCGCTGCCATCGGTGCGACCCTGCCCGGGGCCAAACTCCGTCCCCATGTGAAGGCATTCAAGTGCACTGCGCTCGCTCGACGGCTGGCGGACGCCGGCCATCGCACCTTCACCTGCGCCACCGTCCGTGAGGTCGAGGGGATGGCTGCGGCCGGCCTGACCGACGACCTCCTCCTGGCCAACGAGGTTCTCGATCGCGACCAGCTTCGACGCCTGGCCGCGGTCGAAGGCAATGTGACCCTTGCGATCGACAGCAGCGAAGGGGTTGCCCGGGCTGCGGCGGCCGGCATCAGCAACGTTCTCGTCGACGTCGACGTCGGCCTTCCTCGCTGCGGCTGCCCGCCCGATGACGCAGGCCGGCTCGCCGACGAAGCTCGGTCCCTCGGGATGAACGTGCGCGGCGTGATGGGCTACGAAGGCCACCTGATGATGGTCATGGATCGCGCTGAACGGACGTCGAAGGTCGAACACTCGATGAGCAAGCTGTTGCGTGCTGCCGCCGACGTCGGCGGTGAGCTGATCTCCGGCGGGGGCACCGGCACGTACGACACCAATACCTGGGCGAACGAGATCCAGGCTGGCACATTCCTGCTCGGCGACACCCAGTACGCCACCCTCGACCTGCCGTTTCGACAGGCGATTCATCTCGAGTGCTCGATCCTGTCGATCAACGCCAGGGGCTGGGCGGTGGCCAATGCCGGTTTGAAGGCACTCGGCATGGACCACGGCGATCCGTCGTGGGCCGACGGTGACGTCATGTACTGCAGCGACGAGCACACCACGCTGCAGCCGGCCGAGGGATTCTCCCTCGAGCTGGATCAGCGGGTACGGCTCGATCCGGCCCACCTCGATCCAACCGTCGCTCGGCACGAGGAGATGTGGCTGGTGGACGGTGATGAGATCGTGGAACGCCTCCCCATCGACCTGCGACACTGGTGAGTCGGCCCGTCATGCCGTACGCCTACATCGCTGGCCCGTTGTTCGACGAGGGAGAGCGCTGGTGGATCGAGAAGGTGGATGCGACCGTCGTCGACGCCGGGTACGCCACCTTTCTTCCCCATCGCGACAATCCGCCCAAGACGGCGGACAATGTGGGGGAGATCTACCGAAACGACCGCGCCGGGATCGACCGGTGTGACCTGATGATCGCCTCGCTGAACGGTCTCACCACCGATGACGGAACGGCGTGGGAGATTGGTTACGCGATCGGCATCGGCAAGCGAGTGATCGGCCTACACACGGATTGGCGTCGCCGCTTCGACGACGAGATCGTCAATCTGATGATCGAATGCTCCGTCGAGAGGATCGTGCGCTCGCTCGACGAACTCTCGGCCCTGCTGGACACCTAGCGTCAGGCCGCGGCACGCGTTCTGCGCAGCAGTGGATCGGCCAGGGCCAGTGACTTGTCCGCCACCCGCATCACGCGACCGGCGGCGCCCGGAGTGTCCGCGTCGACCAGATTGCCCATCACCTGGAGGGTGATGTTCGCGATGGCCTCGGTGCCCACCGCCAGGCGGAGACCGGATCGCAGGATGAGCGGATGTCCGATCAGGAACGAGAATCGACGACCGGTGCGGAGGAAGCTGTCGAAACGCTCGCCGAGCAGACGGTCGTACTCGGTCGGAGCGCTGGCAGCGTCGGCCGCGACGAGATCGGCGATCAACATGCCCGATTCGAGGCCGTAGTCGATCCCCTCACCGTTCATCGGGTTGATGAGGCCGGCCGCATCACCCACGGCAACCCAGCCGGCACCATGGCGCCGTTGGGCGCTCATGGGCAGGCGCCAGGCACGGGGTTTCTCCAGGTCCGGCCCCAGCTCCCAGTCGTTCTCCACCAGCGAGCGATAGCTGTCCTGAAGGTTGTTGAGGTTGAGCTTCTTGAAGCCCTTCATCGTGGACAGCGCACCGACACCGATGTTCACGGTGCCGTCGCCGGCAGGGAACATCCATCCATAACCCGGCACTGGAGTGCCCCGCTCGTCGCGCAGGGTGAGACAGGCCTCGATGTGCTCATCGGCGTGGCGGGCGGACTCGGCGTAGGTGCGGATGGCCAGGCCGAACGGCTCGCCCTCGACGCGGTTGGTGCCGAGCATCTTGGCCACGGCGCCAGGGGCGCCGGTGGCGGCCACCGTCAAGCCAGCAGACCAACGCTTCCCGGCGGCCTCCACCCCGGTGACCGCGCCGTCGTCATCGAAGACGGGAAGCGCCTCCGTCTCCCAGATGACCTCGGCACCGGCCTCTTCGGCCGCGGCCACGAGGTACGCATCGAGCCGGCGCCGGGGCCAAACGGCCCCGTGTGGCGCGAAACGTCCGCCCGCGGGCCACGGCAGCTCCCGGGCGGTCTTGTTGGCGATCATGCGGAGGCCGACGATGTGGTGGGCGTCGTCGAGCGCGATCCCGAGATCGGCGAGAGCGGTGATGGCACGCGGCGTCAAGCCATCGCCGCACACCTTGTCACGGCCTCGCTCAGCCTTCTCGAACACCACGACCCGCAGACCATGCCGGGCTGCCTGGATTGCAGTGGCTGCGCCCGCTGGGCCGGCGCCGATCACGGCGATGTCACAGTGCTCCATACTGGTCCAGCCTGCCCGATCGCGAGCCGATCACCGCACCTCGGCAGTGTGACTCAGGCAACAGTGCTAAGGAAGGATTCCCGTGTGCGCGAGCGCCAGGCGAAGCAGGCGGTCATGACCGCCGGTCATCTCGGCGCGGACCTCATCGGAATCGGCCTCCTCCGGTGTCACCCAGGTGAGGTCGAGCGCATCATGGGCGGGCTCCGGCTCGCCGTCGATCGGCACCACGTACGCCAGGCTCACCGCGTGCTGTCGAGGGTCGTGGAACCCGGACACGCCTGGATCAGGGAAGTACTCCGCCACGGTGAACGGCGCGGGATTGGTGGGAATGCGTGGGAGCGCAAACGGGCCGAGATCCTTTTCCAGGTGACGCAGAAGCGCATGGCGAATGCGCTCGCCGAACATCACTCGGCCAGTGACCAACGCCCGACTCACGGTGCCGTCGGCCATCGCCCGCAGGAGCAAACCGATGTGGGTCACCTCGCCGACCGAGTCGACCCGCACCGGGACGGCGTCCACGTAGACCATGGGCACGCGCCCACGGACGGTCTCGAGGTCGGAGTCGCTCAACCATGTCGTATCGGTATCGGTGATGTCAGACACGCCTCACAGTTTCGCACCTGGACGCGGGACTGACGGGGACCGATGGAGACACCGATCCCCGCTGGCAGACTACCGGGCAACGAATGACCCTCTGGGAACACACATGCCTGATCCAACCACCGATGCCCTCGGCAACTGGCGCGAAGAAGAAGCGCTCGCCGAAGCGATGATTCCGATCCTCGGACGCCTGTATCGTGACAACGACGTCATCTTCTACATCTATGGGCGCAAGCTACAGAGAAGTGCGATCGAGATCATCAAGGCCCACCGCTTCGGCCGGCAGGTCGCCGATGGCGAGGTGAAGCTGAAGGACACCTTCCCCGTGCTCGAGGCCGCGGCCGCCATGAGCCTCGACTCGGCCAAGGTCAACCTCGGCAAGCTGACCAATGGATGGCTCGCCAACGACGACGGCCGGACGCTCGATGAGTATGTGGCCGACGAACTCTCCTCGGTCACCACCGGCCATGGCCGGCTGCTCGATGAACCAACCGACGTGGTCCTCTTCGGCTTCGGTCGCATCGGCCGGCTGCTCGCCCGCATCCTGATCGCTCGCACCGGTTCCGGCGAGAAGCTGCGTCTTCGCGCCATCGTCCTTCGGCCTGGCAAGGAGGACGACACCGCCAAGCGGGCCAGCCTCCTGCGTCGCGACTCCATCCATGGCCCGTTCAACGGCTCGGTCATCGCCGACCCCGACAACCACCAGATCATTGCCAATGGCAACCCGATCCAGCTCATCTACGCGAAGAATCCCGAGGACGTCGACTACACGGCGTACGGAATCGACAACGCGATCCTCATCGACAACACCGGGATGTCCCGCGACGAGGAAGGGCTGAGCCGCCACCTCCGGGCAAAGGGCATCGGTCGTGTGCTGCTCACCGCGCCGGGCAAGGGCGATCTCAAGAACATCATCTATGGCGTCAACCACGCCATGGTCGAGGAGACGGACAGGATCATCTCGGCGGCCAGTTGCACGACGAACGCGATCGTCCCGACGCTCAAGGTCATGAACGACACCTTCGGGATCGCCAGTGGTCATCTCGAGACCGTCCATGCGTTCACCAACGACCAGAATCTCACCGACAACTTCCACAACAAACCCCGCCGTGGCCGCGCCGCCCCGATCAACATGGTGATCACCGAGACCGGTGCGGCCAATGCCGTGGGGAAAGCACTCCCGGAGCTCAACGGCAAGCTCACCGGCAGTGCGATCCGGGTCCCGATTCCCAATGTCTCGCTGGTGATCCTCAACCTCAACCTCGAGCGCCCGACGTCCACGCAGGAGATCAACGAGACACTCCGGGTCGCATCGCTGACGGCGGACCTGGGCGACCAGATCGACTACACCGCCTCGACGGAGTTGGTGTCATCGGACCTGGTCGGCACCGAACGGGCGGGGGTCATCGACTCCCAGGCCACCATCGCCGATGGAAACCGTTGTGTTCTGTACGTCTGGTACGACAACGAGGCCGGGTACAGCTACCAGGTCATCCGGATCGTGCAGCACCTGGCCGGTCTCGACTATCCCCGGGTTCCATGAGCGGAACCCCACCGGGAATCTCGGCTGGTTAGGGTCTGCCCATGGCGACCTCCACCGACTGGAATCCGATCCTTCGCGCCGAGTTCGACAAGCCCTACTGGCCCGAGCTGATGCAGTTCGTCGCAGAGGAACGCGCCGCCCACGAGGTCTTTCCGCCGCCCGACGAGGTGTTCGCAGCGCTGCATCTGACCCCGTATGCCGAGGTCAAGGTCCTCATCCTCGGGCAGGATCCGTACCACGGCCCCGGGCAGGCCCACGGCCTGTGCTTCAGCGTCCGAGATGGCGTTCGGGTCCCGCCATCCCTCGTCAACATCCACAAGGAGTTGGCCTCGGATCTCGACGTACCGATTCCGGCCGGAGGAAAC
>Ga0316204_10011749_pt1 | contig 10879 bp, 11 predicted proteins | sample 6monrhotite_MG_2_FD_205661 | JGI IMG/M metagenome (GOLD analysis project Ga0316204, IMG submission 205661) | Microbial mat bacterial communities from mineral coupon in-situ incubated in ocean water Damariscotta River, Maine, United States -... | ecosystem: Environmental > Aquatic > Marine >... | reverse complement strand
AGATCCTCAGAATACGATCCAACCAATGACTCAAACATCAACAAACTCATCAATCGTCAGTGGGCAACGCGTTTCCCTGCGTTTTCCAGTTGAATCTGATCGATCAGAGTTCGTCGAACTCAGACGGTCATCGCGGGCGCATCTCGAATGCTGGGAACCGATCCCGCCTTCGGGCTTGGGCCTGTTCGGCCCGGCGTATTTTGATCGTGAGATGGAGTCGTACAACACCGATCGCGAACAGCGTTGGTTGATCATCGAGATCGCGTCGGGCAAGATCGCTGGTCGGATCACGCTGGGGAATATCGAGCGCGGCCCGTTCAACAACGGGCGGTTTGGGTATTGGCTCGGGTCCGGGTTCGAGGGGAGAGGGCTGATGAGCGAGGCGTTGAAGCTGGCCGTGGGGCATGCGTTTTCGCCGATCGACAATGGAGGGTTGGGACTGCACCGGTTGTGCGCCAATATCATGCCGAGCAATCATCGATCGCGAGCACTGTTAGAGCGTGTAGGGTTTGTCAAAGAGGGGTACTCGGAGAAGTACCTTCAGATCCGCGGGGTGTACGAGGATCATGAGCGGTGGGCGATGACTATATCCTGACGGAATTTGGCAGAATAAATATAGGGTAATCGATCAGATTCTGGACAAGAACGGGAATGCTGATGCATTTGTTCGTGTTAAAGAGGCGTCGGAATGATCTGGAATCGGTATAGGCAAACATTTTTTCTCGTATGGAGTCGATTGTGATGAGTGCCGTAATCCCGACGAACAGGCTCACTCCCACTCAATCGTCGCCGGCGGCTTTGACGAGATGTCGTAGACGACGCGGTTTACACCCGGTACTTCGTTGATGATGCGGGTGGAGATTCTGCCCAGAACATCGAAGGGGATGCGGGACCAGTCGGCGCTCATGAAGTCTTGGGTTTCTACAGCACGGATCGCGATGGCTCGTTCGTAGGTTCTGCCGTCGCCCATGACGCCTACAGATTGCACGGGCAGCAGCACGGCGAAGACCTGGCTGGTCTTGCGGTACAATCCCGCAGCCACGATCTCTTCGAGGAGAATCTCGTCTGCTTCGCGGACGATCTCGAGTTTCTCGGGGGTTACTTCGCCCAGCACACGAACCGCGAGCCCGGGTCCTGGGAATGGGTGGCGCCAGACGATCGCGTCGGGGACGCCGAGGACGGTGCCCAGTGCGCGGACTTCATCTTTGAAGAGCTCGCGGAGGGGTTCGATGAGTTCGAATCCGAGCTCTTCTGGTAAGCCGCCGACATTGTGGTGGAGTTTGATGTTGGCGCTGATCCCGGCGTGGCCCTGACCTGATTCGATGACATCGGGATAGAGGGTGCCCTGAGCGAGGAAATCAGCGCCATCGATTGCTTCGGCGGCTTCCTTGAACACATCAATAAACCGGTGCCCGATGCGCTTGCGTTTGACCTGTGGGTCTTCGACGCCGGCGAGATCATCGAGGAACTCTTTGGATGCGTCGGCGACCCGGAGGTCGATATGGAAGTGGTCCTTGAAGGTGTGCTCTACAAGGTCGCGTTCTTTTTTTCTGAGGAGCCCGTTGTCGACGAAGACGCAGGTGAGCTGGTCGCCGATGGCTTCATGGAGTAGTGCGGCTACAACAGAGGAGTCCACGCCGCCCGAGAGTCCGCAGAGAACACGCCGATCTCCAACTAGCTCTCGCACGCGTGTGATTTCCTCTTGTGCGTATGCGCTCATCTTCCATGTGCCTGCGCATTTGCAGATTTCGTAGAGGAAGTTGCGGAAGATATCCGGGCCGTGGGGGGTGTGGGTGACTTCTGGGTGGAACTGCACGCCGACGAAGTTATGGCTCGGGTCGTTTGATCTGACGGCTGCGTATGGGCAGGTGTCGGTCGATGCGATCGAGGTCATGTGCGCCTTGTTGAGATCTTCGATCTGATCGCCGTGGGACATCCAGACTTGTGTCTGTTCGGGGACCGCGTTGAAGAGCGGGTCTGTCGCGCCGTTACCTTGAACGGTGAGCTGGGCGCGTCCGAACTCGCGGTGGGCGGATTTGTGTAGCGATGCGCCGAGGAGATGACAGGTGAGCTGCATGCCGTAGCAGATGCCGAGAACGGGGACACCGATATCGAGGATGTCCGGATCCATCGTTGGTGCGCCTTCGTCGGTGACCGATGATGGACCACCCGAGAGGATAATTCCCTTTGGGTTCATCGCGCGGAGTTCGTCCGCGGAGATCTTGGGAGAGACTAAGACCGAGAATACACCGGCATCACGGACACGCCTACAGATAAGCTGTGCGGTCTGGCCTCCGAAATCGAGAACGGGGACAACTTCGTGTTCGATATGTGTTTTGGGCTGGTTGGACATGGTTCGATCTCAACGGGTCTTTCGTTGGCTTTGTGAGCTAGACGAGTTGTGAATGCAGAGTTTTGTGTTCTGCGTCCGATAAACCCGGAGATTGTTACCTACTCCGGGTGATATCGTAGACTCGGGGTCAGAAAAGACCACTAATTGGAGCAACCAGTTGTCAGTATCTCCGAATAGAGTTGGTGGAAGTCCTGATGCCTACAGTTGTTGCATGTCTCGTAGGCGACAGCAACTGTGGAAGTGGAGGAAGCTGGCTCGCCCTGTTTCCCAATGCGTGGTGATCACAGGCTCGATTTTGGTATTTGGTTCGGTCTCTGGCTGTATCCCTGAATCCAAACCCGGGTTTCACTCACCGGCACCATCCAAACGCATCGACGCGATCGTCGATGCATCCGCCTTGGAGGACACCGAATCACTAGTTAAACTGGTAGAGAAGCTCCGGTCATTTGACCCAGCTGAGCGGATGTTTGCGATCAGGTCGCTTGAAATCCGCACCGGCGAGACACTGGGCTACGATCATGCTGCTCCAGATTGGCAGCGGCTCGAGGCGTTTAGCCGTTGGGTCGAGTACCTTGAAGAGCATGGGATAGAGACCGACTCCATCACGGATGATGGCGAAAACATACAGAATGAACCGATGGAGCAGGATGCCGGGTAAGTAGTGATGCACGCGACTGATAAGCGTGTCTCGATAGAATGAAATGGGTGTGAATGCAGCAGCGACCTGAAATCGAACTCAAGCTGATCTCCGATCCGATGTATCTCTGCGGAGCTCGTGAGCTCGTCGGATGCATCGCGCGTCGTATCGGGTTCGATGATATGGATTGTTCAAAGATCGCGTTGGCGGTCGACGAGGCGCTCTCAAACATCATCCGCCATGGGTATAACAAGGTTTTCGACAAACCTATCTGGATCGGCATCTCGCCGATCAAGCCATCTGCGGAGTCGATTGGCGGGATTGTGATCATTATCGATGACGAGGCCAAGCAGGTCGATCCTTGCAAGATGAAGGGGCGCGAACTTGAGGATATCAAGCCTGGCGGGCTTGGGGTCCACATTATTCAAGAGGTGATGGACGAGGTCCGCTATGAAAAACGCGATTCGGTCGGGATGCGGATGATATTGACCAAACGCGCCCCACGCCCAGAAGAATCGCCGCGGTTGTCAGATCGAAAAGCGACTTGTGCGATCAAGCCTTCGAAATCGCATTCGCGAAACTGAACACATCGATGCCCATGTCGGCTAAAGTAAACCATAGAGAAGCTGGTCTATGGAGGGTACATGGCACATCAAGAATCTGCATTCATAAGCATTGATCGTCCAGAGCAAGGCATCGTGGTGCTCGCGCCGACCGCTGATATTGATATGAGCCGTTCCCCGGATCTCCGCACTTCGATCCGCCAAGAGATGGGTTCGGGGATTCACAAGATGATTGTCGATCTCGAGGAAGTCCATTACATGGATTCTTCCGGGCTGGCAACGTTGGTTGAAGCGATGCGAAACGCGAGCAAGTCGGATACCAAGCTGGTCATCTGCAATATGAACCAAAAAGTCAGCGCCATCTTCGAGATTGCTCGTCTCGATACCTTTTTCTCAATAGTCGTTTCCCGGGATGAGGCCATCTCGCTCTGAGGATTGAAGGCGATTGGACAAATCGCTTCACACCTGCGACACTGTGACCAATGCCAGAACCGATCCCCCAAGATACAGCAGGCTCCAAGAAAAATCCATTGGTGGTTGCGTTGCTGATTTTGCTTTATCCGATCGCGATCATCGGTCGGCGGATTATCGGGATTCTTGATCATACCGGTGAGGTGCTTTACATCCTCATCGATGCGAGCAAGTGGCTTTTCCGCGGCATATTCAGATCTCAATATCGTCTGGGGAAGAATGCGATTATCTCACAGATCTGCCGGATCGGAGTTCAATCAATTTTTATTGTTGCGCTCGTGTCTGGTGCGGTCGGGTTGATCCTTGCGCTGCAGTTGTCGCCGCCGCTCGATGATTTTGGTCAGCGTGACAAAATCGCGAACATCATCGCGGTCGCCGTGCTGAGAGAGCTTGGTCCGCTGATCGGCGCAATTGTCCTCACAGGTTTCGCGGGCGCATCGATCGCAGCCGAGATCGGGACGATGGTGGTTTCCGAAGAGATCGAAGCGCTTGAAGCGAGCGCGCTCAATCCGATCCGGTTCCTCGTTGTCCCGCGTCTGCTCGCGGCGACTGTTTCGATGACCGCGTTGGGGGTGATATCGAGTTTTTGCGCGATCATCGCTGCTTTGCTCGTGTCGGTCACCATGCTCGGAATCCCATACGAAACCTATGTCGACAACATGCTCACGCAGGCCAAGCAGGTCGACTTCCTCACAGGGGTTGTTAAGGGCGGGGTCTTTGGGACGCTCATCGGGATCATCGCGTGCGCCAACGGGCTGCGTGTCACCGGCGGGGCTGCGGGTGTTGGTCGTGCGACGACTTATACCGTGGTTGAATGCATCGTCGCGATTGTCACCGCCGACCTTGTATTCACAGCGATCTTCTTTGCACTTGGGCTCTTCTAAGATGACCATGAGCGGGTTGATCTGTTTGACTAGAGCCGATATCCAACCGGATGCTCGATGAGCGAATACAACTCTCGCAAGATGGTCATGACCACGAAACCGACGATGGTGAGTGAGGTCATGATAATGCATGCCGTCCAGAGCCCCGCGCCTGCAAGCCAGCCGCAGGCGTAGAGCGCGGGCCAGATAGCGCCATAGCGAGAGATCTTTTCACCAAGGATCGGACCGGTTCCGACTTTTTTATACCGACGCCAGATCATCATCGCGAAGATCAAGATGAACCCGAGGGGATAGAGCCCCGCAGTCGCGGGGACAAAGTCGGGCCAAAGCCCTTCATCACCCTTGCGGGACCAAGCAAGCGTGAGCAGGAACAATGTGCACATCGTCCAACCAACGAGGGCAAAGATGATTGCTCGTTTGGAGATCGGCGGGCTGCGTCTGCCCAGATGCTGAGCGAGCCCCGCGACAACCATCGCGTGCGTCATCACCAGCCATACCGGGAGCAAGAAACGCACCCACAGGTCTGGGATCAGCATATGCCCCGCGTAAATAACCGATAGCAGCACCATTCCGATTCCGGGAACAAACTTGCCAAGCACATTGAAGATCAGGATTGCGCACGCAAGCATCAGTGTGACCAGGATAGCGCCGGATCCAAATATGATCGCGCCCAGCACTGCGAGCATCAGGGCTGCAGCAACGAGACAGACTGCTAGCTCGATACTGGCCGACCCATCTACGATTGGGCTCCCGGGCTTGCCTAATGCTCGATCACGGTGGATATCGAGGAGATCATTGAGACTGGTTCCAAAGGAGTAGAGCCCTACGCCGGCGATCAATCCCCCGCCCAGGAGCAGCGTGAGCGATTCGTTCTTGACAGCTATTCCGAGCTCTTCTTCGTTGAATCTGCTCCACAGGATGATGAACCAGAGGTTGGCCACAGCGCCGAACGCTGTGGTGACCCTGGTGAGCTTGAGCATCGGCGCGAGTTTGATGAGTGTTTTTCGCATGATCTGGGCGTGGATAGGGCGGGGTCTGTGATAGTTAGATGGTAGGGGCTGTGGGTGCTCGATGGGGGAAGTGCTACGATCATGGACTATGCCCACCAACGGTTCACATCCCGGCTCCCGTCCCTCGCCCAGCGCTGTGGTCGTCTCGCGGTACAACGAGACCGTCACCTCCGTGATGCTCGATGGAGCGGTTGGGGCGTATCTTGCCCGGGGCGGATCGGATTCTGAACTTGCTGTGCTTGAAACGCCCGGCGCTTATGAGCTCATCTCAATCGCACGGGCTGCAGCGAGCAGCGGGATGTACGGCTCGGTGGTTTGTCTCGGATGTGTGATCAAGGGGGAGACCTCGCACGACCTGCATATATCGAGCGCGGTCGCCAACGGCTTGGCTCAAATAACAGTTGCTACTGGCGTGCCCGTTGCGTTCGGGGTGTTGACGACCAACACCAACGAGCAAGCTCTTGCCCGCGCCGGCGGGGATAAGGGCAACAAGGGTGCTGAAGCGATGAACGCGGCACTCGATGCAGCCGATGCAGTTGCTATGCTCGCTAGGGCAAAAGCCGCCAACACTCCGAGTGTTCGTTTCACACCGGGGTTGTCACCAAACGATAAACTCACAGCTTACGCCCAGGAAAATAAATAACCCATGGCTTCACCACGCGACATCCGTAAACTCGCTCTCCTCGCCCTTTATCAGCTCGATTCAAGAGGCGAAGTCGACAACGAATCCATTCGCGATTCGCTTAACGATGTCAACTCACTCGAAGAAGAGGGGCTCGCGTTTTCGGATCAGAAGACCGATTTTACTGATGGAGAACGGGATCGTGCCTTTGATCTCGCCACGAAAGCCTATATGCATCGCGAGATCGCTGATATTGAACTCAATGTTCTCTCAACAGATTGGACTGTTGCGCGTATGCCTGTGGTCGATCGTTCGATCTTACGCATGGCGCATTTCGAGATGACCGCGATTGCCGATCCTAAGCCCAAGGCTGCGGTGAATGAGGCGGTCGAGTTGGCAAAGGTATTTTCGACGAAGAACTCGCCCGGGTTTATCAACGGGTTGCTCGATAAGGTGCTCAAGCGTGTACTCAATGAATCATCCCATAATCCTGACACAACCAGCGTCTCGGCGGAGTAATCGATATGGCGATCTTCCGCAAGACTATTGATAAGCTTAAAAAAGGACTCGGCAAGACACGAGATACCTTTGTCTCGTCGTTGCGTTCAGTCCTCAGCGGTAAGCAGCTCGATGACGATCTGATCAAAGAGATCGAGCAAAGGCTTATCCAATCCGATGTCGGGGTGGCGGCGACGAGAGTACTCATCGATGGCATCAACGCTGACTATAAGGCGGGCATGCTGACCAAGGGCGAGGATGTCATCGAGTATCTCAAACGAGAGCTCAAGGCGATGTGGCCATCGCAGGATCGAACGCTGAATTTGAGTGATACAAAGCCCAGCGTCATACTCATGACCGGCGTAAATGGCGTGGGCAAAACCACCTCGATCTCTAAGCTCTGCCAGCAGCTCACCAGCGAGGGTAAGACCGTGCTACTGGGCGCCTGCGATACCTTTCGTGCCGGGGCGGTTCGCCAGCTCGAGATCTGGGGCGAGCGGTTGGGCGTTGAAGTTGTCAAAGGCCAGCAGGGCGGGGATCCGGCGGCAGTGGCTTTCGACGCGTGCGCCGCAGCCAAGGCGCGTGGGGTTGATGTTTTGATTCTCGACACCGCTGGTCGATTACACACGCAGGTTGGATTGATGGATCAGCTTACTAAAATTCGGCGCGTGATCGACAAACAGATCCCCGGCGGCCCCCATGAAACACTTTTGGTACTTGACGCAACGAGTGGGCAGAACGCGCTGCGCCAGGCCGAGGAGTTCAACGCGGCCGCCGGTGTGACAGGAATCTTTCTGAGCAAACTCGACGGTACCGCCCGCGGTGGAATAGTCGTGGCAATCAAAGAAGCGACGGATATCCCAGTAAAGTTCATCGGGGTTGGCGAAACCCCTGACGATGTTGAGCCCTTCGATCCTGAACTGTTTGTCGAGGCGATGTTTGCCCAATGAAAGCCCCCCAATTCGAGTGTGGAGGGTAAAGCACAGGCTAAGTTCGATAGATGGCGCTGATTTCGATGTTATTTTACATTGGCAGCTACCCATTCCTATGATAAAATAGGTATGAGTCTTCGTGTAGACATTCGGTCGTGTTGCCGAATGGGGGATGTTGCTGTTAAACATATTTGATTGAGAACAGAGAGGTTTGAGATGAAATTTACTGGTTTGAAACTGGCAGCTGTTGCGGGACTGATCGCGTGTGCAGGATCTGCATTTGCAGGTGAACTCGTGGTTGCAGAATACGAGATCAACGATCACCCACAGGGTGGGTTTGCTCCTCCGGTTTACGCATTGCGCTTAGACAATGTCTTAGGGTTTGAATTGGCAAGCTTTAGTGCTGACGTATTTAATGACGCAACACTGACAGTCATCCAAGATAGCAATACGAACGATCTATACATCGACATCGCCGGAACCTTCCATGGTGGGGAAGAAGTCGGTGACGCATGGGCTACAACCTTTGATATCTCAGCCAGCTTTAGGTATTCCGCCAATGTTGTGGCAACAGCGAATGGATGGGCAGTCGATGGTTTTTCGCTGCTCAATAATGGCACCATCACACGCCTAGACACAAATGAGACTACCACATGGTATGGAATGGAAGATGCTCTCGGCGATAACGGGCCTGCCGGCAACGCGTTTACTTTCGCGGCTGATGGGTTCCGAATTGATAATGACGATTCCACATGGGTCGGTCGCGGTTGGCTCACTCAAAACGATGACGGTTCCATGACCGCGCCGCCTGCGCAGGACTGGATCTTCACTGCGAACCTAATCCCCGCTCCGAGCGCCATGGCGCTTTTTGGGTTTGCCGGTATTGCGACGATGCGTCGTCGGCGATAATCCAGAGTTGTTTTTCAGACTTTACACAACCCCGCATTCGCGGGGTTTTTTTAGAGCTCGAAATCGTCGATCATTGTCCACACATCTCTGTGTGGTTCCTGAGATGGGTCATATCTGTTTTTTGTGATGGAGTTAAACCGCGATCGTTCAACCCGATCTGTCTCGGTCAACGCTGGTTCACGGATATTCCAGAGCAAGAGCATGATGAGTTCTCGCTGCTGCTCGTCGGCGTGCTGCAATGATTGTGTCAGTATCGGCACGAGTTCTTGGCCGAATCCTGCGAGTGCGTAAACGCTGAACATCGCGTCACCTTCGATGTCGTTGTCGCGGAGGTGAGGGATAAGGATAGTGCTTGCGCGTTCGACACACTTGGTAACCCCCGCGCAGGCGAGAATGTAGGCTGCGAGGTAGCGTTGTTGCCCGTCGTCGGATTCCATCGCCAATTCGAGTTCCTGTATCCAATCATGGGCGACCGGAATCAATGCCAGCGTTCCAAAGTGGGCGTTCGCGTAGATCAACCCCCGGTTGCGGATGTAGTCGTAGGGCGTCATGTCATCCGCGAGCCCTTCGATGGAGACTCTGACCAGATCAGCGGTCACGGTGTATCTTGGATCGCCGGGGATCGATTCGTAGTATCCGCCGTTCCAGCTTCCATCGGGATTGAGTGGGTTGGCGTGATAGATCTTCTTATCTTGAAGTCGTTGCCAGATCTTGTGAGCGATCACCTGGCGGACCTGCCAGTCATCATGGTTGAGCGCGTTATAGATGTACTCGATCGTCAGGTCGGGATGCGACCAGAACACCGGGGCCGCCTTGGACATGTTCATGCGGATGTCATCGTCGCGGAACTGATCAAGCAGCTCATCGAGCGAGTACGAGTTATCGAAGGTCTCTGTGCAGTTCGCCGGAGTCGAGGGGCGATGAATCTGTCCAAAAGCCAATCCGGACATGAAACCGAAGGCGATCAAACAAAAGAATATTTGCATACCCATACCTTCGGCCATCGTCAATCAAGTTAACCAGCACTATCCCCCCGGGCCTCATGCTCACTCTCAAAGTCCTCGGCGAATGAAACTTCCCCGGGCAGTTCATCCTTCCATGGCTGATTCTGTGTGAGCTCACGGGCTGCCTTGCGTCCCTCGAGAATCCATCGGCGTTCGGAGTTGGCTTCGGGGGTTTCGAGTTTGTCGGCTGGGATATCGTCCTTGGAGATATGGATCTTCTGCGTTGGGAACGCAAACTCGACGTCTAAGCGTTCGGCCAATCGGACCACATCGAGCATGAAGCGGTGCTTCTCGCGGAGCTCGATCGACCAGTCGGGGCATTCGAAGAAAATGTAGACGAGAATATCGAGCGAGTGTGGGCCGAAGGCGTTGAGCCATACATGGTAATAGTCTTTGCGGGTATATGGATGAAGCTTGACGATCTCGCGGATGCCTGCGCAGAACGCTTCGATTTTGTCAGGGTGAGTGTCGTAGGTGACATTGAGCTTGGTGGTGAATCTTCGGTATTTTCGGCGACCGTAGTTATCAACCTTTGCGCGGACCAGTGTCGCGTTCGGGACGGTGACGAGCGAGTTGTAGAATGTACGGATGCGCGTGGAACGGAATCCGAGGTCTTCCACAGTGCCCTCGACATCATTTACATAGATCCAGTCGCCGATTTCGAACGGGCGATCAAGGATAACCGCGATGGACCCGAAGAAGTTCTCGATGGTGTCCTTGGCTGCGAAAGCAACGGCGAGCCCGCCGATCCCGAGCCCGGTGAGCAGGGGCATGATCTCGATACTAAATGCGCTTGCAATGTAGATCAGCCCGATCGCTCCGATGAAGAGCTTGGCGGTGCGTTTGACCATCGGCACGAGAAGATCATCGAACTTGGTCTCGGTTTTGGATGCCTGCATCGTGAGCCAGTCGCCGACCAGATCGGTGATCTTAAACGCAGCCCAGACGAGCGAGACCATAAAGACCACGCGCACAGCGACGATCAGAACGATGGTC